>JAEEGI010026821.1_pt1 | contig 11076 bp, 5 predicted proteins | sample 8958751 | NCBI WGS metagenome assembly JAEEGI01 (sample SAMN16246545, study PRJNA631951) | gut metagenome | biome: gut microbiome; feature: rumen; material: KS-attached | host: Bos | place: Iran: Karaj | collected 2018-10 | reverse complement strand
GATATGGCTGCTGCCAAAGTGTGGTGGCAGCCTTTTCCGACCTTTATGGTCTCGATGAGACGATGGCCAAGCGGATTGCTGCTGGCTTTGGCGGCGGCGTTGGTCGCATGCGTATGATGTGTGGTGCCGTGTCTGGTATTGTGATGCTCGTAGGTCTCGACTGTGGACAAACCGAGGGCAGCGACCGTGAAGGCAAGTCTGCCTGTTATAAGGTGGTGCAGGATCTGCTCGCCAGATCGAAGGCAGAGAACGGCAGTCTGATCTGTGCTGAGATTCTTGGTATTAAGGGCTATGAGAAGGCCAAGAACAGCTATGTAGCCTCAGAGCGCACGGCAGAGTACTACAAGAGTCGCCCCTGCGCTGCCAAGGTAGAGAGTGCCGCCAGAATCTTCGCCGAGTATCTGAAGAACAAATGATCATATCATATATCTTCAACACAGAAATCCCCAACCATTTCAACTGGCTGGGGATTTCTGTTTTCTGTATCGTTCTTATTGCTGACAGACTTTCACGTCAGAGACTGTAATAGAGCCTCCATAGTTGTTGATACTCCAGCAATTCTTCTGGATGCCGTAGATACGCTGGGTATAGGCGCAGACATCGTTAATATACATGGTCAGAACCGAGTTGTCGGTATAGATGTCAACGTTGTAGACATTGTCTGCAGGACGCACGAACCAGTAACCATCTACACCCTCGACGAATCCCTTTCCAGCTGAGCCTTCCTGCTCAAAGTTGACCTTGCGGTGATCCTCATCTTCAGGATTGACAACCATCGTATAATACCTATCCGAATCCGAACCACGCACAAACGAGATACCAAACTTATCCCAGTTGTTTGAAGTCTTCACGGTGAAAGAAATATGATTGGCAGTGCCCAGGCGGTTGTAGAGCACATAGGCACCATCGCCAGACAAAGTTCCATTACTATAGCCATTCGACTCCATCACCTTCGCGTCGACAACTGTGCTATACTTTGCAGCCATGGCTGGTACAGCACCGAGTGTCAGAGTACCATCGGCATGCTGGATAAGTTTGTGACATACCAGTGCACCACTCCAGTTGGGCTCGTTACCATCGCCTGCACCCACATTGATATTCTTCTCATGGATATCGGCACCTGAACGGAACGGGCACCAACCCCAGATGTAACGATCGGTACCGTCAGAGGCTGTCTTACCAGCATAGAAGGCACGGGTATCGAGTACACCCTCATGACCATCGGCAGGCCACTTGGGACCATCGTTGAAGCAGCTCTTCAATTCCTCGTAGGTCGAAGCAACCATGTACTTCACCTTACGGCTCCAACTGGTACGGAAGCTCTCACTGTAAACCAGATACCAGTAGTTGCCCATCTTAAAGATATCAGGACACTCCAGAAAACGGTCCCAGATCATACGGATACGATCAACATGCTCCCAGTTCTTCAGATCACTTGACTTAAACTCAGCAAAGACGGGGTCTCCACCATTGACTGGATAAGTAGAGATGATCATGTGATAAAGGTTATCGTCGGCTACGAAAATCTGTGGATCACGGAAGTCGTTGCCAGAGTAGCCGAAGTCAGGACCGTTCAGCGTCCAAAGCTCGTCCTTTGTCCAAGTCTTGAAGTCATTTGATGTGGCACGCATGACAACCTCACGGTATTTACAGTTACCATTATGGCCTGTATAGTAAATATAGTACGTACCATCCTTTTCATAGGCACAGCCAGTACCGATGGCAGCATCCTGCTGGAAATCGTTGTTACCGAATGGGAGCATCTCACCCAGCGACTCGTAGTTGGCACCATCTTTGGTTGTGACAGCCCAGATGGGGTGGAAACGGAATGTCATATTATTAATGTACTCCTGCAGGTAAAGCACCTTGAAGTCGCCCGCCTTCTGATCGTAGAATGGCATAGGATCGCCAACGCGTCCGACTGCAGGCGTATAATACGTTCCGAAACCCTGAGCGTCTGTTGGAGCGAAGAATGTGGTCGAGCCGTTCCAGTCCTTGGCAGGATCGCCGGAGAACCCATCGTCGCTGCATGCCGTCAGCGCAGAGGCTGACAACATGAGTGCGAATACTGAATTTATCATTGTCTTCATAATCGTTTTAATTTTCAATTTTTCATTAATTCTTTTTACTTCGTCAAGTAATCAAATGCGTTGAGCAGGATGGTGCCCATGTTGTCGTGATAGTTCGACTCGTATGGTGTGGGCGAGTTCCAGTCGAAGAGTCCAGAACCAAGGCAGATAATACCACCCTTACCAAACTCGCCGTTTGCAGCCTTCAGTTCCCAAGACGATACACTGTTGTCGCCACCCAAAGCACGACCGCCAGTCTTAGCCTCTACAGCGTCCTTGCCTTCTCCATAAGTATCCCAGAAGCCATACTGAGATGTGGTATTACAGATGGTGTATCCGTTATCCAGGGTGTAGACTGCATTCTCGGCAGCACCAGGATAGGTCTTCAGGTTCTTCCACAACGGATGAGTAATATCGTAGGCATAGAAATGCCATGGGTCTTCGCCCATCAGGTCGGAGCCTTCACCGCCTCCGCCACCCCAGACATTGTTGGGATAAGCATCCTCAGGCATAGCACCGAGTGCGATAGCGTAGTTCACAGCAGAGCGTCCCAGCACGAAGCCTACACCATTCTGCCATAGTTCTTTCATCTTGGGCAGAGCCGTCATAGCACCACTCTCAGCCTCAGCGAAACCATTATAGTTGCCATAAGAAGAGCAATGACGATGGAAGAAGATCAACTTACACTTCTCGAGAGAGATGTTACCGCTGGCCACGTCGTCCCATGATGCGTAGGCAGAGCTGGCAATATTGCCCGTGAGCCACTTGGCTGCAGCCTTCTCCTCATCGTTCAGCAGCTCTATGTTCTCAGCCTCGCCGACAAACAGAGCTATAGGATCAGCAATCAATGTTACATATACTGTATATACGTTTGTGGCAGTATTGTCGTTCAGAGTAATCTGGAAGGGCTCAGTGAAGTTACCCTTCGTGCCACTGGCTGGACTGCATGTAGCGTCTTCACTACATACCACCTCGAAAGAAGCGTTGCTCAAGTCGATACCACTGTTAGCCATCACACTCACGGTGACAGTCTTGTCCTGCTGGTTAATGGCACCTTTCACACCCTCCAGGATAAAGAGCGACATCAGAGCCTCGTCGTTGCGAACGCTTACCTGATAGTCCATCACGAGGTCACCATTGCTGATGTGCAGGTTACAATCGGCATCGAAATTGACATGATCGCCAACCTTCAAATTGGTCTCAGCGCCAGGAGAAACCGTCAGGCTCGTAATTTCCATATTACTCTTCTGATCAAAGTCTGCAGGCACCTTTACCTTCACCAATCGTTTCTCTGTGCTGATGATGCCTTCATACTGACCATTGAGCACGAACTTCTCAACGAGACATGAACCACTCACGTCCATGCTACCCGTATGGTCGCTGCTGCAGGCAGCTAACCCGCATATTACGCATAATGCGCAGATAATGCTATATATCGTTTTCATAACTTCTAATTTTTTACATTTTTGCATTTTTACATTTTGCATTACCACTCTCCGCAGTTCTGAGTATAGTGACCATTAGAGGCAGCCATCTGCTCCCAAGGAATAGGAAGGTACTCGTTCTTGTTGGCAGTAAACTGCGAACCAACCAGGAAGTTCATCTTCTCGCTCTCGCTTGCATAGTACTTATTGATGACGGTAGCAGCATCGCCCCAGCGCACGAGGTCGAAGAAGCGTTCGCTCTCGAGTGCAAGCTCCAGTCGGCGCTCCATCTTGATAATCTTCATGGCATCGTCCTTCGAATAAGAGCCATTGTACTTGCCTACTGCGAAGTGGACGCTGTATTTAGTAGGATAGTTCGAAACGACACTATTGGTTGCCATCTTGGCAGCACGGTCGCGAACCTGATTGACGAGTGCAATGGCCTCTGCAGCCTGTCCCAGCTGTGCCAGAGCCTCAGCGCGCATCAACAACACATCAGCATAGCGGAAGACGATGCGATTCATCGAACTTGCCCACTGCGAATCGCACAGGAAGAGATAACTGTCGGTAAGAGCAGGATCCACATTCTGCTTCAGCGATACGAAGTATCCGAAATTACCACCTGAACGGCTCCATGCATTACTCTCGCTAATCATAAAACCAGGATTGAACATATAGGGAGTACCAGGCACTCCAACTGTAACGAACAGGCGAGGATCGACTGTCTGATTTGATCCAACAGCGTAATCGACATCAGCATAATTGTCGAGCAGTGGCAGACCATCACTATTGGTGCGATAAGCATCCACGAGGTTGTGAGAAGGCTTGTAAAAGTCGCAACCAGAGTCGTGAACTTTAGGAATACAAGGCACAATCAGACGATTAGAGAAGTTCAGGTTACCATATACGGTACCATCGTTCTTTGAATACTGGATGGCCCACAAGCTCTCCTTGCCATTTTCATACTGCTCCTCAGGACGGAAGTTATTATGCATGTCAGGCTCCAGGCCGTATCCTGCGTAGATAGCAGAGTTAGTGTATTCTACAACTTTCTGCAGATCAGCCTCGTTCACAGCTGTCACTTGATTTGAGTTAGCATCATCCTGACGATATGCTTTATAAAGATATACTTTAGCCAGGAAAGCGGCACAGGCAGCCTTGGTAGGACGACCTTTTTCAGTCTGTGTGACAGGAAGAACGGCATAGGCATCCTCAAGATCGTTGATAATCTGCTGCCAACCCTCGTCGTTGGTATATTCTGTATTCGAGAGATTGTTGTAGTCCTCTTCGGTCATGTTAAGTTTGTTCACGAAGGGGATTTTCTTGAACAGGCGCTTCAGCTGGAAGTGTCCGTAGGCACGCAGGAACTTCATCTCGGCAGTACGCTGCTGAATGGTGGCGTTTTCCTGATCGGCACTAGCCAGAATATCGAGTGAGAGGCTGACACGTGAGAGATAATTGTAGAAACGAGTCCAGATAGAACTGAATGGCCAGTCGGTAGTCATCACACCAGAACACTTTTCCAGACGATGGAAAGGCTCACCATCAGAGAAGTCAGAACCACCTACATAGGCATCGTCTGAACGGGTATCGTAGTTCCACAGTGAGAAAGAGGCGTTCATATCCTCTATGGTAACAAGGCCTGCGTATGCAGAGATCAGCACATTGTCGATATACTCAGGATTCTTTACCTCATCCTGAGTCAGCGTAGCCTGTGGCACTTGTTCCTCAAGGAAATCCGAGCAGGCTGTAAGACCGCAGACAACGCAGATTGTGCAGATAATATGATATATCGTTTTCATAATCGTTGCTATATTTTAGAATGAAACATTGAGTCCGAAAGTAAGATTGAGAGGGATAGGATAGTTGAATCCCGGGTTCTCAGGATCGACACCTGTAAACTTGCTGCTCTTGATAGTCACCAAGTTCTGAGCTGAAGCATAGAAGCGAATACGATCTAAGCGCAACTTATCGGTCACCTGTTTCGGCATATTGTAACCTAACTGGATCGTACGCAATTTAGCGTATGAGCCATTCTCAATATAATATGAAGATACGCGACCCTCATTGTTTGTATCCGATGTGGTAAGTGCTGGGATGTCGCTACCAGGATTGGCAGGACTCCATGCATCGAGCAAACGTACGCCCTTATTCAGATAAGGCACGTTGATGGCAGAGTTGGCCCAGAAGTCAGTCTGCGACTTATAGCCACGACAGTCAACGTCAACACCCTGCACGCCCTGCCAGAACATGGTCAGATCCCAGTTCTTATACTGCAGATAGATGTTCAGACCCCACGTAAAGGCTGGTGTAGGATCATAGATCCAATCCTGATCTTCCTCAGTGATGCGGCCATCGCCATTCAAATCCTTATAACGGATGCGGCCAAGTCCGGCGCCTTCCTGTATAGCATGATTGTTGATCTCTTCCTGACTCTTGAAGATTCCGTCGTAGATGTAACCTACCTGTGAGAACATCGCATGCCCCACAACGCTCTTCACACCGTTACCACCATACTTACCGTTGGCGGCTACCGTATCTGGCAGTTTGGTAATCTCGTTGACATATTTGCTGATGTTTCCACTGATATCCCATGAGAAATCGCTAGGCAGACTGTGGCGATAGCCTACTGTGAGTTCCCAACCATTGTTCTTCACCTCACCAGCGTTGATCCACTGGCCTGAGCCTTCTCCCATGGCAGCAATACCTTCCATTAAGAGCAGAATGTCGGTGGTCTTCTTGCTGTACCAGTCAAAACTTCCATAGATCTCATTTCGCAAGATCGCAAAGTCGAGACCGATGTTATTCTGAGTCGTAGTCTCCCACTTGATGTCATCATTTCCACGCTGGTTGCGCACATATCCGTTAGGAAGGTCGTAACCGCCATTGGTACCAGCGATATCGTAAGAGGAACCAGCCTGACCACTACCCCAAAGGCCTGTAGACACGACCGACTTATAGAGCGTATAGCGAGCTGTGTTAGAGATTTCTTGGTTACCAGTCTGTCCCCAAGAGTAACGCAGTTTCAGATTGTCGAGCCACCCCCTTGTACCCTCCATAAACTTCTCCTGAGAGATGCGCCAACCAGCACTGACAGAGGGGAATGTACCATACTGGTTGTTGGTACCGAATCGGCTCGAACCGTCACGACGGATCGTGACTGAAGCCAGATACTTGTCATCATAAGTATAGTTCACCTTTCCGAAGAATGACAAGAGAGAGAATCCCTCACCGAAACCTTCGGCCAGCTGACGGCCAGCTCCAGCCGATGGCCACATATAGTCTGTATTCAGAATAGCCAGCTCGTAGCGCTTGGCACTGTTCATCTTATAGTCCATACGGTTCAACTCTGTACCGATCATGGCATCTCCACGATGTTTGCCGATCTCCAGATTATAAGTAGCAATGGCATTCCACATCCATCGCATGGTGTGCTCCTGCTTGTCCTCTACGGCACTGTCGGTACGCATCACCTTACCATTGGCAATAGGATAGGTGAAGAAACGCTGCTCTTTCTGTGTGTAGTCCATACCCAAAGTGGTGCGAACCATAAAGTTCTTAAATGGAGTAATACTCAGATGTACATCGCCAAACATACGCCACTGGGTATACTCATTATCCCTTGCATTGGAAATCATGCTCAATGGATTCTCGCGCTCAGAGTAGGCACCAAGAGCCTGGGCATACTTGCCGTTTTCTGCATAGATAGGGAAGTTAGGGTTGAACTCCAGAGCATGCTCCAACACACCACCAGGAGCATCAACGCCCTTTGTACGGTTGATGGTGAAGTTCTCGCCAATGGTTACCACATCGTTAATCAGTTTATAGTCTGCATTGGCACGACCAGAAAGACGGTTGAACCAGGAGTCCTTAATGGTACCCTTATTATCATAGTAACCTATCGAGAAGAAAGAGTTACCCTTCTCAGAGCCATTGCTTACTGACACATTATACTGCTGAATGACACCCGTGCGCGTGATCTCCTTAAACCAATCGGTATCACCAGCACGCACTGTAGCGTTCTCATCGAGGAACATGTTCATCGTCATATTGTTCAGTACAGGATTACCCTTGGCATCATAACTCCAATCATAATTATATCCGAGGTTGTTATTGCCAGGGTTCACACCGTCATTTACTGAGGCTTGCCAATAGGCACGTCCCCACTGGCTGGCATTCATCGTCTCGATCTTATTGGTATAGAAAGATGCTGCAATACTTCCATCGAAATTCACCTTCACCTTACCTTCCTTACCTTTCTTGGTGGTAATGATAATCACACCGTTAGCAGCTCGTGAACCATAGATACTTGCCGAAGCGGCATCCTTCAGCACCTGGATGCTCTCGATATCGTTACCATTCAACTCGTGCATACCTGCCTTTGTGGGCACACCGTCGATGATATAAAGCGGGTCGTTGTCGTTCAAGGTTCCCACACCACGGATACGTACCGTTGCTGCACCAGAGGGGTTACCATCGGCAGTAATGTTCATGCCTGGCACACGTCCCTGAAGAGCCTTCATCGGGTTGTTCTCGTTCTGCTTCGCCATTTCATCGACACTAACAGTCGAGATAGCTCCCGTCAGGTCGGCCTTGCGCTGAGTGGTATAACCTGTCACCACCACTTCCTGCAGTACTTCGGCATCATCCTTGAGTGTCACTTTCATACCCTGATGGGCAGCGGCTTCCTGTGTCTGATAGCCAATGTACGAGATAACGAGGATAGCCCCCTCGTTTACTTTAATCGTGAAGTTACCGTCGAAATCGGTAATCGTACCGTTCGACGTACCCTTCTCCATCACCGTAGCTCCGATGACCGTTTCGCCCGTAGCGTCGACCACCGTACCACTGATCTCACTCTGCGCGTACATTACCGTACACGTCAGGAAAGCAAACAAACTCAGAAAAAGTTTCTTTAGTTGTTCCATTGTTGATCGTTTAAAATTGTTAGTACTTTTGTGAATTAAAATCTGCCGCAAAAGTACAATAATAAAACGTGCGGATATAGCAAATATCGTTCAGAACCTCGCAAAAATGTTACATGAAACAATCGTTGACTATTATGTCAAAAACGTCAACTCCCCTTTATATAAAGGGAAAGGGCGGATATTACTCCGCCCTCAGTTCTGTTGGATACTTACCAAACTGTTTTTTAAAGCAAGTTGAGAAATAACCCGGGGTGCCAAAGCCCACCTCGTACGCTATTTCCGAAACAGTTTTTGTGGTTGATGCCAACAAGGCGTAAGCCTGTTGCAATCTCATCTGCCGTAACAGTTCCACTGGCGTCTGACCTGTTATGGCCTTCACTTTCCTGTAGAGCTGCACTCGACTCAGTCCCATCTCCTCACCAAGATCGTCCATCCTCAGATTAGGGTTCGACATATTCTTCCGAATGGCCTCATTCAACTGTTCCGCGAAGAGCATATCCTGGCTCTTGGGGGCTGGCATCTCTTCTGTAGGCGTCACGAATATCTCGTGCAGACGTCGATTGCTGGCATCGGTATAGAACAACGTCTGCTCCACATTCATATTCTGACGCTTACGTATGTTCTTCTTCGTCAGCCACAATGCAAACAATATCATGATAATAGCCAAGACCAGAACGGCGATAGTCACAAAGCTGCCGATAAGCACCTTACGCTGTGTGTTGTAAAGCACCATCGAGTCCTCCAGCTTGTCGTGAATGGTCACCAGATCATCATTCTGCTTCATCAGCTCAGAAGCCTCTGTTATGACCAGATCTACATTGTCGGGCGTGACGACAAAGCCCAGTAACGGGTTTTCGCGTTCATAAGGTTTGCCCGTCAAGATATCAAGTGCAAGTCTGATAATCTTTTCGCCATGAGTAGGATAATGATAGGTACCTATCTGATGTCCCAGTTTTACATACTCCAGCCCCTCGCCTGGCATACCGTCAATACCCAGGATCTTAATACGACCCTCAACATCCTGCTCTACCACAGCTTTATATACCCCCGTTGCCATACCGTCGTTGTGACAGAATACGAAGGTGTTGTCCAACTGGCTAGCGTCAGACCGTCGGAGCGAATCAATCAATTGCGTAACAATATTGCAGGATGCGTCACTCGACCAATCGCTTTTCCGACAAACATACTCCACCTCTGGTAGAGCTTTCATGGCTGATTCAAAACCACGATGACGCTCAAGGGCTGGTGTGCTACTCAGCAATCCTGTAATCTCGACCACCAAAGGTTTCCTGCCCTTCGGCTGATTCTGACCCCTGACTATTGAAGCAATATATTGCCCCACTATATAACCAGCCTCGACATTATTGCCCCCAATAAAAGCTGTATAGTCTGCACTGGTCTTGCGATCAAAGCTGACTACAGGGATACCAGCCTTAAGAACCCGGGCAATGGCATCATTGATAATCTGTATATCCTCATAAGGAGCAACCACCATCAGGTCAATGCCTGTCTGAGCCAGACTATCTATCAGACGAGCCTGTAATTCAGGGTCATCGACGGAATTAGCGATGCTAACCTTTACATCGTGTTCGTATAAATGCTGGGCAGCAAGCATCTCTTGGTTCACTTTCTCGCGCCAAGGGCCTTTTGAGCACTGTGCCACCCCAATCTTATATACTTTCTCTTCAGTACATGAAGCCAACAACGTTGCACCTATTATATATAATAAGGTACGAAAGAATATCTTATGCATAATGCCTAGTTATTTATATCGGCTGCAAAAATAAATAAAAAACGGGAAAGTTCCAAACGATATCAAGTTTTTATAGATCAAAAAACCAACAATTATCCCCCACTCCACGGAGCGGGGGACAGTTGTCTCCATTCTATATGGCACTTACAAGTTTCCGGTACTTCCCTTGAGCAATTTTTTGGATGATTTTTTGCTCTTCGAAAAGATTACACTTATTCGATGCCGTGGAAATGGTACTGAAGCCCCAGATGTGATATATACCTTTCTCATCTTATCCCAGCCAGCCTCGCGAGCCTCTTCCTTGCGCTCAAAGAGACTTTTGCGCAAGGAGTCGATGTCGAAGATCTGCCTGATGGTAGCCTCATCGATATTATTGAATGTACTTCTTGCCGAAGTGTAAGGTCTTTCGTAACTGTTTATCATGATTACTCGGGTCGTGTTGCAGCCTCGCGCCAGTATAGACGTGAGAAGAAATCGAGCAGATAGCCCTGCTCCGTGGTATAACTAACTCGTCGAGTTGTTCAAGCGTTTCTATTCTTTTACTCATCGCTATCGTTTTAAACAGGCTGCAAAGTTACCGTTTTTTTCTGAATCCGCCAAAAGATAAGTTCGGATATTCGGATATTCGGAATTTTGCTATATTTTGATAGAATTCGAAATATTTACATTCATATCACATAAAAATCCGAATTTCCGAAAAGCCGAAAACTCGAATCACCATAGGCGGTATTTCAGACTCCACACGGAACAACATTGTAGTCCTGGAGTAATATCTATGCGCGATAGAAATTCAGATAGATGCAATTGACTCCATTCATGTACTTGTGGTTGATATGCTTGCACACCCTCGAGAGAATGGCCAGTCGCATGTTACTGCCATTGATATGAATCAACTTATCATC
>JAEEGI010026818.1_pt1 | contig 11077 bp, 12 predicted proteins | sample 8958751 | NCBI WGS metagenome assembly JAEEGI01 (sample SAMN16246545, study PRJNA631951) | gut metagenome | biome: gut microbiome; feature: rumen; material: KS-attached | host: Bos | place: Iran: Karaj | collected 2018-10 | reverse complement strand
GTCGAACGTGAAGTCGGTCTGCGACATCGTCTACTTCATCCTCGGCTACGTCGTGGTGCGCATGCTTCTGAACGGTCTGAACGTCCGTCCGGTCGCCATGATCGTTCTGCCGATCGTGCTGACCATGCTGATTCCGCTGCTTTTGATCCGAGAGGATTCCACCAAGGACGGCGTGATCACCCGCGACGGCGAAGAAACGTCCGTTTCGGTCAATCTGTTCAAGTCGATCGCGTACACGTTCAAAAACAAGGACTACATCCTGTGGATGATCGTGTACTCATTCATGACCTTCGGCGTACAGCTCTTCCTGTCCGGCATCAACGAGTATTTCTCGGTCGCGGGAATGAACATGATGTTCGTCATGATGGCGGCGTTTGCGCCGGTGCCGTTTACGCTCCTGATCTATAACCGGCTGACCAGGAAATTCGGCTTCGGCTTCTCATACCGCTATACGCTCGTGATCTTTGCCGTCGGCATGGCTGCGATGTTCACGGTGTCCTATCTCCCGGCAGGCACGCTCAAGACGATCCTTGCGATCGTCACCGGTCTCATCTCCTCGTTCGGCATCGGCGCGATGTTCTCCGTCGCATACTCCGTACCCTCGCAGCTTGCTGCGGAGGAGGAAAAGCGCACCGGCATCTCGAACGCCGCCATGTACTTTGCGGTGCAGGGGCTCTTTGCGGGCGTGGCGTCCGGCATCGGCGGACAGGCGGTGCTGACGATGATGAAGACGAACAATGTGGTGAAATACATGACGCTCGTCTGCGCGATCGCGGTGCTCGTCGCGTTCGTACTCTCCTTCATGCTGCCGAAGTCCGTCACCCTGATGGGCAAGAAAGACAGCGAACAGAACTGAACTTTTCCGGCTGAAAACCGGACACCCTTTTGATATGGCAGTCAAACGAATCAACGGAATCGAATTGGAACAAATGCTCAGAAACGGGCTCGCAAACCTTCGCGCAAGCGAGGACGAGATCAACCGTCTGAACGTCTTCCCCGTCCCCGACGGCGACACCGGCACCAACATGGTGAAGACGCTGGAGCACGGGCTTTCCCTCGCGGAACGCAGCGGCGACGTCAACGTCTTTACAAAATCGCTCGCTTCCGGCATGCTGCTCGGCGCAAGAGGCAACTCCGGCGTCATACTGTCGCAGTTCTTCTACGGCTTTTCGCAGGCGCTTTCGCGCGCGCTTCTGATCGGTCCGGGCGAGCTCCGGAACGCGCTGGTGCGCGGCTACCGCGTCGCGTACGGCGCGGTCATGAAGCCGGTGGAGGGCACGATCCTGTCGGTCGCGCGCGAGGGCATCGAGCACATCCGCTCGCAGATCACCCGCGGCTCCTCGATCGACTTTATCCTCTCCGCCTATGTCGCAGAGATGCGCAAGACGCTGATCCTCACGCCCGAAATGCTTCCGGTGCTGAAGGACGCAGGCGTGGTGGACAGCGGCGCGACGGGCTTCATCCTGATCTTCGAAGGCATGGTGAAATACCTGAACGGCGAAGTTCTGAAAGACAGCGCGCAGCGAACCGAGCCGAAAAACGACGATCCGGACCTCAGCTTGTTCAACGAGGACAGCGTCTTTGTCGACGGCTACTGCATGGAGTTCATCCTGCAGCGCATGAACGGCTCCGCCTATGAGCAGGACTTCCGGCTGAAAGCGTTTACCGGCGCGCTCGACCGGCTCGGCGACTCCATCGTCTGCGTACAGGACGGAAAACGCGTCAAGGTGCATATCCATACGAAGGCGCCGTCCGTCATCATTGAGCTGGCGCAGCGGTACGGCGAATTTCTGACGTTCAAGCTCGAAAATATGCAGATACAGCACAACGAGCGCGACCGCATCGTCAAGCCCGCCGTGCACAAGCCCCTGTCCGTGGTCGCCGTGGTGAACGGCGCGGGCATGCGCAAGCTGTTTGAAGGGCTCGGTGCGGACTGTGTGATCGACGCCGACGCCACCATGAACACCTCCGCCCAGGAGTTTGTTTCCGCGTTCGATTCCCTCGACGCCGATGAGATCGTCGTGCTGCCGAACAACAAGAACATCATTCTTGCCGCCGAGCAGGCGGCGTCGCTCGTGCCCGAAAAGCATGTGACGGTCCTGCCGTCCAGAAGCTTCGCGGAGGGCTATTATGCGATCGCCATGGACATTCCGGACGAAAAGGACCTTGAAAAGCGCATCCGCGGCATGCGTTCCGGCATCGACAACATCGTCACCCTGCGGGAAACGACCGCCTCGCGCGATTACACGTACCACGAGATCCGCTGCCGCCGCGGCGAGGACATCGCGTTTCTGGGCGGCGAGCTCGTCTGCGTCGAACGCGACTGGAAGGCGGCGATCCTCGGCGCGCTTGCCATGATCGAGGATATCGACGACCGCGAGACCGGCATCGTGCTGCGCGGCGCCGGCGTTTCCGTGTCCGACGAGGAAGCGCTTTCCGAAGCGATCGCCGGACAGTATCCGATGCTCGAGCTGGAGTTCGTCGACGCCGGGCAGGAGATCTATCACTGGGAAATCGGGATCATGTGAGGAAAACGGTATGGTATGGCTTTGGATTCTGATCGCGCTCGGCGCGGTGCTCTTCTTCTTCGTCATCCCTACGATGATCCTCGCATGGATCATCTATTCCGTGCTGCTCCGGCGCAACAAGCCCGGCAAATGGGACCGCGGCTGCAGCTTTCCCGAGGATCCCGAATACTGCAGAATGCATGACATCGGCATCGAATGGGGTAAAAAATACGCCGATCGCATGCGCGAGGTGGAGATCAGAAGCGACGGATTGAAACTCGTCGGCGAATACTACGATTTCGGCGGCAGTTCCGCCGCGCTGATCATTGCGGGACGGACGGAATGCGTGCTGTATTCCTATTATTTCGCAGAACCGTTCCGCCGCGCGGGCAGAAACGTGCTCGTTATCGACAACCGCGCGCACGGACTTTCCGAGGGCAAGGTGAGCTGCCTCGGCTACCGTGAATACCGCGACATCCTCGAATGGTGCCGTCTTTTGCACGACGACCTCGGCAACGAGCGCGTGTTTTTGCACGGCATCTGCATCGGCTCCTCCACCGCGCTGTTTGCGCTGACCGCGCCGGAATGCCCGGATTATATCGAGGCGATGTCCTGCGAGGGCATGTACTACTCCTTCTACCGGTCGTTCGACAATCACATGAAGGTCGACCGCCCCGAAAAAATGCGCTTTCCCGTGCAGCAGGAGGTCATGCTCTGGATCCGGCTCTGCTCGCATGCAAACGTTGTGACCGACGGTCCGTTCAAACGCATCGAAAAGCTCAGAAAGCCCATTCTGTTCCTGCACAGCCGCGAGGATACCTATTCCACGCCGGACCAGGCGGAATACCTTTACGCGCACTGCAGCGCGCCGAAAAAGATCGCGTGGTTCCCGCACGGCGCGCATTCCCGCATCCGCATCAACGATACGGAAAGATACGACGAAACGATCATAGAATATCTTAAGGAGCTGGACGCAAAGGCGAAAGAAGATGCAATTTGATGAAAAAAGTGTATTTTTGTTGCTTTTGCGCGTACGGCGTGCTATAATGCATTGAATCCAAAAGGAGGAGGAAATCATAATGGAACAGTACAATTTCGATCAGAACAATCTGCCGCAGCCGAATACGCTTACGTTCGGCATTCTGAGCCTCGTATTCTGTGGCATTCTCGGCATCATCTTCGGTGCGATCGGCCGTAAAAAGGGCAAGGAATTCATCGCACAGGGCGGCGAACTGGCCGGTTCGTCCAAGGTCGGCTTTATTCTGAGCAAAGTCGGTGTGATTCTCGGCATCATCGCAACGATCGTCATCGCGATCTACATCATCGTGATCATTGCGGCTGCTGCCAACGGCGCGCTCAAATAATCAGTCCCGGACTGATCAAGCGTCAGTATGCGTGACGCCGGTTTTCCGGCGTCACGTTTTTTATTCGGAGGGAACATGGCGAAATCAAAGCATCCCGTAAAGAAGGCGGTCTGTATCGCGCTCTGCGCGCTGCTTTTGTACGGCGCGGTCTCAATGCTCGCGTCCGTCGTCGTGTTCCGCGCGCTCTTTCCGAAAAGAAGCGGGCTCTCCCCGCTGCATTACACCTATGAGGAGCTTCAGCCGGACGTTTCGCGCGAACCCTTCGCCTTTCCGTCCGGACGGAATACGCTTTCGGGCTTTCGGTACGATGCCGGAGATCCGCGCGGGCTGATCGTCGTCGTCAACGGCATCGGCGACGGCGCGGATGCGCACCTTCCCGAGATCGTTGAATTCGTGCATGCCGGCTGGTCGGTCGTCACCTGGGACGCAACGGGCGTCGGCAAAAGCGAAGGCGCGTGGTCGAAGGGGCTTCAGCAGATCCGCAGGGATCTTGCCGCATTTTGGGAATACCGGACCGTCTCAAAGGCGTGGGACGGACTTCCCGTCGTGCTCTACGGACACAGCGCGGGCGCGTACGCCGCGGCGACGGCGCTGAAGGATCATCCGGAAATCTGCGCCGCCGTCTGCATTGCCGGCTTCGACCGTCCCGTTCCGCTGATGTACGGACACGCAAAGGCGCGTGTCGGCGTGCTTGCCGATATCCAGTACCCCTTCCTCGCGCTCGAATCCTTCTTCCTGTTCGGCGCGGACGCGAACGATTCGGCGCGCGAAGCGATCGACGCGGCGGTTACGCCCGTTCTGATCGTCGGCGGAGACTCGGACGATCTCGTGCCGTATGAAAACAGTCTGATCCGCGATCCGGAACAGTACCGGAATCCGAATGTAAAAAGTCTTCTGATCACTTCGCCGTACCGCAGCGAACATTCCACGCCGTGGCTGTCTGCGGGCGCCGCACGCTATCGCTGCGAGCTTGCCGATCCGAACGATGCGGACAAGGCGCTTGCGAACGAGCTCGATCCGGCGTTTCTCGAAACGGTCCTGCGCTTTTTCGGCGACACGCTGCACCGCTGACGGTGCGTTTGTGCAAGCCGCCGAAACCGCCGCGGAAATTGACAACCCGGCGGAAAAACAATATAATAAATTATTATCCGACAAACAGGAAATCCGTATGAACAAAAATCTCAAGCGAATGATCTATGCCGCTCTGTGCCTGGCGCTCTGCATGGTGCTTCCGCTGTTGACGGGGCAGATCCCCGAAATCGGAAAGCGCCTCTCGCCCATGCACATCCCCGTCTTTCTCTGCGGATTTCTCTGCGGCTGGCCGTGGGGACTTATCGTCGGCGCAACCGCCCCGATCCTTCGCTCCGCTCTGTTCGGCATGCCCGCTATGGGACCGGACGCGTTCAGCATGGCGTTTGAGCTTGCGGCGTACGGCGCGGTTGCCGGGCTTTTGTACCGCGTGCTGCCGAGAAAGCCGTGGAGCGTCTATGTTTCGCTGATCGTCGCCATGATTGTCGGGCGCCTTGTCTGGGGCGCGGCGAAATGGGCGATGCTCGGACCGTCGTTCACGCTTCGGATGTTCCTTGCGGGCGCGGTCGTCAATGCGATTCCCGGCATCATTCTGCATATCGTTCTGATCCCGCCGATCGTGCTTGCGCTGAACAAGGCGGGATTCGTGGAAAACAATCGGAGGTCGACGCCTTGAAAACCCTGTTTTTTGATTGCAGCATGGGCGCGGCGGGCGATATGCTCTGCGCAGCGCTTCTGGAGCTTTTGCCCGATCCCGACGCAGCCGTTCGCGAGCTGAACGGCATCGGCATCCCGCATATCGTGTTCGAAAAGAACGCCTCGGTCAAAAACGGCATCACCGGGACGCATCTTTCCGTGCGTGTCGACGGCGAGGAGGAGCACGAACCGGCGGAAACGCATCATCACGATCACGCGCATCACCATGCGCACCGCGATCTTGCCTCCGTCGAAACGATCCTTTCGGGTCTTGCCGTTTCGGACCGTGTCAAAGCGAACGCGCTCGCCGTTTACCGGCTGATCGCGGAAGCGGAAAGCCATGTGCACGGCTGCCCGGTCGACCGGATCCATTTCCATGAGGTCGGCACGCTCGACGCGATCGCCGACGTTACGGCGTTTTGTTTCCTTGCGGAGCGGCTTTCGCCGGATCGCGTGATCGCCTCTCCCGTCCATGTCGGCAGCGGAACGGTGCGCTGCGCGCACGGCGTGCTTCCCGTGCCCGCTCCTGCGACGGCATACCTTTTGAAAGACGTGCCGATCTACGGCGGCGAAATCAAGGGCGAGCTCTGTACGCCTACCGGCGCGGCGCTTCTGAAGCATTTTGCCGCGCAGTTCGGCCCGATGCCGACGATGCGTGTGCAGAGGATCGGTTACGGAATGGGCACAAAAGATTTTGATACGGCAAACTGTGTCCGCGCGGTGCTCGGAGAAACTGACACGCAAAGCACGCAGACGGTCTTTGAACTGTCCGCCAACGTCGACGATATGACCGCGGAACAGATCGGCTTTGCCTCGGAACGCCTGTTCGAGGCAGGCGCCGTCGAGGTCTATACGGTTCCGGTCGGAATGAAAAAGAGCCGCCCGGGCACGCTGATCCGCGCGATTGTCGGACGCGACGAGAAGGAATCCGTCCTTTCGGCGTTCTTCCGGCATACGACAACGCTCGGCGTACGCGAAGCCGAAACGAAACGGTACGTGCTTTCCCGTACGGTGGATTTGCACGAGACGGCGCTCGGCACGGTCCGCGTCAAGCGTTCCGAGGGATACGGCGTCGTCCGGGAAAAGGTTGAATACGAGGACCTTGCGCGGATTGCAAGAGAACGCAACATCGCAATCGCCGAAGCGGCCGCGCTTGTGAAGAAGGAAATCGAACGGCATGGATGAGCATCTGCACGAGCATCACGAGCATCTGCATCAGCACACGAACACAAAGGACGTCTTAAACCGCCTGTCCCGCGCGATCGGACACCTCGAATCGGTCAAGCGCATGGTCGAAGACGGACGCGACTGTTCGGATGTGCTGATTCAGCTTGCCGCCGTGCGCGCCGCGCTCGGCTCGACAAGCCGGATCATTTTGAAGGACCATCTGGAGCACTGCATCGTGCACGCGGTGGAATCGAACGATCAGACAGCGATCGAAGAATTGGAGCACGCGATCGACAAGCTGATCCAATAATCCTATCCCCCTACGGGGCTTCCGCTCGATGTGTATTTTTTGATATACTCCCTGTGAACACAATACAGGGGGTATTTTTTATGGCATGCTTTTTGGTTCCGATGACGGAAGCGATCGTCACCACGATTGCGCAGAAAGTGATCGAATCGAAGGAAAAGAAGACCGGCATAAAGACGGTCACGAGCGCCGACGGTTTCACGATGGAGAAAACGCCGTTCTCGAAGAAGCTCGGCTGGCTGAACAAAATGCTGTGGGGCGGCTCCGCGCTTCTGGCGTTCGAGCACGTATGGCACGGCGAGGTCGTTCCCTACTTCCCGTTCCTGACGGCGGCGAGCGATCCGGCGGACGCGGCGGAAATGCTGCACGAGATGGGGACCGCGGGCGTTGCGATGGCGGCGATCGTCACGGTCGTGTGGATCGGTATGCTGCTCGTTTCGAAGTCGCTCGAAAAACGCGCGCTGAAAGCGATTCCCGAGGCAAAATAAAGGGGACGGCGTATGACTCTGCTCGTTACCGTATTTGCCGCGGCGATCACGACCGCGATGTGGTATAAGCGTCAGCCGGACGGCAGCATGAAGCTCGGCATCCTTTCCTGGATGTTCTGGGGCGCGTCGCTGATGTGGCTCATTGACGCGATCTTCGAATATGCGGAGCTCGGCGCGGCGTATTTCACGCCCGAACCCGCGGACATGCTGAACGATCTGTTCCTCGGGCTTTCGGTCATCGCGCTTGCGCTGATCATCTGGATCGTGATCCTTCTCATTTGGGACCCGAAGGGCGTCATCAAAGCAAAGCTTCTGAAGAAGAAAGAACCATAACCAAACCATAAAAGAGCTTTCCGCGAGGAAAGCTCTTTTATGGTTTGTTGCAAAAAAGGTAATGCTATCGCCATCGCTTGTACATAAACTATTCCAACGATGTCATATCTACATAATCTGATGCCTGACGCTCAAACAGTCGCCGATATACGGTCGGCTTGCTGAATAGTGTCTCATGCGAACCGGATTCAATCAATTTCCCTGCCCGGAACACAAAAATCTTATTGCTGAATCGCACACTATGCAGGCGATGTGAAACATTGATGATCGTCTTCTTACCGTGCAGACGACTGCGAATGCGCTGATTCAGTTCGTACTCTATGTTCGGGTCAAGCGACGCCGTCGGTTCATCGAGAATCAGGATCTCGCTGTCGCGATATACAGCGCGTGCCAGTGCGAGACGTTGCCCCTCTCCTCCGGACGGCGTATAACCGTTGTTATCAAATTCACGGTAGATCATCGTTTCCTTGCCTTTCTCAAGCGATTCGACCTTTTCGGTCAGTCCCGCGAAAGCGATCGCCTCGTCGACCTTTGCTTCTCCGTTCGGATCGGTCTCATGCACGCCTAAAGAAATATTGTCCTTTAATGAGAAGGAAAGCAGCTGAAAATCCTGGAAGACACAGGCAAAATGCTTTGCATACTCGCGGCGGTCGATCTTGGAAACATCCACTCCGTTGATTGTTATCGTGCCGCTCGTCGGTTCGTAGAGCCGCAGCAGCAACTTGATAAACGTACTCTTGCCCGCGCCGTTGTCGCCGACAATAGAAAGGATATCACCCTTTTCGATCTCGCATGTTATATGTGAAAGTGCTTCGTATTCTGTTCCCGGGTATTTGAATGTGACGTCATTGAAGCGGATACTCATCTCTTGGGTGACGTCCGGCATATCCTCCGAACCCGAAATCGACGCATCGTCCAAATCACTCAAAGCATAGTATTCTTTAAACGACTCGTAATACTTATTATACTGATGAATGGAAGCAATACCACCAACTAGAGATTTGAGACCACCGGAAAACGTCTCTACTGAATTCAAATAGACGCTAAAATCACCAACCTTCATTGCTCCGAAACGGATTACTGATACTCCGAAAGGGATAGGTAAACAATACTTGAACTTCAGGTACGTGATATAAATCAAATACAGGTAGGTCAATGCTTTCTGCGCAACCGATGCAAAGAAGATCAAAGAACCATACTTGGTCCCATACCGTGCAAGTTTTTCATAGAACCGCTGCAAAAAATTCAATTGCTTACCGTATCGATTGGAAACCCATTCATCACATCCGTTTCCGCGGATCTCTTTGCCGAATTTGAAATGCTGTGTCAATAGAGAGAAATATGCTGCCCGACGTTCCTGAATGGATTTTTCAAGATTGATCTGAATGTTCTTTTTTGACAAGCTGTAGTTCGACACAATCGTGGCAGCCGTCAGAATCAATACAGCAAGAATCAGAAGGAAGCTGAGTTGTGAAACATACCATACACAGAACGCAAGCGTTGCGATCGTGCCCATCAAAGCAAAAACGCTTTCAAGCATTGCGCCAAACCCAGCTCCGCCCGTTGAAATAAACTGCTCTGCTTTTGCCTTGAGATTCAGAAACTCTGCTGTTTCCGTGCGTTCATATCGCACGGACATGATTCGATGTGTCAGTTCTAACTGAAACTTTTTATATACGATATTTTTCTCTACCGTCAGGCGATTGCTCAAAAGCACCTGCAGAAGACCGCAAATCAGTGTTGCCGCAATAAGCGCAATGAGATATAACAATGCAGCAAGGTAATTACCTTTTTCGAAAATTGCATTGATAATATATTTCGGTATAAAAAGGGTTGCAATCGTCAGTCCGACTGAGAAGAGCTCCTTCAGAAACAGAAATACCAGGTACCGTTTGTTATACTTCCAACTGATTTTGAAAAGAAACCAGACTCCCTCGAATGGTTTTATCGTCTTTAAATTTGTCTCATCTCTTTTTATCGAGCGCATAAACCCTTTCCATCCATCCTCTAAACGTTTTTTCGCAGTTCCGTTTGAAACATGCGTTTCGGGGCGGGTAGCATGCCCGCCCCGAGTCCGGATCGATTATTTTGTTGAATTAGGAAATGCGATTCCGTTTGTTACGGACAAACAGGTTTCAACTCCCCTATATCGCCTTTGATGATTTCGGTGCGCGGAGTAACCGGGTCAACAACAGGTCCAATCCCTACGTTAATGGTTTCATATCTGGCAACTCCGTCTAGTGCCTGCGTTGCAGTGACCGAAGCTCTGTATCCTCTTGCCGTTCTTGTTACGTTTGCACTAATACAGCAGCTTTCGCCGCAGGTTTTACACTGATACCGTGCAAACGCGATATATCCGTTATCTGTGTTCCATTCAAAGCCCTTAAACTTCCACTCATGAATATGAAGATGTTCGGAATGCGCTTTGCCGTCCAAAGATTTCGCAGCGGTAATCGTAGCGATATACTCGGTGCTTGTTACCGTTACGGTTGCCTGAACGTTACGTTTATAGCCGCATCCGGTGCATTCATAAAGAGCGAATGCTTTGTAAATCCTTTTATCTTTGTTGATAGTCCATTCAAATCCCTTAAACTCATACGTGTGAACATGTCCAACAGGTTCATCATCATCGCCACCAACCGAGGGAGCCGTTACAGCAGAAGCCGTGGCAATCGTTGCAAGCAGCATCGCCGCAATAAGCGCGAGCGTTAAAAAAAATTTACCGATCTTTTTCATATTTCTTTTTCCTCTTTACTATTTCAGCATTGATTGTACGTAAAAATCTTATTAGTGTGTTTATAACATAGATTCAGGGGCAGGCAATCTGCCCACCCCCAACCAAATAAAACATGCTTACGGAAGCATCGGATTGAAATCAATTGGAACATCAATCGGCTCAGGACCGACAAAGCCTCTCCGCACGCCGGGCTTATTACCGTTGCCGCGAGGAAAAGGACCCGGAGTAGGAACCGTGGTTCCCTCATCGTCATCACCAATGACAATTATATCAATAGGACTTCCATTATCTTCCATAAGGAGCGAAAAACCAAATTTAAGCATATTCTTTCCTTTCTTTCCCTGTGATTTATACGGCTCACAGTACTAAAATACTTATTAGGATGGGCAAAAAGCTAGTATACTTTATAAAAAATGCGGAATGCTTTCGATTACGGCACAATCCAAATC
>JAEEGI010026814.1_pt1 | contig 11077 bp, 8 predicted proteins | sample 8958751 | NCBI WGS metagenome assembly JAEEGI01 (sample SAMN16246545, study PRJNA631951) | gut metagenome | biome: gut microbiome; feature: rumen; material: KS-attached | host: Bos | place: Iran: Karaj | collected 2018-10 | reverse complement strand
ATGGGCGCCTCCCTGGGCATGCGTCCCATCGTTTCCGCCAACTGGTTCGACCAGCAGGGAATCCGGTATTCCATCCCCGTGAACTCCCGCAAGCCCGGATCGAACCTGTCCCTGTTTGCCTCGTACAACCAGCCGTTTGGAAAGGAGAAGAACTTCACTTTCTCGCTGGATGGCGACATAAACTATTCCACCAACACCGGTTTCCAGACAACCTCCCGCCTCTCCCCCATCGACAAGGAGAGATTCGATTACGGGGCGCTGATGGACTGGTTCTGGGGCGACAGCCAGGGAAGTTTGTTCTATTCCGGGAAAAGCGGCTTCTCCGAGAGCACCACGAAGACGCTCACCTACTCCTTGTTCCCGACGCTTCAGTACAAACTGGACAACCTCAGCCTCTCCCTGATGGGCTTCGCTACGAACAGCAGGACCCGGTATTCGCTTGACAAGACGGCCGATATGAATACGTGGGACTTCAATACCACGGGAGAACTCCTGTTTACGACCAGGCACAATTGGCAGTTCAACACCGACATCGGCTATAACTTCTACAAGGGGTATTCGAAGGGATACGGCGATCCCGAATTGATTTGGAACGCGGGCATCGCCAAGGATGTCAAGGCATTCACCTTCAGTTTCAAGGTGGCCGATATCCTGGGCCAGCAGAAATCGCTGCACAGGACCACCTCCGCCGAATATGTGGAAGACGTGAACAGGATCGTCCTGGGCCGCTATTTCCTGTTCGGGGTCACCTTCAATTTCGGCCGGATGAACGCCGCCCGGAGCAGCAAGGTCGAGCAGGCGATGTGGGAAATGGCATTCTAAACGGACAGGACGATGGATTCCGAGATGTTCGCCACCATGCCTCCGACGAGGCTTTTCTTCCGCTGTGCGCTGCCCGAGGTAGTCACGGCGGTCTTCGGCGCATCATACTCAGTTTTCGACGGCCTTTTCGTCGGACGCTTCCTGGGCGAGGATGCCCTGGCGGCCGTCAATCTGATCATGCCCGTCATCCTGATCATCGAAGCCATCTCCAACATGATTGCCACGGGGGCCTCGGTCCAAATGTCCGTCCTGCTGGGCAAGGGCAACCGCGAAAAGGCCTCAAGGGTCTTCTCTTTTTCCATCAAGTTCATCCTGGCATTCTCCTTCGTCCTATCGGTATTTGGCTTCTTATTCGCCAGGCCATTCATAACAGTCATCGCGCCAGGGGCGACGGAGAATGCCATTTCCTTCGGAACGGAGTACTTGAAAGTTTATGCACTGTTCGGCCCGCTGATCCCGGTGTATTTTGCCGTCGACAACTATCTGCGGGTCTGCGGGAAGCAGCGGCTCAGCATGTACATCGGAATCGCCTCACAGGGGCTCAATGTCCTGCTGGATTTCATCCTGATTGCGGTCATGCATCAGGGAATCAAGGCGGCGGCCTTCGCCAGTTGTCTTTCCATCGCCCTGGGATCCGTCGTGATGCTCGCCCTGTTCACGGGGAAACGGATGGATGTCTTTTATACCCGCAGGAATATATCTTCACTCCGATTTTTCCGCATCCTTGCCAATGGTTCGAGCGAACTGTTCAGCAACATCGCCGCGTCCGTGATGAGCATCGTCATGAACCTGTTCCTCCTCAAATATGGCGGGACCACGGCCGTTGCCGCCTTCTCGATCTTGATGTACGTGGACAGCATCATCGGCATGGTCTGTTTCGGGATCTGCGACTCCCTCCAGCCGGCCGTCAGTTATTGCTACGGCGCGGGACTGATTGATAGGATGAAGAGCATCTTCAGACGGGTACTGGCGGCTTCGGTCATTACCTCGGCCATTGCATTCCTTTTCATGCTGCTGGCCGGTCGTCACGTGGCGATGATCTTCATCAAACCCGGCGACACGACACTCGCCGAGATGAGCGTGACCGCCATCAAACTGTTCTCCTTCTCCTACCTGGTCGGTTGGATCGACATGTGCTTCTCTTCCTATTTCACGGCTCTTGAACGTCCCGGGCGGTCCTTGACGGTATCCTTTTTCGGAACCCTGTTCTTCCCGATAGCCTGCCTTTACCTGATCACGCCCATCTTCGGCCTGGACGGTGTCTGGCTCATGCCGACCGTCTCCGCCATGGCCAGCGGCATCCTGACGGTCATCCTGGCCTTGAGTATGAGAATGTAGATAATAAAGATGATTTCCGCCAAAGTGGATTTGAAAAAGGGGCCAACGGAAGTAGGTTCCAAAGGTGAGTTACTCTCGTTCGTTTTTAAAGATTTGAAGGTTTTTGAGTTTCTTTCACTCGAAATGATGGTCAGTGAGGAAAAGTAGTAAAGAACACCATATTGCCGTACATGACCGTATTGCGCCCGGCGCGTATTCTTTCATGTTCATAACGTTGCTCTACTTCTGTACAAGTCTCACATGTACAGAAAAACAGCGGCAGAACGGTGTTCCCCTGTACATGTCTCGAGGATTTGGTCGATTATCGACCCGATTCCGAAAGACTTGAACAGAAAACCTCAGGCCGAAGTGCATCCATGTGTACAAGCGAGACATGAACACTGCTTCATTGACAGTGCCTGACAAATTCAACTTAAGGCCCATAGATATCATTGTTTAGTGATTTACTTACGCAAATCAACAATGCTTCCTGTGGCACCTTTTCAAGTAGAACTGTGGGGGAAATATACACAATTATAAAATGGCATCATCAGCGCCGTACTCTTTAATGGCGGTATCGAAATCCTTCGCCCCACCTGTCTCCCCGAATAGTTTCCTGAGGAGGCGGACGCGGGTGTTGGTGATGGCCTGGGGAGTTGCAATGGTCAGATTGGCAATCTCAGAGGGGAGGAAACTATGGACCGTCAGCAAGCACACCTGTTGCTCCTTAGAACTGAGTGGAGACAACAGTTCCCGTAATTTTGGTCGCATGGCGTAAGTGAGTTGGGCCAAAGCATTCATGTCATCATCTGGTGCAGGTTTACCTTTGTTGGCAGCAGTATGCAGGCGAGACACAACATCCTTTATCTGGCGGGAGTTCTCCCGCTGTTCACGCTCCTTCATCCGCCGCATCAGGGTGAGTTCCGTTCGCGTCAGATTATATTGCATCTGACTTTCGGCGAAACGGGCGTTGAGCAGGTCAATACGACGCCGGTTATACCAGATGATGAGGGCAGAGAGTACAATCACGAGAATGATGGCGGCAAGGAGGACGATGACCATGCGATACTGCCGCCGCTCTTTAATCTGCTCGTCGAACTGCGCCTGCAGGTCGATGACAGCGGCGGCGTCGCTATGTTCATAGAGGTGATGATAAACCTCATTCAGGCGTTGACTGAATTCTGCCACACCCCGCAGGTCACCCTGACGCTTCAGATAGGTAATCAACTGCCGATAGGACTGGATGGCAACATCGGGAGACAGGGAGCCTGACAGTCTATACCATTGCTGGATCGCTGCTGCCGTATCTCCCTCTGCCATGTAGATGTCGGCGAGCAGTTTCTCTCCTCTGTCGGTTGGAGAGATGAGCCTTGATTCTATCAGGCAGCGTTTCGCCTCCTGGCGCTGCCCTGTGCTCCACATATAACTGGCACGATTGACCAGATAGGTGGCCCGCACTTCTCCATGCGTGTCTTCGTAATAGGGCTGTGCCTGTTCGGTATAATACCGCAGGCTGTCTTGCTGGCCCAACATGTCGAAGGTCATGGCTATATTATTCAGCGTCTGAACGGTCCATTGTCTGCTGTCGCATTGCCTTGCAGCCCTCAATGCCTGCTTGTAGTAGCGAAGCGTCAAGGCGTGGTTGCCCACATTGTCGTTCACATCGCCAAGCACGCAGTACAGGTACCACTTGAAAGCCGGCAGGTCCAGGTCGCCGGATAGCAGTTCAGCCCGTTTCATCGACAGCACTGCCTCGTGCACTTGCTGCTGCCGGTACAGGATGATGCCATGGTGGAGCAAGGCTCTGGAGAGGTGCTCATCATCCCCGTGACGCTCATAATAGTCTCTACTGGTACGAATCAGCGAGTCTGACGCAGTGCTGAGCCCGCTGCGATGCAGGGCTTCCGTGTAGAGAAGACCATAGAGTGCCCGGTCGGCAGTGCTCATCGTCGAGTCGTTATAATGGGGAGACAGCATCCTGACGACCGAGTCGGGCTGGGTGAAAACAATCTGCGCCGACCTGCACAGCAGTTCATTGTGGGACTGCTCCTGTGAACAGCCCACAATGACGAGTGCGAATAATGCCAGCGAGAAGGGTTTCATTACATCCGAAATACAATGGGAAGATTGTATTTCACTCTGACCACATTGCCTTTCTCCTTGCCTGGCGTCCATTTGGGCATGGCTTGCACCACCCGGATTGCTTCGGCATCGAGCGAGGGGAACACCTGCTTGGCCACATGCACATCTGATATACTGCCATCAGTTTCCACAATGAACTGAACCATAACCCGCCCCTCCACTTTCTGCTTTGCGGCATCTTCGGGGTACTTCATGTTGGTTTGCAGGAACGCTATCATAGCCTGCATGCCACCAGGATATTCCGGCATCTGTTCTACGGTGTCGAAGACCTTCTGATTGGTCTGCGACACCACGGTCTTTTGCGCATGGGCCGTCATAAGGCAGCACTCGGCCATCAATAACATGAGAATCAGTTTCTTCATTTTCTTTGCGGTTTTTAATCGTTGAACATCTGTGCTGTTGTCCGGACGGAGCAAAAGTAGATGATTTCCCGTGAGAATCAAAGAAATTGATTACACAATATTACACGCCATGCGGGGACGCACCTTACTCAAAGGATGAAGAATCTATTTGGTATATTTCCCCATCCTCCTGAACGTCACATCGCCCTCCAGCAGATTCGGCCCGTCCGTATTCACCTCAAAGCGCTCCAGCACCAGATTGTTAACTTTGAAAAGCAGTTGGGAATCCATTTTGACCAGAAAGAGAGATCATACTCTTGGCGATTTTCGCCATTTTTCTTACCTTTGAATTCGGGCTTAGGCATGTTTCCGAAGATCTCACCAGAGAGAATCCAAGTCCGTTTTAGTACCGGCTATGTGGAAGTAAATTTAGCGGAAACGTTTAATAATCAATTCTGTTTTTGATACGCATTTCCGAGTATGACTATTCGACACTTATTATGGATATCCATGTTCTGACAGAGGAGTTCAGCATCTGCAAACTTAAGGACTTCTCGAAGGTAGACCTGAGCAGGCCTTTCGTCTTCACAGGTTCCACGGATGAGGAAAGGTCTTTGGTCTGCCCCACCCCAGAAGTCCCCTCCGACACGCTGGAACGCTCCGACGGATGGCGGGGCTTCCGCATCGAAGGAGTGCTGGACTTCTCCCTGGTCGGGATCCTTGCGGGCATATCGGACATCCTCGCCAAGGGAAGCATCGGCATCTTGGCCGTCTCCACCTACAACACTGATTACGTGCTCACCAAGGCCGACCGGTTCGAAGAGGCGCTCCGGCTGCTCTCCGCCTCCGGATATGGCATAGAATACTGAAACAAAGATGTGTTCATTCACCATACGTCCAGCCAGGCCCGATGAGGCCGGTGTCATCCTGGACCTGATCAGGCGGCTCGCCGTCTATGAGAAGTGCGAGAAAGATGTCGTTGCGGATGAGGCTACCATACGTCATTCCCTTTTCGTGGAGCATTCCGCAGAATGCCTACTGGGCGAAGAGGACGGTGAAGTTGTGGGATTCGCGCTGTACTTCCACAACTTCTCGACCTTTGTCGGCCGGAAGGGCCTGTACCTGGAGGATCTGTTCATCGTTCCCGAGAAACGAGGCCGGGGCTATGGCAAGGCATTCCTGAAGCACCTTGCCCGGCTCGCCGTGGAGCGCGGTTGCGGCCGGATGGAATGGATCTGCCTGGACTGGAACGAATCAGCCCTGAAGGTCTACCGGTCCATCGGCGCCGCTCCCCTCTCCGACTGGACGGTCCAGCGGCTGGATGAGGATGCCTTGAAACAGTTCGCCCAATCTGAATGACAGGATGGACAAAACCAGAATGGAGTTCAAGCACACCAACAGACCCGGGTTCTGGTTCGGCCTCGTCGATTTCTGCACAACTGTACAGAGTTAATGCTGGAAAGTGCTATTTTTGTAGAAAGAAAGCATTCATTAATGATCGCGTGACCGATGCCCGATAGTGTCCTTCACTTCAACGGAGAATGGCGAAGTTACCAGAAAAGGATTCTGGATGACTTGGATTTTCACCTGCGTGACGACAAACTTCACGTGGTGGCGGCTCCGGGTGCGGGAAAAACGACTTTGGGCATCGAGGTCATTTCGCGCCTGAACAGACCTTCCCTGATCCTGTGTCCGACGAATACCATCAAGAATCAATGGAAGGAACGGATCCGGACCTCTTTCCTTCAGGAGAAGGATTATGGGATTGTCTCAACCGATATCCGCAAACCGGGTTACCTCACGGTCATTACCTATCAGGCCTTGCTCGCCGCGTTTTGCGGTTTTGACGAAGAAGCAGAAGACAATCGCCCGGAAGATGAAGAAAGGACGGAGAAAGAATACACCATCACCGCTTCCCGTCGATTCCGGATGGACAAGGCCGAAGATATCATCGGCATTCTCAAATCGGCAGAAGTATCTCTCCTTTGTTTTGACGAGGCGCACCATCTGCGAAAAGAATGGTGGAAGGCGTTGACCTATCTCAACGAGCATCTGAAACCGGAGCAGACGCTGGCCCTGACCGCTACCCCGCCCTATGATGCGGATCTCAATGAATGGAAGCGGTATCAAGCGCTCTGCGGCGACATCGACGAGGTGATCTCCATCCCGGAACTGGTGAAGAACGGGGACCTGTGTCCGCATCAGGATTTCATCCATTTCACCCAACTGCATCAGCGGGAGCGGGAATTGCTTGAGAATCATCGGCAGAACGTGAACATCATGCTGGAGAAGTTACGGGAAGACAAGCGGCTTCAGGACCTTCTGGCCGGGATGCGTTTCCTTCAGGCGGATGATGAAGATACCGAAGCCATCCTGGACGATCCGGAGTTCTATGTTTCCATCGCTTCCTTGCTGAACGATAACGGATACACGATCCCTTCCCGATTCCTGGACCTGTTCGATGCGACTCCTTCCGACATCCCCCGGTTCGATATCAAACAAGCCACGGTCTTCCTGAATGGATTCCTCCATGTCGAGAAGGAGGAATGGAAGGATCTGGAGACGATCCGGAACGAATACTTCAGTCAGGCCAAGAGAACAGGGCTGACGGACGGAAAGAGGTTTGTATTGGACGGGAATGAGAAGTTCTGCCGGCAGATCGCGGGCAGCATCGGGAAGTTGGATTCCATCGTCAGCATCGTCGATCTGGAAAGCCGCCTGTTGAAGGAGGACCTGCGGATGGTGATCCTGGCCGATTTCATCCGTATGAATGACTTGGACTGCTCCACGCTGGGAGTCGTGCCCATCTGGCGGAAATTGAAGGATAAGTTCCAGGGAAGAATCTCTCTGGGCGTCCTTTGCGGCTCGCTGATCCTGTTGCCGAAAAACACCGTAAAGAGGCTTCAGGGGCTGATTTCCGGTAACGGTATTGCCCATGATGCCATCACCCTGGATCATTTCGGGGGCGATGGAAACTACGTAAGGATTGTCCCGAAAGAGGGTATCCGCAACCACATTGTCCGTCTGGTGACGGAGATGTTCAATGCCGGAGACCTGACAGTGCTTGTGGGTACGCAGGCACTGTTAGGAGAAGGATGGGATGCCCCTTCCATCAATTCATTGATCCTCTCCAGTACGGTAAGTTCATATATGCTGTCCAACCAGATGCGGGGACGGGCCATCCGCATCGACAGAAATCACCCGGACAAAGTGTCAAACATCTGGCATCTAGCCACGTACGATCCTAAGTTCGGAAACTATTCTTTCGATCTGTCGCAGTTGGCCACCCGCTTCGAAGGGTATGAGGCCCCCTCCTATTTCGGAAAACACGAGATTGTCTCGGGAATCGAAAGGGTTTTGATGCCCAATCCGCTGGGCGTTCCGGAAACCAACATCGCCCTTGCCAAGAACAGGGATTTGACCCGTAGATGGTGGAAAGATGCCCTCTACACAGGTTATGGGAACACCCCGCCCATCGGGCTCTCAACTGGCGTGCAGGCCGAGGCACTGACCGTAAAGTCTCTCCGGTATACCGGATACTGGTATTATATCTGGCTCTTGCTTCCTGTAGCCATGTTGCTGTTTTACCTCCCTAATCCGGTCCGAGATATCGGATTGGCGGTTATTGCGCTGCTGGTGGGCATCATCGTATGGCACTTCATCAGGACAGGGTCGGTGACTGGCGTCATGAAACAGATTTCCATCGTCATCCTGGAGACGCTCTCCGATCAAGGACTCATCAAAACTTCCATCAAGCAGGTTGGACTGAAGGTCCATGAGGAAAAGGGCGAGTTGTTCGTTATATGCGCCAATCTCCCCGCCGATGAGAACAATCTGTTCATCCAGTCCCTGCAAGAGTTCCTGGACCCGGTGGAAAACCCCAGATACTTGCTGGTCAGGCATACCCGTTTCCTGAAAAAGATCAGGCAGACGGATTATTTCGCCATCCCTTCCGCGATTTCTCCCAACAAAAAAGGCGTAGAGATATTCAAAGGTCTCTGGAAGTTATATATCGGCGATTGCGACATCATATACACAAGGAGCGCAGAAGGCCGAAGAGTATTGCTGAAGGCCCGCAAATACGCTTTCTCCGCGGTCAAGAAGAAAGCATCCAAACGCCTGTCCAAGTGGCAATAGTTTTCACCGAAGACTTCCTCAAGGGAAGATGCCTTTTCATTTCTGAAGATGTCACGACTTGCAATGGTCACGGACAGGTCGGGTACTGGATGAGGCTTCATCGTCTTTTTTGAAGAGACTCTCCGATCAAGGAATCAGTTTCTCCAAAACCACCGGGCCCATCAGGCCCGAGGGGGTGAGCGGCATGCCGGCGCGATAGAACGGCATGGTGGTGTAGGTCACCTTTTCCGCGCCGGGTTCAGCGTCACCGATCAGCCGGTTGGGCCAGGTGTTGACCACCTTCACCGTGATGGTATTCTTGCCGGGTTTCAATCCGCCCATCCACACTGCTTTGTAGGGGGCTTTCCAGAGGAAGCGGACATGTTCTCCGTTCACGAAGACATCCGCCATCTGGCCCACCGCACCGAGGTCGATGGACAGACCATCCACCTTCTCTTTTTTCCCGAGGGTGAAGGTGTTCGTATAGGTGGCAACGCCGGAGAAATACTTCACGTCAGGCTCGTCGGATTCCGTATAGGAGGCAAGTTCCGCGAAAGTGCGAGGACCTTCAGGTGCAGCCAGGCCATCGAAGGTGACCGTCCAGGGGCCGTCCAGTGCCAATTTCCCCGCCTGAACCGGGGCCGCATACGCCGGCTCGGGCCGTCCTTTGCGGTCAGAGACCACGAAGAGGGCCTGATTGGCCTCCAACTGTAGCCGGTTGCCGTCCAGAACGCCACGGAGTACCTCGCCGGTTTCCGGATCATAGACCTTCAGGGGCCCTTCCGTGTCCCGCAGCGTCAATTCAGCCGTGACGGCCGCATCGCTGAAATTGCGGATCCAGTAGATCTCCCGGTCGCCGTCGTGTCGGTGAACGAACTTCAGTTCGCCGGGAGCCACATACCGGAAATCCGGTTCCGTGCCTGTTGCCTTCAGCACATGGACCAACTGCCCGGTATGGACGTTCGGACGTCCGGCCCGCCAGATATCGGCCACCAACCGGTCAAACTCGGCGGCATCGTCAAAGAGACCGGCGGGCTTCTCGGGGATGGTGCCGCAGATCACGGCGCCGGCCCGGGCCAGTTCATCCAGTTTCCGGAGCACTTCCAGCGACATCACTTTGCAGTGCTCGCCAAGCACCAGAACCTTGTACTCCATGCCAGAAGGCGTGACAATGGAACCGTCCTTCACGGTAAGCAGATTCTTCACTCCGTACGGGTTGATAAAATCGAAGGAATACCCCTCCGGAATGGCAGGCAGTTCATGCCCATAGATACCGGCGATGTTCGTATCCTCGCCGTAATACCACAGGATATCAGCCACATAACGACCCCGCTGGAGCATGTAGCAACTACGGGCCAGATAGTCTGCCCAGTAGCGGGCATAAGTGGCCCAGGTGTCGTGGCGGTTGAACCATTGGCCGAAGATCATCAGCCCCAGGCCGGGTTTGTGCGTATCGGAAGGCTGATGGGCGCTCTCGTGGATGACGAAGCGGGTGACACCGCTGTAGAGGGCCATGTCGGCCATGAACTTCAGGTTGCCGGGGTAGTAACTCCAGGCGTTGCCGGAAAGGCCGGCGGCGGTGAAGGATTCCGCTGCGGCGATATTCTGCCCATAAACATGGGCCACGGAGGCGGACTCGCGGATATCGGCCTGGGCCATTTCCAAGGTGGAGCCACCGCCGGTGCCGGGAATCCAGAACGCGCTCATGGGCACGGCGGCTGTCATCTTGAGGTCCATACCGTCGCCCACGTACACGCGGCCGTTCTCATGGGACTCCGTGTAACGGCCTTTCATGCCGTATTCGCGGACGATATCGTTGATCCGGTCGTAGTTGGCGGCTAACAGTTCGCCGAGGGTCTCGCGCCAGTCGAAGAGGAACTTCTCGGAGGCCTCGCTGCTTCGGACAATCTCGCCGGCAAGGACGGGAAGCCAGGGGAAAAGGTCGTAGCCGCGACGGGCCTTGAACTCCTTCGCCAGTGTCTTGGTCCATGTCATCTGCTCGGCCTCATAACTATCCGTCAGGATATATTGGATGCCATGCTCCCCTACCATTCCGCCGGCCGCATCTTTGTACATGTCCATGTACTTGCGGAAATAGTCCATCCAGGCCTCCTTGTCCAGTTTGTCCACCTCAAGACCGGTGGCTTCCGGCGGCGCCGGATGGTTCTGCTTGCCCGTCAGGGATGCTCCGAACCTGTAGATGCGCCAGCGTCCTGCCGGGACCTGCCAGGTAAGGACTCCGTCTTTGACAAAGGTGGTCAGGTCGATGGTTTCAAGGACCGGAGCGTTGCTCTCTGGTGTGGGATTGTCCATCAGATCGTGCGGGGCCGCAAAACCGG
>JAEEGI010026812.1_pt1 | contig 11078 bp, 7 predicted proteins | sample 8958751 | NCBI WGS metagenome assembly JAEEGI01 (sample SAMN16246545, study PRJNA631951) | gut metagenome | biome: gut microbiome; feature: rumen; material: KS-attached | host: Bos | place: Iran: Karaj | collected 2018-10 | reverse complement strand
TTCCAGAAAATTCATACAAACTGAATATTCTCCTTACAAAGATAATGGTTTTCTACAACATCATTTTTTACTATTCCTCCTCTTTCAGGGATAGTCCCAAAGTGGGCTAAAAACCAAAAACTGCCAAGGAATCATCCTCGGCAGTTTTGTAATTTATTGATTTTCAATGTTTGAATGGCTCAGCTTTCTTGGAGGGGATGCATTGGATGATGCGGAACATTCCCTCCAAGTTGGCAAAATTCTCTTTCTGAGGGCCTCCAGGGGTGCGTACGACAAGGGGGTGGACAATTTGTCCCCACCCTTTGGCAAGTTCCGGATCGCGGCAAAAAGATTGTTTCATTTCGCAAAAAACGAAACAATATGGGAAGTCTGAGGCTGGCTGAGATGACTTGAAATAACAGTCTCTTAACAAGAATACTTCCCCAAAGTTTGGACTCAGATTTTGTAAAGTTCTACGCCGGATGGAAGGACAATTGCCGGTTTTTTGTATGAATCGTCATCCTTTCCCCAGGGTTCTGTGTAGATATCAAAATCGACATCTGCATTATTCAAGTCGGCAAGAAAAGAAATGAACTTTCCATCAAAGTGAAGCGCAGGAACAGAATAAGTGTCAGTAATGCCTTGAATGACAACTCGAACAATTACCTTGATGTGATGTGCCTTACAATACTCACCCAATTGTTCGGAATTCTTGATGGTTCTCCTCAGCTTGCTAAACAGTCTTTCTACATATACTCCGTGTGAGGCAGGCAATTGATACTCAAAAGAATTGTCCTGATTGATCAAAGGAACCCATTCGCCATCCTTGTTTTGGGTTTTAACCACTTTGCCTGTATGTCCAATCCTCTGTTCCCCTTTGACCTCTATGTGTGAAGGTTCCACCCCTGATAATTCAGAGATGGCTTGAAAATCCATCGGTTTGCCAGAGTAAAAGACAATATAAACTCTTGTAGTTATCATAGTACAAAGTTAGCATTAATTATACTATTCCTCCTCTTTCCAACGAACTATTACCTTTTTAGGATGAAAATGAAAAATTTGGGATAGCCCCTGGGGTAGTGAGGGGGTGAAAATGGCCATTTGGGGCTATGTTTTGGGGAAGTAAAAAAGCCAGGTACTATCCCTGGCTTTTTCTCAATCTATTGATAATCAAACGATTACAAATAGCTATTTCTTAATATTCTTCCTCGTTAAAGAAGAAGTCTTCCTTGGTAGGATAATCGGGCCAGATGTCTTCGATGGACTCGTAGATCTCTCCGTCGTCTTCGAGTTCCTCGAGGTTCTCGATAACATCCTCAGGAGCTCCTGAGCGGTTTGCGTAGTCGATAAGTTCGTCTTTTGTTGCGGGCCACGGCGCATCGTCAAGGCTTCCGGCTAATTCGAGTGTCCAAAACATAGTATTTCGTTTTTTGTTTATTCCAATTTGGCGGCAAATATAGATAAAAAAACAATAACTTTGTATGACATTAAAATTATGGCATACACTAAACTGGAAAAATACGATCAGAAGGTCACTGAACAGATCGCAGAACACATCAAATCAATACTTGAGCTCCTTGGTGAAGACCCTGAAAGAGAGGGGTTGCTAAAAACCCCTGAGCGTGTAGCGAAGGCAATGCAGTTCCTCACAAAAGGCTACGAAGAAGACGGAGTTCAGATCATCCGCAGCGCGATGTTCGAGGAAGAGTATCAGCAGATGGTACTCATCAAAGACATCGAATTGTACAGCGTCTGCGAACACCACATGCTGCCCTTCATAGGAAAGTGTCACATCGCATATATTCCGAACGGTCATATTGCCGGCCTGAGCAAGATAGCCCGCGTAGTAGAAACATATGCGCGCAGGCTTCAGGTCCAGGAGCGGCTTACTGTCCAAATAAGGGATTGTATCCAGGAAGCGCTGCATCCGCTGGGCGTCGCCGTTGTTATCGAAGCCAACCACACCTGTATGCAGATCCGTGGGGTAGAGAAGTCAAACGCCATCACTACTACCTCGGCATTCAGCGGGGCGTTTCTCAATTCCGAGAAAACGCGCAACGAATTCCTGAACCTTATCAAGTAATTAATGGGTAATAAATCGTCTATAGCCATGAGATTCCTAAGAGTCCTTGTTTGCGTGCTGCTGGTTTTAGCAGCGGCAGCAGACGCCCCCAGGCAGGTAATCAACAACCCCGATCCGGCCTTTGCATCATATGTCAAAGCTTATACTGGCGGAGTAGTTCCTGCAACTACTACGCTACGTATCGAGTTGGCCTATCCGGTCGCCATGGATCGTCAGAAAACCGATCTCTTCAGGTTCAAGCCGGCTCTGCCGGGCTCTTCCCGTTGGCTGAGCCCGACCGTGGTCGAGTTTGTGCCCGATGCTCCTCTCAAGGAGGGCGTCCTCTATGAGGGCTCGTTCCGCCTGGGAGATGTAGTCGAAGTCAGCGATAAGGCCTGCAAGGAGTTCCCATTCGTTTTCAAGGCCCTTCAGAATACGGCCGAGCTGACCCTCGACGGGATAATCATCCGCGACGAGGCCAGGCTCCAGGGCAGCATCGAGCTCAGTGCCCCGGTCGAGAAGTCCAACATCTTCATGGCGGCGGATCCGGAGGTCCCGATCACTATCACCGGAGAGGGCAAGTCCTGGCGCTTCGAGACGGCCGGCATCGCCCGTGAATCGAAGGACATCCCGGTTACTCTCTGGCTCCAGGTAGACGGGTTCGAGGAGCCTGCGCCCCTCAAGACGGTAGTCCCCGCAAGCGGTGAGTTCAAGGTGGTGGATGCCCGTATCATCAGAACGGGCAATCCCTGCGTTGAGGTCTGCTTCAGCGAGCCGCTTTCATCCGAGGCCTCCAAGAAAGGTCTTATCGAGCTTTCCGGAGTATTGCGCCAGACCATCGATATCAGAGACAACTATGCCCGAGTATACTACGAGTCCAGAGGCGAAGATATTTCCCTGGCGGTATACAGCGGAGTCCGCAGCGCCTTCGGCCAGACCCTGGACGAGGACTTTATTACGTCCTTCCCTCCGGCAGATCCCTTCCCGGCGGTCGAACTGCCACTTTCCGGCAACATCCTCCCGGACGAGCAGTCGCTGATCCTGCCTTTCCGCGCTGTCAACCTGTCATCGGTTGATGTGAGCGTCATCAAGATTTACGAAAACAACGTTCTGCTCTTCCTGCAGGACAACGAATATGACGGATATTCGGAACTCCGCCGTTCGGGTAGACTGGTTTATCAGCGTCAGATCCCTCTGTATCAGGATACCTCTATCGATCTCCACAAATGGAACGACTTCAGCATAGACCTGTCCGGACTCTTCAAGCAGGAACCGGGCTCCATCTATCGCGTCAAGCTCTCTTTCCGCAAGGAATACTCCCTGTATGGAGGTAAGGCTGCTCCCAAGATGATCCCTGTATCCAGCGGCAAGCCTTCCGACGAAGACGAACAGGAGTGGGACGAGCCGGACACCTATTGGTGGGACAGCGACTTTGACTGGGCAAACTACGAGTGGTCAGACAGAGACAATCCGGACACCCCGTCATACTATATGATTTCCGACCGCTTCCCGAGAGTGAATATAATCTCTTCCAATCTTGGAATAGTCGCAAAGTATGCGGACGGGAAGAAGATGTGGGCCGCGGTAACTGATATCAAAGATGCGACTCCTATAGCTGGAGTGAACCTGGAAGTTTATGATTTCCAGCTCCAGAGACTGGCCTCGGTAAAGACCGACTCCGAGGGCCTTGCAGAGATCCCGGTAGCCCGCAAGCCCTTCGCGGTAGTCGCCCGCCAGGGAAAGACTACAGGTTATCTTCGAATGAAAGACGGAGAGGAGAAATCCCTCAGCCGCTTCGATGTGGCCGGAGACAAGGTAGAAAAGGGCCTCAAGGCCTTCGTCTACGGCGAGCGCGGAGTCTGGAGGCCGGGCGACACTCTCCATGTCACCATGATCCTGGCCGACAAAGCGAAACTGCTTCCCGAAAAACATCCGGCCGCCCTCGATCTCTATACCCCTCAGGGCCAGTTCTACACAAGACTTAGCTCCCTGGGCCATGACGGATTCTACTCCTTCCCGATTGCGACCTCTCCCGAGGACCCGACCGGCGTATGGAACGCATACATCAAAGTCGGCGGCTCTTCATTCCATAAGAGCCTCCGTATCGAAACGATCAAGCCCAACCGCCTCAAGGTCAATCTCGACCTCGGAGGCAATATGCTTATCGGAGGCTCTACCTTCGATGCGTATGTCCATTCCTCATGGCTGACCGGCCTTCCCGCCTCCGGCCTCAAGGCAAAGGCGAAGATGACCCTCTCCAAGGGCCCGGCTACCTTCAAGGGCTTTGAGAAATACATTTTCCGTAACCCTCTGTCTACCTTCACCGCAAGCGAACACGAACTCTTCGAAACTACCCTTGATTCGGAAGGTAATGCAGAGCCTACGATAGACCTCCCTGGCGCCGAAGATGCTCCGGGCCTTCTGTCTGCCTTCATAGTGTCTTCAGTTGAGGAAAAGGGCGGAGACGAAAGCTTTACTACTCAGTCTCTCCCGTTCTCTCCTTTCCCCGCTTATGTAGGAGTTAAATTCCCCGAAGGAGATTATCTCCAGACCGGCGAGGACCACGTTATCAGCGTCGCTACAGTCAATGCCCTTGGTAACCGTATAACCGGCAGAGATCTGGAATACTATATATTCAAACTGAAATGGAGCTGGTGGTGGGAGAATGATCCTGAAGAGCTGATCAATTATGTAAACAGCAACTACTCCAATGCAGTGGCTGCCGGCGAACTTGTATCAGGAGAAGAAGATGTCACCTTCACCCTCAGGGCAGAAGACAAAGACTGGGGACGCTATCTTGTAGTAGTCCGCGATGTCTATGGAGGACATATTTCAGGTAAGACCGTAATGCTCGACGACTACTCGTATTGGGGACGCGCAGGCCGCAAGGACCCCGAGGCCCTGACGATGCTGACCTTCAATACAGACAAAGAGAGTTATCTCAGCGGTGAGAAGGCTACAGTCTTCATCCCGGCGGCAGCAGGCGGCCGTGCGCTGGTCTCTCTCGAAAATGCCGGCGGTGTTATCTCCAGAAAATGGGTGGCCACAAACGGTGAGAACGATACTCCGTATACCTTCACCGTTACAGACGAGATGGCGCCTAACTTCTATGTCAATATTACTCTTGTCCAGCCGTATAACGTTACCGAAAACGACCTGCCGCTGCGCCTCTACGGAGTCAAACGCGTAAAGGTGGAGAACCCTGAGTCCCATCTGACTCCGGTTATCAAGGCGCCGGGAACGATGGAGCCTGAGAAGACGTTCAGGATTGAAGTCCTCGAAAAATCCGGCAAGCCGATGACCTATACTCTCGCAATAGTCGATGAAGGACTCCTCGATCTTACCGCATTCAAGACTCCTTCTCCCTGGGAAGCAATGTACAGGACCGAGGCTCTCGGAGTAAAGACCTGGGATCTTTTCGACAGGGTAATAGGCTTCAGAGGAGGCCCTATGGGCTCGATGTTCAGTGTAGGCGGCGACCAGGAAACCCTGAAGTCTGCCAAGAAAGACAACCGCTTCAATCCTGTAGTGAAGTTCCTCGGACCTTTCACTCTTACGAGCGGCACGGCCCACCACGACATTAAGCTCCCGATGTATGTCGGAAGCCTGAGAATAATGGTCGTAGCCGGCCACGACGGCGCTTACGGTAAGGCTGAAAAGACCGTTACCGTTAAATCTCCTCTGATGCTTCTTAGCTCTCTGCCCGCTCAGGCGGCAACTGGCGATAAGATAGTCCTCCCTGTAAACGTTTTCGCGATGGCAGACGACGTAAAGAACGCCAAGGTAACCGTAAAGGCTTCTGGAGCTCTTAAGGTGGATGGAATAGCCAGCTCCGAAGTAGCATTCCCCGGAATTGGCGACAAGATCGTCCGCTTCGCCCTCAAGACAGTAGGCGAAGGCCCCGCTCAGGTTAAGATCGAAGCGGTCAGCGGTTCGTACAAGGCTAAGGAGACCGTCAATATCCAGGTAGTGAACCCCAACCCTGAGACTATAAACATCAGTCAGACGGTACTCGAAGGCGGCGAATCCGTGACCTTCGATGCAGGTGAGGGCTCAACTCTGGAACTTGCAGGCTTCCCTGCAGTAGATGCTGCCGGAATGTTCCGCAAGATGAAGAACTACCCTTACAACTGTACCGAGCAGCTCTCTGCCAAGGGCCTTACTTACCTGCATCTGCTGCCTCTGCTTTCAGAGGAAGATGCGGCTGAGGCGAGAGCGCTCATCCCGGAGATTATCCATCAGATTTACGGCCGTCAGCTGAGCGACGGAGGCTTTACCCTCTGGCCCGGCGGAACATGGGCCTACAGCTGGATCACCTCGATGGCCGGACAGTTCCTCTGCGAGGCTTCTGCCGCCGGATTCGATGTCCAGCAGGATGTCCTTAGCGCGTGGAAGCGCTTCCAGAACAATGTAAGCCGCGCCTACCGTCAGGGTAAGGACGAGCCCTATTATGAGCTCGATCAGTGTTACCGTCTCTACACTCTCGCGGTCGCAAACGATGAGTCGATCGGAGCGATGAACCGCCTGAAGGAGGCCGGCAGGCTGAGCGGCCGCGCGGCGTGGATGCTCGCCGCGGCCTATGCGGCTGCCGGCAGGGCTCAGGCGGCCGAAGAACTGATCGCACGTATCGAAGACGATGAAGACGGATACGCAAGCTCCGACTTTACTTACGGTTCTTCGCTGCGCGACAATTCGGTTGTCCTGATGGGTCTTGCCCTCAACGACAGGCTCCCTGAAGCCCTCCGTACAGCTCAGGATATATCGAGGACTATCAACTACGGATGGTATTCTACCCAGGAATCTGCCTTCGCCTCAATTGCTATGGACTGCCTGTACTCAAAGGTAGGCTCCCAGTCGATAAGCGCCAAGGTAAACGGAAAGGCCCTTACTTCAGCCAAGGCCGTATACTCGAAGACTGTAACCGGAGAAGTAGAGGTACGTAACAATTCCGAAGAATCCCTCTTTGCTTCGCTCATGACAATCTCCCGCGCTCCTGCCGGAACTTATATCCCCGAAGCAGAAAACGGCCTGAGAGTCTCAGTAGTCTATGAAGACGAAGACGGAGATACTATCAATCCTGCTTACATCACCCAGGGCACTGAATTTACTGCGAAGATAAAGGTCTACAATCCTTCCCGTCGTTACATCAGTTCGGTAGTCCTCAGCGAGTGTATCCCTTCCGGCTGGGAGATCCAGAACGAAAGGATGCGCGGCGGCGCTCAGAGCGAAAATATCCTCTACAAGGATATCCGCGACGACCGTTGCAACTGGTTCTTCGACCTTGGCGGAAATAGTTCCCGTACGTTTACCCTCAAACTCCGCGCGGCCTATGAAGGCGAGTACACTCTCCCTGCAGTGACCTGCTCGGCGATGTACGATCCACACATCTTCGCCAATACCGCATCCGGTTCCGCTGCGGTCGTCAGATGACCCGGCGCTGGAAAATAATACTGATTATCTTTGCGGTCCTTCTGGCAGGCTGGTTCTTCTGCCTGCCGAAGGACCTCTTTAAAGGCACGTCCTACGCTACAGTAGTTACCGATCGCAGCGGTCAGCTCCTCGGAGCCCGTATCGCAGACGATCAGCAGTGGCGTTTTCCTCCCGCAGATTCGGTCCCATACCGCTGCGCTAGCGCCATCATCGAATTCGAAGACAGGCATTTCCGTCACCACCCCGGCGTCAACCCGGTTTCCCTCGTCCGGGCCCTCGTAAGCAACGTAAAAGCCGGCCACATAGTCAGCGGCGGCAGCACTATCACCATGCAGGTAATCCGCCTCTCGCGCGGCCGGGAGCGCACGCTCTGGCAGAAGATGGTCGAAGCCGTCAAGGCGACCCGGCTGGAGCTTCGCTGCTCGAAGGACGAGATCCTGGCCCTCTATGCTGCCCACGCCCCATTCGGCGGCAATGTCGTGGGCTTGGAGGCGGCCGCCTGGCGCTATTTCGGCCGTCCGGCAGACCAGCTTTCGTGGGCCGAATCGGCGACCTTGGCCGTGCTCCCGAACGCTCCGTCCAGCATCCACCCCGGCAAGGGACGCGACAGGCTCCTCCAAAAGCGCGACCGGCTTCTTCGCCGGCTCTGCGAGGAGGGCTATTTCGACTCCGCTACCCTTGAAGACGCGCTGGCCGAGCCGCTCCCGGATGCGCCATACCCGCTTCCGAACATCGCGCGCCATCTGGTCGACGGGCAGCCTCGCGGCGAAAGGACAGTGACCACTATCGATCTTCCCCTCCAGCGCCAGGTCGAGGCGCTGACAGACCGCTGGTCAGACGAGCTGGACCATAGCGGAGCTGCAGATCTTGCCGCGGTCGTGATCGACATCCGCAGCGGGGAAGTCCTCGCATACGTGGGCAATTCCTCCGCCACCCGTCTGCGCGCGGGATCTGAGGTAGACATCGCCCGTTCGCCGCGCAGCACCGGCAGTATCCTGAAGCCGTTCCTCTATTGCGCGGCCCTGCAGGACGGGGTGATTCTGCCCCGCCCTCTCCTTCCCGATACCCCGGTCAATCTCGGCGGCTTCACCCCCGAAAACTTCGACCTTCAGTTCCATGGCGCAGTCCCTGCGGCCGAGGCCCTGGCCCGTTCGCTCAACGTCCCGGCGGTCCAGCTGCTCCGCTCCTACGGCGCTCCGCGCTTCCTTCAGCTCCTGCGCGATGCCGGTATGTCTTCCTTTGCCAATGACGCATCCTACTACGGACTGTCGCTGATTCTGGGCGGCGGAGAAGGGACGCTTCGCGATATTACAGCCGCCTACGCAGGGATGGTCAGAAGCTTCCGCGGACTGGACGACGGCTCGCCGTTTAAGGATAAGATAGCGTTATGGTACACTTTCGAGGCGCTGAAGGAAGTCAACCGGCCAGACGAAATCGACTGGAAGCTGATACGCTCGGTAAGAAAAGCGGCGTGGAAGACCGGCACGAGCTATGGGTACCGCGACGCCTGGGCAGTCGGCGTGACTCCCGATTACGCGGTCGGCGTCTGGTGTGGGAACGCCGACGGTCACGGCGTCGCGGGAATGACCGGCGCGAAGACGGCCGGCCCCGTAATGTTCGACATCCTGAACCTTCTTCCCGCCTCGGCGGAGTGGTTCGAAGAGCCGCTGGAAGGAGGCGTGTACCTCGATGTCTGCAAGGCTTCGGGTATGCTCAAGAGTCTGGACTGCCCGCAGTGGGAGACAGTAATGCTCCCTGCGAAAGCCTCGGAAAGCGCGGTCTGTCCTTATCACCAGGGCGGAGTCTTCCGCCTCCCTCCTGGGATGGAGTGGTACTATAAGGCCTATCATCCCGAGTACAAAGTAGTTCCCGCAAAGGGAACCGCCCAGATGGAATTCCTCTATCCTGAGTCCGGCACTATCCTTACCTTGCCCCGTCAGCTGGACGGATCTACTCCCGGCGCCGTGTTCCACGTCGTCCACCGCGATCCTCAGGCCGTCCTGTACTGGCACCTGGACCAATCCTATCTTGGAGAGACGCGCATAATACATAAGATGAATCTAGCGCCTGAAGAGGGCAGACATACCGTTACAGTAGTAGACGGTCGCGGCAATTCCGTATCAGTAAACTTTTCAGTCAGATGAGTCAGATAACGCATACCTTGCGCAACTGGATGCTCCCCGTTTCGATGAGTCTCGGGGTCGGGATTTTTCTTGCTCTACACCTGAGCGAATCGTCTCTGGAAGCGGGGTACTTGTCTGTCTGTGCAGGGGTGCAGCCGGTGATGGTTGCAGTGATGCTTTTCCTGCAGTTGAACCTTGTGGCTCCGCGCGACCTGCGCTTCCACCGCTGGCACCTCTGGGTGTTGATGATTCAGGCTCTACTTTTTGTGTCGATGGCCTTGCTGACGCTAATCGTCCGCAATCCCGGCGCAAAGGTTCTGCTGGAGTGTGCTATGCTCTGTTTTGTATGTCCTACTGCGGCTGCTGCCGGAGTAATTACTATCAAACTGGGCGGAGACCTGCCAGGTATAATGACCTACACGGTGCTCGCCAACGCGCTCGCATCCGTCTTGATCCCGGTGATGGTGCCTATAGTCCACCCCGCAGTAGAGATGGGATTCTTCCCTCTTTTCTGGGCGGTGGTTCAGAGGGTATTTTCGATTTTGATACTTCCTTGTCTGGCGGCCTGGCTGATACGCTGGCTGCTGCCGGGCCTTCAGCGCTGGCTTGCCCGCTACGCCGGAGTCGCATTCTACATCTGGGGAATCTGCCTGATGCTCTCTATCTCGCTGGCTACCAACTCGCTGGCGGGCAGCGGGATTGGCCTCGGGGTGGCGCTGGGAATCGGCGCGGTCTCGCTGGTCTGCTGCCTGCTGCAGTTCGCCCTCGGCCGCCGTGCTGCCCGCCGCTACGGCCCGTCCGAGTCAGTCACCGCCGGCCAGGCCCTCGGCCAGAAAAACACCGGCTTCATCATCTGGCTCGGCATCAACTATCTCACCCCCGTCACCTCCGTGGCCGGCGGTCTCTACGCAATCTGGCACAACCTCTTTAACTCCTGGCAACTCTTTCGCCAGGACTCCAGACGCTAATCCCCGGCGCTGATTGACTGGTTTTTCCCCTCTCTGGCGCCGAATTCCGTGTTTTTGGCGCGGATTTCGGCCTTTTCGCCAGGATGAAGCCAGACCACCCCTGCCAGAACGGCTTCTGAGGCCTCCAGTCTGGCTTCACAGGCCGATTTCGTTGTATGAAGTCAGCATAGCCCCTTCCATAGTGTGCTATAAGGCATCTCGCCTGGCTTCATCTTGGCGAAACAGAACTAGAGGGCGTGAGTAGTGACTGTTTTCCTGCTAGTATTAGTATTTCCGCCAAGTAGCCTCAAGGGTTAACCCCTCCAGAAGATATTCTGGGGCGGGTGACTGGGACGGCTAGGGCCGATTTCGGCCTTTGGTGCAAAGCGCACCCCTACTAGAACATGGTGTGGGGCAAATGGTCGGGACGGCTACTTGGCGAAAATAAGTGCGGAGGACCTACCGGGGCTAGCGCCGGGGCGGGAGGGGAAGCGCGAAGGGTTAAAAGGTTGGTACGATTTTGTCGAAGATCGTTCC
>JAEEGI010026810.1_pt1 | contig 11078 bp, 8 predicted proteins | sample 8958751 | NCBI WGS metagenome assembly JAEEGI01 (sample SAMN16246545, study PRJNA631951) | gut metagenome | biome: gut microbiome; feature: rumen; material: KS-attached | host: Bos | place: Iran: Karaj | collected 2018-10 | reverse complement strand
GAATCGGTATCCTATCCTGTTTTCAATATCTTCAGGTCTCATTTTATTTGATGTCCTGTATGGATTCCTGGATAATACTGATTACGTCCTCATCCACGAAGTTCACTGCCTTGAGGATGGTGGACCTTACTCCCTTGGCGCTGGAGGAACCGTGCATCTTGACGATGGGCTTTCTGACTCCCAGAATAGGTGCTCCGCCATACTCGGCGTAGTCGAACTCCTTCTTGAGCTCCATAAGTTTGTCCACCAGAAGCAGAGAACCCACTCTGGCGTGAAGGCCATTGGTGAATTTCCTCTTGATGGTCTTGAAGGTGTTCCAGGCCATTCCCTCAGTGAGTTTCAGGATGATATTGCCGGTGAAACCATCGGTCACTATGATATCCACCTTGCCCTTGGGAACGTCTCTTGCCTCGATGTTTCCCTTAAAGTTCAGATCGGATGCCATCAGGAGATCATAGGCTTCCTTGGTGAGTGAGTTGCCTTTCTCCTTCTCCTCTCCGATGTTGACCAGCGAGACTGTGGGGTTCTCTCTGCCGAGAACGTTCTCCATGTAGATAGATGACATCATGGCGAACTCCACAAGGTTCCGGGCTTTGCACTCGGAGTTGGCGCCTGCGTCGCAGAGCATGGAGGGTCTGCCTCCGAGTATGGGATAGATGGTGCAGATGGCGGGACGGTCTATTCCCCTGATCCTTCCCACGATCAGCAGGCCTCCGGCAAGAAGTGCTCCTGTGGATCCTGCGGATATGAAGACGTCTCCCTCATCATCCTTCAGCATGTTCATGCCGATGACTATGCTGGAATCCTTCTTACGCCTGATGGCAAGGGCCGGGGCATCGTAATTGGTGATGCTCTCTCCGGCGTTGACGAAAGATATGTTCTCCACCGGTTTCCTGCCCTGATATTTTTCGACACATTTTCTGAGGACAGCTTCGTCCCCTACGAGAACGATCTCGTGACTGATCTCTCTGGCAGCAAGAACTGCACCCTCGCAGATAGCTTCGGGAGCGTTGTCTCCGCCCATACCGTCTATTATGATTCTCATGAGTTTTCCTTTCATGTCCAACACATACTTATACAGAATGTATTCTACCACAAAAAGCACAAAAAAGCCATAATGAAATGGCTTTTTAGATACAAAATATTGTGGTTTCAAATTCAGGTGAAACTGAGCTGTTCAGGACCGGATTTGGGAATGCCGTCTTTCGTGAAAGGAAGGTCGTTCAGAGCCCCGAAGTACTTGGCGTAATGCTCTTTATATGTGGCCTGGTACTCCTGATTTCCGGAATGGTGAAGCTCGTGGATGTAGTCGTGCTCATTGCCGATGACTTCAGGATCCGAGAGCTGCAGAATATAAATGGCCAGATCTGAGCACATATCCGAAATGTGTTCCAGATTCTGGAGAATAGCCTGATACTGGATTCCCGTAACGGGATCACAGATGTTGTTCATCATCCTGTATACGTGTCTGGAGTTGAGCGTCTCGACAAGATCATCGATGACCTCCTCAAAGGGCTCCACCTGCCTTGCCAGTTCAGCACTGTTCTCCTTATAGGCTCTCTGAGCCAGATCCAGGATCTCGTAGATGGCGTCCACAGCCAGCCTGAGTTCGGTCTTGGCGTACTCTGTCAGCTGCTGATTGTTATCCCTGAGGATGTCCACAGCCTTGGTGATGTTCACTGCCAGGTCCCCTATCCTCTCGAAGCATCTCAGAGCCTTGATCTGGAAGTTCTGGTTGCGGTTGTCACGGTCACGTACAACATAGGGGGATATGGATACCACATATTCGTTGGCCCGGTCGATGACACGGTCCAGAATGATCTCCCTCTGGTTGATCCTGCCGTCTCTTGCAGCGTCATACTCGTAGATCTGCTTTACGCAGGCGTCGTAGTTGTGAACTGCTATGTCGCTCATCTGGGAGATGAGATGAGATACCTGAGAAAGAGCCAGAACAGGTGAAGTGATCAGCAAGGGATCCAGTTCGTTCAGCGCCTTCTCGATCTCGATGTCCTCCTGTTCCTTTGGAACATCGGGAATGAGCTTCTCTGCTATGGATGCAAACAATCCCGAGAACGGCATGAACAGAACTGCGGGAACAAGTCTGAAGATTCCGTGGATGTTGGCCACGCCGCCGGAATTCAGAGGCATGGTCCAAAGCTCGTCGGATATTATACCCGTCGCCCTGAGTATGGTGAGAACAACGATTATCAGAGCAGCCGCAAAAATATTGTAAAGAACGTGAACTGTCGCGGTCCTCTTCTGATCAGGATTGGCTCCGATATGGCAGACTATGTATGTCGTCAGGCAGTCGCCGATGTTGACGCCGATTATGACTGCGAAGATCCCACAGAACTGCACACCAAGGGATGATGCTATGGTCTGAATGATTCCGACCACAGCAGATGAAGACTGGATGACGGCGGTGACGCCGACACCTGCCAGGAACTGCAGGAAGTAATTGTTCTCAAAAGAAACGAGCAGCCCCGACATCTTATCTGAGAAAGCTGCCACGGCGCCCGACATGTAGATCAGTCCCATGAAGAGGACTCCAAAACCACAGGCGATATTGCCCATGTTTTTGTGAGATCCTCTCCTTGAGAACATTATGAGTACTATTCCGATTATAAGGGCAAGGGGCGCCAGATTATCCGCCTTGAAGAAGTAAAAGATGCTGTCTTCAGCGGACTTCAGGTCCATCAACCTGATGATCTGAGCCGTAATGGCTGTTCCGACGTTGGCGCCCAGAACTATACCGATGGATTGTCTGAATGTAAGGAACCCGGCTCCTACGAGACCGACTGTAAGAACTATAGTCGCAGTAGAGCTCTGGATGACGCAGGTCACGAGTACACCCAACAAAAATCCCAGTGCAGGCTTGTTCGTAACCTTCGATAAGGCTTCCTTCATTGCTCCTCCGGAACTTGCCTTAAGACCGTCCCCCATGACTCTCATGCCATAGAGGAACATGGCAAGTCCGCCCAGAAGAGCTACAATTCTGTAAAAAATCACCATCGGTAAATTCTCCCTGAATCTCTAAACCTATTTGTCCTTGTATTCTTCTCTGAGTTCCTTGATGATCTCGTCGATCCTTCTTACTGCTTTTCTGAAGTCCTCAGCCTCATAGCCTCTTGTGGTCATGGCAGCAGTTCCGATCCTTACGCCGGAAGTCTGCATGGGTGAACGCTTCTCGTTGGGAACGCAGTTCTTGTTGAGAGTGATTCCCCTCTCGTCGCATCTCTCCTGAAGGACCTTGCCGCTGAAGGGCTCGTCTGACAGGTCGAGAAGGATGAGATGGTTGTCTGTTCCGCCGGTGACTACCTTATAGCCAAGCTTAAGGAATTCATCGCAGAGTGCTGCGCAGTTCTCCACTACCTTCTTTGCGTAGTCCTTGAACTCAGGACGGAGAGCTTCCTCGGCGCAAACTGCCTTGGCTGCGATGATGTGCTCCAGCGGACCGCCCTGTGCATAGGGGAATACCGCAGAGTCGACTCTCTTGTGAAGCGGCTTGCCGTCGACCTCGATGGGCTTGGCGAAGATAAGGCCTCCTCTGGGTCCTCTGAGAGTCTTATGTGTTGTGGTGGTCACGATGTCAGCATATCCGAAGGGAGAAGGATGTACTCCGCCTGCTACGAGGCCTGCGATGTGAGCCATGTCCACCATGAAATATGCTCCGACTTCCTTAGCGATCTCGCTGAAAGCCTTAAAGTCGATGATCCTGGAATATGCGGATGCTCCGGTAAGGATCAGCTTCGGGTGGCACTCCAGAGCCTTCTGCCTCACGCTCTCCATGTCGATGTATCCTTCATCGTTTACATCGTAGAATTCCATGTGATAAAGGTTGCCGCTGAAGTTGACGCTGGAACCGTGGGTAAGGTGTCCGCCGTGGTCAAGGTCGAAGCTCAGGATCGTGTCGCCTACGTTGAGAAGAGCCTTGTAGGCTGCGAAGTTCGCCTGTGAACCAGAATGGGGCTGAACGTTTACGTGGTAGTCAGTGTTGAATACCTTCTGCCATACTTCACAGCAGTACTGCTCGATCTGGTCTACGATCTCGCATCCGCCGTAGTATCTTCCGTTGTTACCTGTGGGTCTTCCCGAGGGATAACCTTCAGCATATTTCCATGAAAGGCAGCTTCCGCATGCGGCAAGGACTGCTTCGGAGCAATAGTTCTCAGATGCGATCAACTCGATGTTGTGGCTCTGTCTTTCAAACTCCTTCTGGATGAGTCCGCCTACTACCGGAGAAGTCTTCTGAATTAACTCGTAATTTGCGCGATTGTATTCGTCAAACATGATTCGATCCTTTCCTTTCTGAATCCTTGATCAATATATTTTCCCGGTTTTTTGCGCACAAAAAACCGAAATAAGTCACTTTAATTATATTCCAATCAGATTAAAAATCAAGCCAAAGCGCTAAAGTTCCATCTTCATGATCCTGGGCATACTGGTGCTGCCGTTCTGACCGCACTGCCTGCATGTGAAGAGATGATCGGCCTCGTGACCCTTCACTTCGACAAAGCCTACTTTCTCGAAAAATTCAGGGGCTTTTGCGGCCAGATATATCCTCTTCCCTTCTCTTTTGCGGACCTCAGTGACCAGCTTGTTCACCATGATCTTGCCGATGCCGGACTTTCTCATGGGAGTGTCCACAGCGATGCCGTTAAGTATGTACTCTCCCTGCCTCTCCGAGAGGATTATGCCTCCAGTGAGATGGTCGGGTTCCTGGATCACCTTCCAGCACCTCAGAACTTTGTTACCTACCTTGTCTTCGCCGTCGAACTCCAGCCCGAACTTCGTCATGAACTGTACCAGTCTGTCGTATTCGTCGGTCTCTCTTAAAATGAATCTAAGCATGTTTTGCACCACCCGATCTTATCTTCAAATAGTACCTGTTGATTATTGCCGTGAACACCAGGCCTACGGATATGGCGACTGCCACGCTCAAGGCAGCCCTGCCGTATTCCAGAGCCTGGACGTAGTCTGCATCCATGAGTCTCTCGATGAAATAGTAAAGTGCGGATCCCGGAACCATTACGATGGATGAAGACGTGATGAATATAGTGGCGGGAGCCTTGTTCTTCCTGGCCATTATCTCAGCATAGAATCCGACGAAAACAGCCGCTACCACCGTGGGAATGAAGAATCCTCCGGCGAATTCGCTGAGCAAAAGATATATGCCCCATGCCGCAGCACCGCCGAGACCGCCCAGAATGGACTGTCTTCTGGACGTGTTTATCATCAGAGCGTAGCCCAAGGTTCCCAGAAAGGCCATTACTATCTGCACCGCATAGAGGTAAAACCCCGTCCTCTCCGCGAAGGAAAGGATCGGAATGGATAAATCCATGGAAAACAATCTGGCGAAAAGCTTGGTCAGAGCCAGAGGCGGCGCAACTCCCAGGCCGATGGCTCCGGCTGTAACGAGAGCATTCAGCAGTCTGACGCTTCCTGTGGCTATGTCTCCCAGCAGCATATCTCTTATGGCGTTGGTGAAGGCCAGGCCGGGGATCAAAAGCATGATCTGACCGATGAGGATGTAATTCATGTCAGCCAGCCCGCCGGAGAAAAGTATAACAGTGATGAAGCCTGATATCAGCGCAGTCGTAAAGGTCAGCGCCAGCTGATTCTCGTTGAACTTTCTGAGATAGCGCTGGAGAAATACGATTATAAGTCCGATGAGGAAGGCGCAAAGCCCGTCGAAGAAGGATCCTCCGAAAAACACAGTGAATGCTCCTGCCACAAGGGCTGCGCTGAGATATTTCACATAAAGAGTATGCTGAGGTCTGCCCATGATATCCAGATATCTGGCACGCATCTCCTGAAGGTCAGGAGTGTTCTCACAGATGTATCTGGAAAGATCATTCAGGTAATCCAGCCTGTCGAAGTTGGTATCGTTTCTCTTTACCCTTCTTATCTGAGTTATTATGTTGCCTTCAGGGTCTTCAAAGGTGCACTGGATGTTGGTGGTGATGATGAAAACATTGACCCTTTCAAAGGGACAGCCGTAGGCGGAGATCATTCTCTCCACACTTTCCTCGACTCTGTTGACCTCAGCGCCGGCCACCAGCATCTCCTCGGCTATGTCCAGTACGTTTTGAAGAAGTTTACTGTAATCCATTTATATCAACCTAGATCTGAGATATCCGATCAGATAAAGTGAGCCTGCGCAGACCAGGCAATCATAGTCTTTTGCAGTCTCAAGTGCTTCGTCAAGAGCCACCGCGGGGTCAGAAAAGGCCTTGGCGCGGCCTCCCAGAGCCTCTATTTCGTCTCTGAGTTCCGTGGCGGTCATCTTCCTGGGATTCCCGGGTTCAGTGACTATGAAATCATGGGTGATCTCAAGGAATTCTCCCAGTATCCCCTTTGTGTCCTTGTCCTTCAGCATGCCTGTGAGCATCAGTATGCGTTTACCGCCAAGAAGTTTCTGGCAGGTATCCCTGAGGGTCCTTGCTCCGTCCGGATTGTGGGCGCCGTCGATTATGACGAAGGGGTCCTTTTTCATTATTTCGAAACGGCCTATCTGTACTGCCTTCTTCAGTCCCTGATAGATGGCGTCAGGTCCGATCTCAACATCTTCGAGATCCTGCAGCACCTCGATGGCCTTGAGGGCGCATACGGCGTTCTCCACCTGGTGTTCACCCTTCATGGATATCTCCAGCCCGTAATATGCGTTACCGGGAACAGCGTCAAATCTGGTGCCTTCCAGGGTCTCCTCTATGATGTGGACTTCCGTATCTTTTGTTTCAAAATACTCCGACCCGGTCTCGGCGGCTTTCGCCCTTAAGACCTCCAGCGCCTCAGGCGCTCTGGATGACGTAACCACAGGGCAGCCTTCCTTGATGATGCCCGCCTTGTTGGAAGCGATCTCCCCAAGGGTATTCCCCAGTCTGTCGGTATGATCGAAGGATATGGAAGTTATGACAGAACAAAGCGGATCCCTGATGATGTTAGTGGAGTCTCCTATTCCTCCGAGACCCACTTCAAGCACCACAAAATCCGCTTTTTTCTCTTTAAAATAGAGAAACGCCACGGCAGTTATAACTTCGAACTCAGTGGGAGAATCCTCACCTCTCTCCGTCAGGACTCTGACCTTTTCCAGGACCATGTCCGTGTATTTTGAGAGATCTTCATCGGAGATATACTGATGATCAAATTCGATCCTCTCGTTGAAGACCATGAGAAACGGAGAGGTATAGAGTCCCACCTTGTATCCCTGCGCCTCAAGTATTTCGTATATGTATTTGCATACTGAGCCCTTGCCGTTGGTGCCGGCAACGTGGATGTACTTCAGTCCGTCCTGGGGATCGCCCAGTTCCTTCATGAGTGAAGTCATGCGCTCCAGGCCCAGTATGCTTCCGAACTTTTCAAATTCGTGTATCTTTGAAACTGCGTCCATTATCTGACCTTCAGAGAGACGATCTCAAGCTGTTTGATGACCTTGTCAAGCATTTCCTCATATTTGACCAGTTTGTCCTTCTCAGACTGAACCTTGGCCTCAGGAGCCTTGTTGACGAAGTTGGGATTGCTCAGCATTCCGGTGGATCTCTTCACCTCGCCCTCCAGGCGGGCCTTTTCCTTGGTGAGTCTGTCGAATTCCTCGTTATAGTCCACCAGTTCATCCAGGGGAACGTAGATCTCTGCGCCGTCGATGACAGCAGATACTGAGTCTTCAGGGATCTCATCCTTGGATGCTGCGAAGGTAAGTTCAGTGATGTTGCCCAGATTTCTCAGGTAGCTCTCGCCCTTCCTGAGAAGATCAGCCTTCTCGCCTTCTGCAAGGACCGTGGCCCTGATCTTGACAGAGGGAGCCACAGCCTTTTCGGCCTTGATGTTCCTGATGGCTCTTACGGCGTCCATGGTTATCTCAAGGACCTTTGTGGCCTCTGGATAGACGTATGAAAGGGATGCCTTGGGCCAGGATTCGGATATGAGATACTTCTTCTCCCCTTCTCCGTGAGGCAGATAGCTCCAGATCTCTTCAGTGATGAATGGCATGAAGGGATGGAGAAGCTTCAGCATGTTCTTGAGGCACATGACAAGGGCGAATCTTACGACCTTCTTGTCCTCCTCGTCGTCTCCCCAGAGTCTGGGTTTGACCAGTTCGATGTACCAGTCGCAGTATTCGTTCCAGATAAGGTCATATATCCTCTGACCTGCCATAGCCATGTCATATCTGTCCATGGCGGGATCCACATATTCTATGCAGTCGTTGATGCGGTTCAGCATCCACTTGTCTTCTTCTTTCAGCGGGATCTGTGAGAAATCCGTTGAGTCTGCGCAGGCTTTACCGCAGCAGTCCGAGCAGCATCTGGCCATCTCCCTGAAGTTGCCGTCCTCATCCTCGATGTTCATGATCACGAACCTGGAGGCGTTCCAGAGCTTGTTGGCAAAGTTTCTCGCCGCCTCGATCTTCTCCGTCTGGAATCTCATGTCATTTCCCGGAGAGATGCCGGTGGAAAGCATGAACCTGAGAGCGTCGGCTCCGTACTGGTCTATGACCTCCAGCGGGTCTATGCCGTTACCCAGGGATTTGCTCATCTTGCGGCCCTGAGCGTCTCTAACCAGGCCGTGGATGTATATGTCATAGAAAGGCACTTCACCCATGTACTCAAGGCCGGAGAACATCATTCTCACTACCCAGAAGAAGATGATGTCATATCCGGTGATCATTGATGTGGTGGGATAGAAGTAGTCAAGGTCCGGAGTCTTTTCGGGCCATCCCAGAGTTGAGAAGGGCCAGAGTGCGCTGGAGAACCATGTATCCAGGACGTCGGGATCCTGAGTGAAATGAGTGCATCCGCAGTGGGGGCATTTCTCAGGCATGTCTGCAGCCACCGTGATCTCTCCGCACTCATCGCAGTAATATGCGGGGATCCTGTGGCCCCACCAGAGCTGCCTGGAGATGCACCAGTCCTTGATCTCCTCAAGCCAGTGGAGATAAGTCTTTTTGAATCTGTCCGGAATGAATCTGGAAGTACCGTTCTCCACCGCTTCGATGGCAGGCTTTGCCAGTTCTTCCATGGCTACGAACCACTGGTCGGAAAGCATGGGTTCAATGGCAGAATGGCATCTGTAGCATTCTCCCTCGGGAATGACCATGCGCTCGATCTTGACCAGATATCCTGCATCCTCCAGATCTTTGACCCAGGCCTTGCGGCATTCGTAGCGGTCCATGCCTTCGTACTTGCCGGCCAGGCTGTTCATGGTAGCGTCCTTATTGATGCAGCTCACGCAGGGAAGTCCGTGTCTCTGTCCGACTTCGAAGTCGTTGAAATCGTGGGCGGGAGTAATCTTCACTGCGCCGGTGCCTTTTTCCGGATCGGGATACGGGTCCGCAATGATGGGTATCTCCTTGTTTATGATGGGAAGATAAACTTTTTTGCCGATTATGGCAGCGTATCTCTCGTCACCGTCACGGACTGCTATTGCCTCGTCGCTGAACATGGTCTCGGGACGTGATGTGGCAACGATTATTCCGTCGAAGGATCCGTCCACTGACGGATATCTGAAGTACCAGTAGTTTCCGTCCTTGTCATTGTGCTCAACCTCTGCGTCGCTCAGAGAGGTACCGCAGGTGGGACACCAGTTGATGAGACGGTTGCCTCTGTAGATCAGTCCCTTCTGATAGAGTCTGATGAAAGCTTCCTTGACTGCGTTGGAGCAACCCTCGTCCATGGTGAATCTCTCTCTGGACCAGTCGCAGGAATCTCCCAGCTTACGGCACTGTCTGGTGATCCTTCCGCCGTATTCTTCCTTCCATGCCCATGCACGCTTAAGGAATTCCTCACGGCCCAGGTCCTCTTTCTCAAGACCTTCTTCCTTGCGGATCTTTTCCACCACCTTTACCTCAGTGGCGATGGAAGCGTGGTCAGAGCCGGGAAGCCAGAGTGCTGAATATCCCTTCATCCTCTTGTATCTTGTAAGGGAATCCTGGAGTGTGTGGTCCAGTGCATGTCCCATGTGAAGCTGCCCCGTGATGTTCGGAGGCGGCATGACGATGGTAAAGGGTTTCTTGTCCGGATCGATCTCCGCCCTGAAAAGTCCTTCTTTTTCCCACGTCTCATATATCCTGGTCTCAAATTCCTTGGGATCATATGTCTTGGCTAAATTTTTCTGCATTTCTGCCGCTCCTTTATAAAACTCCGTCAATAAAAACTTTAATACCTATCAAGATCAATATCACGCCGCCTATGACGGTCTCCTTCACAGGAAGTCTGCCTTCCAGGAGAGTACCGGCATAAAGGGCGATCATGCACAGACCGAAGGTCACTATCCCGATGATCAGCGATGCCGTAAGAGCCATGCCTGCAGTATAACCGGCAATGGTGAATCCCACGGACAGAGCGTCTATGGAAGTGGCGATCCCCTGAGTCATGATCTCTCCCCAGCCTGTGGATTTCGGCAGGTCCCCTTCCCCGTGATCTCTGCCTTCTCTGATCATCTTTATACCCAGTATCGTGAGAAGGATCAGTGAGATCCAGGGAGTGAACTTCATGAGCCAGCCCATCATCTTAACGGCGGTACCCACAAGGAACCATCCTATGAGAGGCATCAGGAACTGAAAGACTCCGAAGGTCAGCGCTATTATTGTTTTTTTGCCTCTTGTCATGGCAGGTTCCTTGATGCTGTCAGCCACAGAAACGCTTACGGCGTCCATGGCCAGTCCTATTCCCAGACCTGCCGAGGTAACAAAAAACGATAGTCCGTACATAACTGATTTATTATATCAAAAAAGATATTCTTATTAAAGCCCTAAATTAGCAAAACCGGACAGATATAAGCACCTGTCCGGATGTGTGTTCAGTGTTCACCGTCTGTAAAACTTCTGAGGAAACTAAGTCTGTGGATGGGAGTGATGCCATGCTCTCTCAGCCCCTCATAATGTTTCTCCGTACCGTAACCCATGTTGGACTCAAATCCGTATCCGGGATACTGCTCGGCGTAGGCTTCCATCATCCTGTCTCTGGTGACCTTGGCAACTATGGAAGCAGCCGCGATACTGAGACTCTTGGTATCGCCCTTGACTATGCCTGTCTGGCTCTGACTGATGCCGGTCAGAGTCACGGCGTCGATCAGAACGTGCT
>JAEEGI010026809.1_pt1 | contig 11078 bp, 11 predicted proteins | sample 8958751 | NCBI WGS metagenome assembly JAEEGI01 (sample SAMN16246545, study PRJNA631951) | gut metagenome | biome: gut microbiome; feature: rumen; material: KS-attached | host: Bos | place: Iran: Karaj | collected 2018-10 | reverse complement strand
ATCCAAAGGACACCCAACAATCAGAGGTACTGGAAAAACGCAAAAACCGATTTATGATTTGTTAACGAACATTTTTCCGGAGTACTCACAACATGTACATTGTAAATAGGGGGTGCTGAGTAGTTACGATAACGCTGATAGTAGTTAAACAATCTTAACAAAATATTAAACTTTGTTGTCCCTCGACCACTTCATAATTGTCAAAAAATCCAACAAGACGACACCGAAGAATCCATTATCGGGTAATAAAAAGTTGTACCTTTTAAAAATGGGCATTTTCAATTGATATTGACTATCAGAGACTTACATAATTACAAAGTAGTTCCATATGAAGCTGTAATAAAAACAACCCGTACATTTGAGCATCGTGTCCACATAATACGAAAGTGTTCGCATAGGAAACCGAAAAGGTGCCAGTGCGGACTAATTCGTATTCAAGAATCTCGCTCCTTCAGGGGTGAGAGTATGTCAAAATCAAAAGAGATTCCAGTTTTTAACAAGAATTAGAATTAAAGTTTGTATTTATGGTTGATTTATTGAATAGCAACGGAATAAAAGAAGACTATTCTCTTATCCCGTTGGTGTTTTATGCACAAATATAGTTTTGGAAAAGCCGAATTTTACTTTGTTCCGTAGGTTCTATATCAATGCTCTGTAATGGTGATACGGCAATCAGATTGTTGGAATAGCGTGAGAGGTAGTTAATGTCGTTAACGGTTTTTATCTTCCCGTTGGTAGGCATGGAACTAACAACTTGAGAGACAAATTCATATTCTTTTTGTGAAAACAGATTCCGCAAGGCATCCAACTTCTGTTGGGAGTAGCGAATATCCACCTTTTCGCCCTCAACAAAAATCAGACCGACACTGATACGCTCGGCAATTTCTGGCCGGATAACAGCATAAATGATACTATATTTCAGATTATTCATGATTGATGTTGTCGTTAAAGCATTCTATAAAGTTGTTCCACACTCCAACTAACCATTTCTCATCGAATAGTTGGCTGATTTTATCCTTGATGACAGTTTGAGGCACATTCCATTCCTGGGGAATGTCCTCAATGATATCAGAGCAAATAAGATTACATTGTTGAATGGAATTCTCGTATTCCTTATTTAATCGTTCTATGAATTGCTTAAAGCAAGGTTTTTGTATGCCCTGAACGATGTGGGCGAAGAGATCTGACCAAAGGATCGTGTCGGTAGTCGTTAGATGAGAAAGGGGCAATCCAGAAGTCTAACAATGCGATCTTCAATAGTTGGTAAAACGTTCCTACACTTACTGGTATTCTGGCATAAGTTGATGGTGTGATGTCAATTACACCATCCAACCATCTGCATCCCAAAGATGGGGCAGAAATGCTATGCGAGAGGTTGATTCCTTCCCAATGTGCAGGTTTTATCTTTACCAGTGCGATATCCGGGGTGTTCAATTGCCAGGCTTTAGCCATTTGGGCTCCAATAAGTTCACATGCCAATTTGTATGCTGTTGCCGTAGAGCGCATGTATTTGCAGACGTAAGTGTTTACATCTGAACACATCACCAATACGGGCTGTTCGCCAGTATTGAATTGCAGCTCAATTCGTTTAACGCTATAGATTATTGGTAGTGCCATGTGCCAATTTCTCTGTTTTGATGCAAAATTACAAATAAAATGCTATCATTACACAAATTTATCAGGAATTCTGTAGTTTTTTGCCACCCAAATGTGAATTACTTTTAGAAGACGAATTAAGAAACAGGATAGAATGAAAGATTTAGAACGTGATTTTGAAGAAATGGTCAGGAAGAACCGTGGTACGATTTACACCGTGTGCTATATGTTCTCTAACGACCAGGACGAGGTGGCCGATTTGTTCCAGGAGGTACTTATTAACCTTTGGAAGAGTTAAGCTTGCGCAACATGCGTGGTGTATTTTTTGATGCATTTTTCTAACGAAATGGTAGTGAAACCAGTTGATGACCTCTTAGAATATAACTCTTGCCTACATGACGGGCACCTTCTATCATCATGGCAGACTTGACTTTTCGCTTGCTTTTCCGCAAAAGCAATTTGTCGTAAATCTTTCTTTTCATCACGAAATCAAAGTTTAATAGTTTGACTAATTACACGTAATCAAGGTCACTATGTAGATTGTAACTGAAAAGTGTACCACCCCTAATAATCGAAAAGTGTACCACTTTCCAATTACCAAGTGGTACACTTTTGGATTACCATATACAGGTCACCATCCATTTGTACTAAGAATTATAATTATGGCGCAAAGATATGTTTTTTACTTTGAAAAATCAAATTATATTGTTATTTTTTACTTTTAAAAGTAAAAAGTGTATGCTGCTATGAATTCATTAAACTTAATACCTCATCAGGGTGATGGCTAGCGATTTGATGGTGCCCATTCCTCATAGAACTGCCGCGATTTTCTAAATGCTTGTTGGGTAGTTAAACAATCATCACCAAATCTTAAACTTTGTTGCCCCTCGACCGCTTCATGATTGTCAAAAAATTCAACAAAGCGACAACAAAGAATCCATTATCAGGTAATAAAAAGTTGAATTTATTCGAAAACAGGCGGCACCTTAGGAAAGAAAAACTTCGTTTTTACTTTCCATTCGATTTGCACTGTTTTTGTACCGTTTAAAATGAAGTATTTTTAATCGCCATTGACTATCAGGCATTTACATTATAATAAGGGATTTCCATATGAATCCCACATGGATGGACTTGGATTTTTAGGGAACTGTATTAGCGTCGCGGAGGCATCGGGAATGCATTTCTTGAAAAGATGATCATTGAAAATCGTCCTCGAAAATCATCCCCAATAATCATAAGATGGCTCAAAACGTATCAGATTCCCCGTCCCCCTGATACAGTTGATGGCTATCTGATTAAGGCGCACGAGGCGGTCGCCATGCGGTAAGTGGGAAGAAAGGGCTCAGTAGATGTAATAGCCGTTCTGGTTGAAATTCAGATACTGTTCGATCTCCTCGTAACGCAATCGGAAAGGTGCGCCACGGTAGTGGTGAGCCGGACCGATCACGATCACCCATCCGTCGATATAACCGGCATTAACGGCTATCAGCTGGTCGGGACCGGAGGCATCGAGCGGCAAGTCTCCACGATATTCCCACATCAACCGCTGGATCTGTTCCTCATCGCATTGGAAAATCTCGTCGACGGTGATGCGGTGGCCATCACGCTTGCTGAACGAGGCACAGTCGGCCCACCGCCACACCTCGCCGTTTTTGTCGGTCACCATCGACTCAAAGGTCACCACATGGCCGTCCTCATAGGTACGCTCCACCAAGATGGTGCGGTTGCCGCCCTGTCCGCTGAGGAAGAAGGAGTCGCTGCTGGCCAACAGCATACGCTGATAGTCGCGTCCGAAGTCATCATCCGTGTCGAGGATGCCTCCAAGCCACTCCACCACCCCGCTGACGACACGTGCGTCACCCTCCGTGGGAAACTCCACGTTGGCCTCATAACTCATCCCCTTGCTCGACTTCTTGAGCGTCACATTGCGGGTGGTCAGGAAATCCTGACCATCAACCCCTTGTATACAAAAGAGGAGCATGAAGGCGAGCCACCATCCGACCATTATGCCACAACAGTTACGATTCATCCTTGCAAATGTAAGAAAAAACCTTGCATCCGACAAACGATTGCCACATTATTTGGAAAAACAAATGGAAAATCGTAACTTTGCCCTCCATGGTCATCATCCGCAACAAATATATTCCCTTCCCCGGATTTGCCGCCATCAACATTCTCGGCATCCTCTTCTGCCGGCGCGAGACACGCATCACACCATGGCTCATCAACCATGAGCGTATCCATACCGCGCAGATGATCGAGATGGGCATTATCTTCTTCTACATCTGGTATGTGGTAGAATGGTTGATGAAGATGACCCAGAAAGGGTGTGCCTATTACCGCATCTCCTTCGAGCGAGAGGCCTACCGCCATGAGCGCGACCTCACCTACCTCAGCAAGCGCCGCCACTATGCCTGGTGGAAGATGATGCGCCGCCGCAAGAGGTAAGCCCGCCATGATGGCAGCAGCTATGCCCTGTCATGGCACCAGCAGACACAAACATCAACATTCAGAATATGGAACACAACGAAAAAGACATGATGCAACTGCCTGACAACGCTTTCAGGGAGTTGCACGAAGGTGAGAGTTACCAACCCATCATGCGTCCCGACAAAACCTATCCCGAGGTCAACAGCTGGTCGGTGACGTGGGGCATACTGATGGCTATGCTGTTCTCCGCTGCCGCCGCCTACCTCGGGCTCAAGGTAGGCCAGGTGTTCGAGGCAGCCATCCCCATCGCCATCATCGCTGTCGGTGCCTCGACAGCCGCCAAGCGCAAGAACGCCCTCGGCGAGAACGTGATTATCCAGAGCATCGGTGCCTGTTCGGGTGCCGTGGTGGCTGGCGCCATCTTCACCCTGCCGGCCATCTACATCCTCCAGGCCAAATATCCCGACGACCCGGAGATGACAGCCTCCTTCCTCAAGGTGTTTCTCTCATCCCTCCTCGGCGGTATCATCGGCATCCTGTTTCTCATCCCCTTCCGAAAATATTTCGTCAAGGAGATGCACGGCAAATACCCCTTCCCCGAGGCCACAGCGACCACCCAGGTGCTGGTGAGCGGTGCCAAGGGCGGCAACCAGGCGCGTCCGCTGCTCATCGCCGGACTGGTGGGCGGTCTCTACGACTTCATCGTGGCCACCTTCGGCTGGTGGAACGAGAATTTCACTACGAGGGTCATGGGACTGGGCGAGCAACTGGCCGACAAAGCCAAACTGGTGTTCAAGGTGAACACCGGTGCTGCCGTGCTCGGTCTGGGATATATCATCGGACTGAAATACGCCTTCATCATCTGTCTCGGATCATTCGCCGTTTGGTGGCTCATCGTCCCGGGCATGTCGCTCTTCTTCGGCGACCAGGTGCTCAACATGTGGGATCCGTCGATCACCACCGCCGTGGGTGACATGTCACCCGAACAGATTTTTAAATGCTACGGCAAGAGCATCGGTATCGGCGGCATCGCCATGGCCGGCATCATCGGTATCATAAAGTCGTGGGGCATCATCAAGAGTGCCGTCTCGCTGGCCTCAAAGGAGATGAAGGGCAAAGGCGGCAGCATCGAGGAAGTGGAGCGCACCAACCGCGACATCTCTTTCAAGATCATCACCTTCGGCAGCGTGGCCACCATCCTCGTCACGTTTATCTTCTTCTGGTTGGGCGTGATGAAGGGCAACCTGCTCTTCGCCGTCATGGGCATCCTGCTGGTCACGGTCATCGCCTTCCTCTTCACCACCGTGGCCGCCAACGCCATCGCCATCGTGGGCAGCAACCCTGTCTCGGGCATGACGCTGATGACGCTCATCCTCGCCTCCGTAGTGATGGTGGCAGTGGGTCTGAAGGGCACCGCCGGCATGGTGGCCGCCCTGATCATGGGTGGTGTGGTGTGCACGGCCCTGTCGATGGCCGGCGCCTTCATTACCGACCTGAAGATCGGCTACTGGCTCGGTACGACGCCCAAGAAACAAGAGTCATGGAAATTCCTCGGCACCCTGGTGTCGGCTGCCACGGTGGGCGGTGTGATGATCCTGCTCAACGAGACCTATGGCTTTGCCAGCGGACAACTGGCCGCTCCGCAAGCCAACGCCATGGCGGCTGTCATCGACCCGCTGATGAACGGTGTGGGAGCTCCTTGGCTACTCTATGCCATCGGTGCCGCACTGGCCATCATCCTCACGCTGGTGAAGATCCCCGCACTGGCATTCTCACTGGGTATGTTCATCCCTCTGGAACTCAATGTGCCGCTTCTCATCGGCGGTGCTGTCAACTGGTATGTGACATCACGCAGCAAGGACAAGGCTGTCAACGACGCCCGTGGTGAGAAGGGTACACTTATCGCCAGCGGATTTATCGCCGGCGGCGCGCTCATGGGTGTCATCAGTGCGTTGTTGAGATTTGCTGGTATCAACCTCATCAATGAGGCATGGCTCGAGAACCATCTCTCCGAGGTGCTCTCGCTTGTGGCTTATGTGCTGCTGATCATCTACTTCATCTGGGCCACCAAGGTGTCGAAGTCAGACAAAGCATAAAAAAATCATTTCTTGGTGCCCTTGTAACTCGTCTTGTGCGTCTCGTAGTTCTTGAACGAAACAGAGGCACGGGGCACCTTCATCTCAATAGGATGGGCGGTTTCCGGACCGCTCATCCATTTTGCTATCCCGTCGGTCCAACGGGCGGCTGCGTCGAAAGTGGGATGGATGCCATCGGCACCACGCGAGATATGTAGGTTGTAACTGTCGTAAAAACGGTCGGCCCCCACATTCTGACGGATCATCCCTACAATACCCGGGTCTTTCTTGATATTGCGCAGTGTCACCGGACCAATCCACACAAAGGGGATGTCGCCGATCTCGCGCATGATCTCCTGCACGGCTTGCGAACGGGCAGGGATATCATAATAGCCTAAGTCGTTGGTACCCAGACAGACGATGATAAATGTGGGATTCACTTTCTTCAACAAGCGCGACAACTCTGTCGTGTAAGCCCAACTCTTCGTTGACGAGCCATACCAGATCGAGGTATAGAGGGTATGTCCGTTGGCAGCGGCATAGTCGTTGAACCGTCTGCCGACGCCGTCGAGCATCGAGTCGCCGAAGAGGAGGATGCGGTGATGCTGAGGTTCCACCACAGTGTCTTGTTCCACATTCTCCACGGGTTCGCCCTTGAGTAATTTGTTGTACACCACTTCGATGCTGTCGAGGATATCCTGCGCGGGTGAGTGGAGCACGATCGTCATCATGGCCAAAACGGCCAGTATCATCTTTTTCATATCTCTTTTTTAATGATTTCTGATTCTTTTGTTTTTTCCTTCCTGTTGACGCGGTTATATTGCCATATCTCGATACTGTTGACCACGTTTTGCCAGAGGATGTAGCAGCCTGGTCCCACCGACGAGAGAGGGTTGAGATAGGTGTAGGCGATCCAGATGGCGAAGTTGGTGTTCTTCTGTCCCAATGCCTGTCCAGCCTCCTGGGTGCGGTTGAAGAAGTGACCAAGATAGCGTCCCACGGCAAACTGCACGAAGCAGAGCACGAGTCCCATTCCTGCGATGACCACCAGCATGGCAGTAGTGGTGTCGGCATGCACGATATTCTTCACCGTGGTGCCCGTGACGATGGCGAGCGACAGCGCCCAAAGATAGTAGGACAGATCCTTCACGCTGATGATCCAACGGTGGAGCGCCTTCATGTAATGCTTCACGAGATAGGCCAGCAGCATGGGAACGACCAGCACGAGGCACACCTTGTAGAGAATGAGCCAGAAGGCCTGCCAGAAGTCCATCCCTGCCGATGAGTCGATGAGCGGGAAACAGACAGGCACGAGAATGGCTGTCAGGAAATTGGACATGAAGGTATAGGAGGTCATCTCCTCCAGGTCGCCACCGAGTTTGCTGGTCACCACGGCGGCAGCGGCGGCACATGGTCCGATGATGCAGGTAAGCACCGACTCGAGCAGGATGAGCCGGTTGCCGGTCATGTGGAAGGTGAGGATTCCCCCCACGATGATGGCGACGAAGAGCACCTGGAACAGTCCCACCCACCAATGCCATCCCACGGGTCTGAGACGGTGGAAATCCACCTTGCAGAAGGTGACAAAGAGGATGAGAAACATGAACAGCGGGAAGATCTCATCGATCACGGGTCCGAAGAAGTCGGCCGCCCCCTCCAGTGCCGGTGTGCATGCGAAGAGGAAATAGAGGATGGTGCCGATGACCATCGCCACGGGCAAGGTCCAGTCTTTCAGCATCCGGATGATGCCTCTCTCCAGGACGGGCAGTTCCTCATTGATATGCATCGCAGTCAGGCTATCGTCAAGCGTCTCAGCGTCCGGACACGAGGATCACTCCTCCCATGGGTTGCAGTGTCACCTTGGCGCGCCCTTTCTTATCCACTTTCAGACTGCGCAGTTCCGCCTCCGGGATGGCATTCTCGGTCTTGGCGGCTGGCCGGTCGGTATAGTAGTCCACCGTCTTCCCTGCCATCATCGGCAGGTTGAGCGTCAGTGTGATAGGTTCCTTCGTGCCGTTGATGCCACCCACATACCATGTGTCGCCATGGCGGCGCGCGATGACGGCATGACGGGTGGGATAGCCGTCGATGAAACGGGTCTCGTCCCATGTGGTGGGCAGACCGCGCAGGAAGTCGAGTTCAAACTGTGGCAGTTCGCTGAGGTTATTGGGCTGCATGGCTACGCAGTTGACACCCGTCTGCAGGATGATGCCGGTAGCCATCTCGAAGGTGTCCGACGAGCGGCGGTAGTTGCGGCTGGCATTGTCGCGGCTCATGCGGCGGTTCATGATGATGCCTCCCCAATCGAAGGCTCCCAGCGCATTGCGTGAGAAGGGATGCATGGTGAGTTCAAAGCCCTCATTGTCGCAGTGATGCTGGTTGAAAACCAGGTTTTCCGAAGCGAGGGCCGCCTCACTGGCCACATAGTTGGGATACATCCTCTCCCACCCTCTGGGGATGGTGCAGCCATGGAAGATCACCTGCAGTCCGTAGCGGTTGGCGTCGCAGAGGATGTCTTCATACAGTTTCATGGTCTCCTGCTTGTCACTGCCGAAGAAGTCAACCTTGATACCTGCCACTCCGATCGATTTGAGCCATGCCATCTCCCGGTCTCTCGCATAGGCTGTCGACATACAGTCACGCGGTGTCTGCGGCGCATCATTCCATGCGCCGTTGGAGTTATACCACAGCATCAGCCTCACGCCCTTCGACTGTGCGTAGCGCGACAGTTCCACCATGCGCTCGCGGCCGATATTCCGGTCCCACCAGTTGTCGACGAGACAGTATTCGAAGCCCATGGCCGATGCGAGATCGATGAAATTCACCTGGTCGTCGTAGTTGATGGAGTTGTCTTGCCAGAGCAGCCAACTCCAGGTGTAGCGTCCGGGGCGGAAGGGTTGAGTGGCTTTATAGAGGGGTTCCACCACATCGTAGGCGACGGTCGTCTCCACGATGGGTTGCAAGGTTTTACCGATGGTGATGGTGCGCCAGGGTGTGCTGCCGGGCAATGAGATGTTGGCGAACTCGCTGCCGAAGCCGTTGAACTCCCCTTTCTCGGGATAGGTGACGGTATATCCTCTCTCGGGGTTATAGTCGCTCAGGCGTGAGGCGCAGTAGGCACTCGACACCCCAGTCTCGCCGATGAGCACCCATCCGTTGTCACCCAAGCGGAAGAGGCAAGGGAAGGTGTAGCCCAGTCCAAAGCGTGATCGCTCCGTCATCGCCACATCGGCGGCATACTCCTCCTCATAGGAGGGTTTAGTACGCTCCCACCCCGTCATCGGACCGATCTGCGGACAGAGAAAGGTGGTGGTGCCGTCGGGCATACGGAAGGAAGTGGCCTCACGGTAGATGATTGCGCACTTGGGGTTGTCAGCCTTGGGGCGTGGGATGGTGTAGCGGAAGGCCACATCGTTGTTGGAGACGAGCACGGTCAAGGTAAGTATGATGTCGCCCTTCTTGAAGTCAACGTCCATCTTATTGGCCTCGTAATGCATCTGCGAGGCCTTCACCTGTGGCATCGTATAGTCTTTGCTCACCTTGTCGTATCTGGCCTCCAGATACTGCACCTTACCGGTGAAGTCGCCGACATCGGCCACGAGTCCTAACGGTGACTCCAGGATGACGGGTTGGCCGTCATACGTCACGGTATAGTACATTCTTCCTGATACCTCTTTGGTACCGGCCGACACGCTCAGTTTTCCGTCGGGCGAGGTCACGTTCCCGACTGTTGTCTGTGTGGCATTTTGTGCGGCTACATCTGTTATAGCCAGCAATAAGCCCATGACTGTCAATAAGATTTTTCTCATGATTCCCCTTTTTTGTTTTCTCAGAGAGCAAAGTTAGTGGAAAAATCCGATTAAGCGAGCAAAAAGCAAATAAAATTTGTGTTTTCGGAGATCTCCCTCACCGGCAATGGAGTGCTTCCGAGGTGGAGCCAATCTATGATGGTTATCATTTTAATTGGGGTTTTCTATGAATTCTTTATCTCATCAGACTTATCATATCGGTTTTTTTTCTATATTTGCAATGCAAAGTGCGATAAGAAGGCCATTGTCATAGAATTGTTGTATGACATCCTCACAAAAACATCATATCAGAAACATATCATTAGACAATTATGAAACAGACTCTTTTTTTCTTGATCACCTTTTTCGGTGTCTGCCTGACAGCAGGAGCACAACAGACGTCAGACGCAAAGGAGAGGGTTACGCAGATTCGTAAGATCTACACGCAAGCCAAGCAGGAAGTAGCCAAGGCCGACCAATTGGCCAAACAAGGTAAAGGCGCCAACCGCACCGTAGTGAACAGCAGCTACAAACTGGGGAAGTCTCCCGGTTCCAATGTGGTGACGTATTATTTCAAAGATGTTGAAGATGAGCATCTTGGCCGCTACTTCTACCACCCTTACTTCATCACCAACAATTTCAACACACCGGGCAACAAGTATTATCAGGAGTTCCTTTTCGACAGTGAGGAGAACTTGATCTTCTATTACGAAAAGAATGAAGGGCAAGAGACGCGCCTCTACTTCGACAATGATGGTGAGAGTGATGACGGAGGTTTGATTTATGAGATCAACACCAGTTCGCGCACCATGGAACCGCCCTTTGCCATCCGAGTGGCAGGAGAACTGATGCACGCCTTCCACTTGCTGATGAACAGGGAATTCTAAATCATCGTTTATCATGATTTTGGTGGTAAGCAGGGATTCCGCTGCGCTTCACCGCCGACCTAAGGTCCAACGCCCCCTCGGGGCGATGGACTTTTTGTATGATTATCTGCCATCTTATGGTCATCGTAATTTTTCCTTGATTGCTTGGAAGATTCCATCATTATTCGTACATTTGCAATCTATTCAGTTGCACGTATAAAAAAGGCAACTCAAATCTCAATTCATCAATAATAATATGAGAACATCCACTACTGTCCAAAGAAATTATCCCATAAAGTCAGCTGACCGAAATCGGAGTCATT
>JAEEGI010026799.1_pt1 | contig 11080 bp, 9 predicted proteins | sample 8958751 | NCBI WGS metagenome assembly JAEEGI01 (sample SAMN16246545, study PRJNA631951) | gut metagenome | biome: gut microbiome; feature: rumen; material: KS-attached | host: Bos | place: Iran: Karaj | collected 2018-10 | reverse complement strand
CGTCGACAAGAGCGGCGAAGAGCCTGTCAATGTAGCAGGTGAATTCTACGCCTATGACAGCAACAGCAGTCCTGTCTACGTTGAGGAGACGGAGTGGAAGATTGACTTCAGCCAGGTCGGATTCCCCTATGAGAGGGAGGTTTTCAACTACACCGTCCACATAGTCTATAACTCCGGCTATGTCGAGTTCGACTCTGCCGACTACGTCGGATCCCAGGCTAAATACGGCGCTGGCGAGATAACGGTCGACGACCAGGTCAACAAGGCCGGTGACGTCGTCCTCGCGCCTCTGTACGACGAGAAGGGCAAGCTCCAGTTCGACGACGATGGAAACATCGTATACGACAAGGACACCCCCCTCTTCACTTGGAACTATATCCTCGTGGAGCAGGACGGGAAGCAGTACGTCGTCCCGAGCGGCGTGCCCTATGAGGCGGATTAGTTCATATGGCACATCCTGCCTCTCCAGTTCGAGGGCGAGTGGCTCTCGGACGAGGGTGTTATCGTTCCCGCTGGATACCAGCACGTCGCCTACGACGAGAACGCCGTTAAGAACAACCCTGTCCTGACGCTCGACGAGGACTACCTCATCCTGCCTCTGGACTATGGCCAGTGGCCCGAGGACAAGGAGGACTGGCCTTACGATGGACAGTACACCGAGAGGTCCGGAATCGTTAGCTTCCCCAAGGGAGCCAACTTCTACGACGACACGAAGTACGTCAGCCTCAACGTCTTCTTCCCCACGCCTCTGACCCTGAACGTCGACACCATCACGGTGGCCGGCGACTTGACCAAGGATGATCTCGAGGAGCTCAAGAGGGCCGTGCACTTCTTCCCCATGGACGTGTACACCCAGTTCCAGTCCCTTACCATCGACGACTTCAAGATCACCGTCGTCAACGGAGACGGGGAGTACGTCATCATCGAGGACAAGATCTTCAGGAACATCCTCGCCAGCGACTGGTACACCATCACCGTGACCGGAAACGTCGCGAACGGATACACTGGCACCCTCTACGGAACCTGTTTCATCAACAGGGTCGCTGAGGAGGTTGACGCCTCCGTCTTCAAGTACGAGGACTACACCACCGTCGGAATCAACGGAGTGATGATCACCGGATACACTGGCACCGACAAGGACGTCGTCATCCCCGACTACATCGAGGGCAAGAAGGTCCTCGCCATCGGCGACAACGCGTTCAAGAACAACAAGGACATCACCTCCGTGACCTTCGGAAAGTACGTCAGGACCGTCGGATTCAAGGCGTTCGCCGGATGCAGCGCCCTCAAGTCCGTCGAGTTCAACGACGACCTCCAGGTCATCGGCGCGTACGCCTTCTACCTCGACAAGGCTCTCACCAAGGTCGTCTTCGGAAACGGCCTCAGGGCCGTCAGGGAGAACGCGTTCTCCATCGATTTCATCTCTGGAATCGCCACCGAGAACCTGGCTGGAAGGGAGTTCTACGCGAAGCGCTCTAGCGGCGAGCCCAGCATGCCTGGCTTCATACCCGCCTATGGCAACTACGTGGACGACGATAACAAGTCCCAGTATTACGCCAAGGATGCCCTCGCTGGCAGGCTCTTCATCGTCGATGAGAACGTGAAGTCCTTCCTGGGAGTGCCCGAGAATGCGAACGCCCTCGTGGCGACAACCCTCGACCTGTTCTTCGGAGAGGACGAGCCTATCAAGCTGGACTCTGCCATCTTTGAGCCCGGTTTCTTTGAGCTCAGTGAAGCTTCGAAGAACTACGAGAGGTGATTAAACCGGAGGGGCTTCGGCCCCTCCCCCTTAACCTTATGTCACATCATGGCGCGATGCAACCATACATGCATCTGGCAACGCCGGCTGCCTGAATATGAATTGTCCAAATCATTACAGAATTCGATAATCGTCGCCAGCAAATACCGGCAGCAGGATTCAATGATGCCGCCATCGGCGATGATTTTTTTCTCCATATTAGATATTTAGTTATTATATAAGTATAAAAAAATTAGATAACGAACCGTGCCGAGGCTCCGCTATTTCACCTCTGTCTTGAAATCATCCCAAGAAACGGCTGGATCTTCAGTCCTGAAAGCCCCGCAACATCGTGAGATGCACACATCGGAAATGAACATGTTCCGTCAATGGACGGCATACGTGCCCCATAGACCGACCCTCTGCGCCGTCATGGAAAGGAAAACGGCGCACGCCCATCGACACCGTTATCATCATGACCGTCCATGTCCCGGCCGCCACGGTGATGATCGTTTTTTGAGCTGGAACATGATGATAGACGGGCGAGCTGAGTGGCGACCATCTCAGGGATTCAACAAGGACTCCCTGTATTTCCCGGCATCCAGGCTCTCCGGCACCCCGACGCCGATGGCCGAGAACGCCTTCGATGCCGGCTTCCCGGGAGTCTCCACGCAGATCCTCCCGTCATCCACGGAGCACATCACGGCCTGAGAGTATCCCGCGAGATCCGATACCCTGATTCCCGCGGCCTCCGCCGCCTTGCGGACCTCGTCGCGCATGATGCGGGACGCTATTCCGCACAGGGCCGAGCCGCGGACCTTCTCGAACGACGAGTCGAACGTGCCTCCCCTCCTGACCGATGCCTCGGAACGGAGCGCGGACATGAATGCCTCCATGACCGAGTCGGGGCGCATGCTCTTGTTCGATAGAAGGACGGTGAAAGACGGCATGGGGACTCCCGACCCGCCCATGTCCGCATAGACGTAGGCGAACGCCTTCTTTCCGAACGCCTCGATCTTCTTCCTGACGCCGAAGTAGTCGCGCCCGTTCAGCTCGTACATGCATTCCTTCTCCCCGACATGCTTCAGGGCCTTCTGGCACGCCTCCTTGTAGGGAAGGCCCTTCTTCGCGGGCATGGAGACGATGAAGGTAAGCGGAGACTCGGAATCGTAATTCTTGAAAAGCTGCGCCGAAACGTAATCCTGCGACAGCACCGCCAGCTGCACCCCGTCCGGCGCGGTCCAGCGGGAGGTGTCCACCACGGAGTCGCACCAGACGGCCCTTCCCCCGGAGACGCCCAGGATGACGTGCGGGGAATCGTACGAGGCGACGTCGGAGACCATCTCCGGAGGCTCCGGGCAGAACTCCTTGAAGAACGCCTTGCGGCTCTTCTCGGACCCCATGGCCGCGGTCCTGTCGGAATCCTTGAGCACCGACGATATGAACGAGCGCGCCATGAACGCGTCGGCCGGCACGAACGGGAACGTGAAGTCCTTCGCCGCGCGGACCAGGATGCTCTCGAACGACTGGGAGTCCGGGATAGCCCTCCTCATCGAGGCCAGGACGCCGGAGGCCCTGGCCAGCTCCAGGAAGGCGTATACGTCTCCGAAGACCACGTGGGTCCCGGAAGGCTTCTTTATCACTATAGTCTCCCCTTCGGAGGCTTCGGAGAACTCGTCGGCGTCGGCGTCATAGCGGACCAGCCCGCGGGTCGGAGACCTGAATATCCCCCTCCTCCCGGAAGGATCGAGGTCCACGACCTTCCCCAGCCTCTCCCTCTGGACCTGCTTGGAGTGGTATTTCCCGTCCTTCACGTAGACGGCGTCCATGATGGCGGCGCTCCCGGACCTCACGGTCCCGTCCTCGTTCCTGACAAGCTTCTGAACCTTTATGAACGGCATCCGAACATCTCCGTTGCACTATAGTACGCATACCTCCCTTATGACGGTTTCCCGCCGGAAATGCAACAGATGAAATAAGCGTCCGCCCATCCCGATGGCATGCCCGTATTGCAGCTCGCACTTGACCTCATGCAGCTCGGAAGAGCCGTCGCAATCGCACACGAAGCCGTCGACGGAGGCGCCGACTGGATAGAGGCGGGCACGCCCCTCATCAAAAGCGAGGGCGCCGAAGCCGTCCGTGCCCTCCGCAGGGAGTTCCCCGGAAGGAAGCTCATCGCGGACACCAAGACCATGGACGTCGGCGCCTTCGAGGTCGAGATCATGGCCAAGGCGGGGGCGGACGTGGTCACCGTCCTGGGCCTGGCCGAGGACTCCACCATCGAGGAGGCCGTGATGGCCGGAAGGAAGTACGGCGCCGACATAATGGTGGACATGATCAACGTCCCCGACAAGGTCGCCCGCGCGAAGGAGGTGGAGAGGCTCGGAGTCGCGTACATCTGCCTCCACATGGGGATAGACACCCAGATGAAGGGGGAGGAGCCGCCGATAGACATCCTCAGGAGGATCGTCGAGGCAGTCTCCATCCCGGTGGCCGTCGCCGGGGGCATAACCGCCGAGAACGCCGGCCAGTACGTCGAGGCGGGGGCCACGGACGTCATCGTCGGAGGGGCGATAATCAAGACCGGCGACATCAAGGGCGCCGCCGAGGACATCAAGAGGTCCATGGCGGGCGCGAAGATAAACACCGACCTGGCCAGGAAGTACTCCGAGGAGGACCTGTTCGAGGCGTTCTCCAGGGTCTCCACCTGCAACATATCCGACGCGTTCCACAAGCAGGGCGTCATGATCGGGATCCTCCCCCAGTCTCTTGCCCATAGGCAGAGGATGGTCGGCAGGGCCCTGACCGTCCAGACCACCAACGGCGACTGGGCGAAGCCCGTGGAGGCGATAGACCGCGTCAAGAAGGGGGACGTCCTGGTGGTCGACGTGGGCGGGGCGCCCGTAGCCGTCTGGGGGGAGCTGGCCACGTGCTCGGCGATGGTCATGGGGGCCGCCGGAATCGTGATCGACGGCGCCATAAGGGACATCGACGACATCCGCGACCTCGGGTTCCCCGCGTTCTCCCGCACCGTGGCCCCTTGCGCCGGAGAGCCGAAGGGCTACGGCGGGATCGGCATAGAGGTCGCCGTCGGAGGGCAGAGGGTCCGCACCGGCGACTGGATCGTGGGGGACGAGTCGGGGATCGTGGTGATACCCAAGGAGTCGGCCGTCGAGGTCGCCAACCGCGCCCTGGACGTCCACGAGAGGGAGAACAGGACCAGGGAGGAGATACGCAGGGGGTCCACCCTGTCCAAGGTCAACGAGCTCGCCAAGTGGGAGCCGGTGAACTGACGAAAATGGAGGCTTCCGGATTCCGAAAGGGCCGGAGCCTCCGACTTCAGCGCTTATTTGCATCCGTGCAATTATCTTTTCTCTTAATAGCGCAAAACGCGTTTTTTGCAATTATTATTTAAATCTCCAAACTTTCCGATCAATAAGACCTTAGAATGTCCATGATCCTATCGCAAACGAAAAGCTGATTCCTCTTTCTCCCGCTGATCTCCTCGAGGACGCCTTCAGAAACCAGTTTGGACACCATACGGCCGGCGGTCGTGATGTGAACCCCGCAGATTTCCGCCACATCCTCCCTCCTGATATACGGGTTCACGAACAAGGAATCCTTCAACCGCATGAGTTTGACATCGGATTCATTCGCATGCAACTCCGCACGGTACGAATGCAAAGCGTCGATGAGTTTACTGGAGCTTTCCGATTGAGCCACAAGAGCATCCAGAAACAGATTCAACCATGAGGAATAGTCGTCCCTCTCCCTGATTCCGTTGAGACACCCTATGTATGCATCACGATTGCCTTCAAAATACCCGCTCAGATACAGCACAGGGTATCTGAGGACTCCTCCGCGGTTCAAGATCAGCATCACCAATAGCCTTCCTAGACGCCCGTTGCCGTCAGTGAACGGATGTATGGTCTCGAACTGATAATGCGACATCGCCGCGCGCATGAGGATGCCGTCTTCGTCCCCGTTCATGTACTCAAAAAGATTGAGCATCTTCCACGGAACCTCCTCGGGCGGTATCGGCACGAATCTGGCGGTATCCACGGTATCGCCCTTGTTCCCCACCAGCACTTGAACCTCCCTGTACCTTCCTGGAGATTTGTTCTCCCCGCGAACCCCGTTCATCAGTATCTTATGCGTCTCGAGAAGCAGTTCCTCTGTAAGACCCTTCGAAGAATGCGACATAGCATACCTCAAAGCATCCCTGTAATTGGACACCTCCTTGTTGTCCGCCCTTTTTACCGGATCGACCTCCTCCTCTCTTTCAGAACGGTAAATGTCCTCCATCGTGGTCCCGGTCCCCTCTATCGCCGAAGACCTTACGGATTCCATCAAAACGAACGGCAAAAGGAGGGTGCCGCGCTCGTCCTCGGACAACTGGGACACCTTCCCGTCGAGCCTGGACAAGGAGACCAATGCCTTCTCCATCTTCCTCTCGATTCCTTTGTCAAGATGAATCTCCAGAGGCAGATCGCAAGGCCAGAAATAGCTGAACTGCCCATAGTGCACCCTTATCTCGCCGAATTTGCCTGGGCGGTACCCGTCCTCTTTCATGAACAGGTTAATAGCGTCCGTGCAATTATCTTTTCTCTTAATAGCGCAAAACGCGTTTTTTGCAATTATTATTTAAAAGATCCCGCAGGGCGATGAATATCAACGAAATCCCTTGAGCTCCATGTCCCCTCCGGAACCGGGCACGAGCCCTGCAAGGGCGTCCACGCCGAGCAGAACGCGGTGGTTCAGGCGGCCTGCTTCGGCGTGAGCGTGGACGGATGGGCCCTGAACAGGTTGGACGTGACGGACCCTCCAGTTATGGAGTCGGAGATCCGCATGCCGGCGTAAACGTCCTTGAGGTACATGTTGAAGAGGCCGGCGCCATGCGTCAGGCCCATCATCTCCAGGCAGATGCAGAACATGGCGAGGCTGGATAACGAGAAGGTCCTCTTGCGCCATTTGGTTCACGCAAACACTCGGAGCGCCTGATGCCGTAGAACGATTCGACAGGCTAGGACGTCTTGCTTATGCCCTTGGCGTTGAGCCGCTTGGCACCCCTGATTCTGATGCGGTCTTCCGGACCGGATACAAGCATGAACTGGAAATCACTCTGAAGCGCAACGCAATCCAGGCCCTCCGCGCACCAAACAGGATATTAATCACCAGGCCTTTCACTCGCAACCATGAAAGGCATGGTGCACATCCGCAAGCCGACCCTGTACAACAGCCCCGGCCCCCGCAACATGCTGATGAGAGCGAGAGGCGAGGGAGCCGTCGAATACAGGCCGGTCAGCGGCGTGTCCTGCAGCATCGACGTCACCAAGGCCGACGGCTCCTCGGACACCAGGACCGTATGGTTCGAAGTCGACTCCAAGTACAGGGAGGGGCTCTGCGACGACCTCTGCGACGCGTACGTCATAGGCCTCCTCCATTACTGCCTCAGAAACCACTACGACATAGAATCGGACGCCCCAATGAGCGAGGAGCTGTACTACAACCTCACGGAGCAGCTCATCCCGGTCCTCGTCAAGAACGACTTCAGGCTGTCGGAGATCGAGATCAGGTGCGACACCATCCCGGACGACAAGATCAGGAGGGGGAGGTACATAGGCACGAGCGCCTCCAGCGGCGTGGACTCCCTCTACACGCTCCACAAGCACGCCGACCACCCCAGCAAGAGCCTTAGGCTGACCCACGTGTGCCTCAACAACGTCGGATCCTTCATCGGCAGCTACGGGAGGGGCGACGACTACCTCTCCAACGTGTCCCAGATATACCAGAGGTCCCAGGACCTGGCGAACATGGTCGGTCTCCCGATAGTGGAGTCGGACTCCAACTTCTCGGAGGCGTTCCCGCAGAACCACCTCCTCTCCCACCTCTACTCCTCGATGTTCGCGGTGTTCGTGCTGAGATACCACTGGCGGAAGTACTTCTACCCGTCCGCCGGCCATGGATGCGCCACGATCTCGTTCGAGAACAACAGCGTGTTCGATCCGGCCAGGTACGAGCCCCTCGCCCTCTCCATAATGAGCACGGCCAGGCTGAAGCTCTACTCGGACGGGTTCGCCCTGATGAGGAACGAGAAGCTCCGCGACATCTCCAAGTACAGGCCCGCCCAGAAATACCTTCACTCCTGCCTCGTGTCGGGGACCAACTGCGGCCTGTGCGGCAAATGCCAGAGGAACCTCTTCGGACTGGACGCCATGGGCCTCCTGGACAACTTCAAGGAGGCCTACGACCTGGACTACTACTACGCCAACCGCAAGAGGTTCATCGTCCACAACATCGCGAAGGACGACGAGTACACGATGGACTCCAAGAGGATCTTCATACAGAGCAAGAGCAGGATCTACCAGGAGTGCCTCGAGATCTCGAAGAAGGTGAACGAGGCGATCCGGTCCCTCGAGGAGGGCAGGTCCGTCGACGACGCGCTGGCCACCCTGGAGGAGAACAGGTATTTTTCCAACCGGGCCCTGTTCACCCTCGCGAAGCACTACATGGCCTCGGAGGACGAGAAGACCAGGAAGAAAGGCCTGGAATACCTGATCAAGGGGAAGGACGACGAGAACCCCGACGCCGTGATGTACTACATACAATACCTGTCCAAGAAGACCGACAAGGCGTCCAGGAAGGAGATGGCCGACCTGTGCCTCAAGCATGCCATAAGGGGCAACCCGAGGGCCCAGCACCTCATGGCCAAGATGCAGCTGGAGGGCGTCGACGTCGAGAAGGACCACGACTCGGCGATGCGCTGGCTCAGGCTGTCCGCGTCCAGGTACCGCCCCGCCATGACCCTGCTTTACGAGGAGCTCTGCAAAAGCGACGCCGCCGACGACAAGCAGGAGGCGGAGAAGGTCAAGAGAAGGATGGACGACTTCGACAGGAGATACGCCCACCCCAAATGACGGGCCCCCGGGCCGGAGCCCCTTTCCGGACGGCCCAGGATGTGATCAGCGGAATCCCCTGAGCTCCATGTCGAGCTTCCTGAGCCTCTCGATCCTCTCCACGGTGGACGGATGGGTCCTGAACAAGTTGGATGCGAAAGACTTGCCGGATATGGGGTTGGAAATCCACATGCTGGCGTAGGCGTCGCGATCATACGTGTTGGTGGGCGCGGCGCATCCCCTCTCCAGCTTCATGAGTGCGTCCGCAAGAGCCATGGGGTTCCCGGTGAGCCTGCCTCCGGACTCGTCGGCGAGGTACTCGCGGCTCCTGGACACCCCGAGCTGGACCATCATGGCCGCTATCGGCAGGGTGATCTCCATCAGCAGCATTATGATGATGCCGCCACCGTTCTTGTTGCCGCTGTTCGCCAGGGCGGAGTAGACCCCTATCCTGGCAAGGAAGCTGATCATCGAGGCCAGGGTGGACGCGACGGACATGACCAGGATGTCGCGGTTCTTCACGTGGGACATCTCGTGGGCCATGACGCCCTCCAGCTCCTCCTCGGTCAGAAGGTCCAGGAGCGGACGGGTCGCGACCACGGCGGCGTTCTTGGGATTGCGACCGGTGGCGAACGCGTTTGGCATCGGGACCTCCGATATCCCCACCTCCGGCATGGGGAGGCCGGCCTTCGTGGCGAGCCTCTCGACAACCTCGTAGAGCTCGGGACAGTCCTCGCGCTGGATCAGGGTGACGTTGTTGGCGGCTAAGGCCGCTTTCTTGGACCCGAAGTACGCGTAGAAGTTCATCGCCACCGAGAGCCCCAACATTATCAGGAGTCCCAGCCAGACATCGTCTACGAAGTACCCTATGACCGCGCCTATGGCGACCAGCAGGCCCGTCATGAACACGAACATGGCCGCGGTCTTCAAACGCCAGATCATCTTCATTCGAATCACGCCCTTGGAGAATCATCGAACTGCCATTTATTATGTTGTAGGAGAACGGTTGGGACCACCATTCCCATTGCCCGACGGCTGGTCAACTGGACGGTATCGACGCATGAATCGCCATAACCCTCAACCAGACCATTCGGGAAAACTTGAAACATGAAACAAACGTCTACTCTTGCGGATCACGGCTTCAACGCATCGGCTATGTCCATTACCTTCATCTCGCCATAATCACTGCTGGATCTCCACTCATCGACAGCCTTGGATACTGAAGAGTCCGTGAGAAGCTTGCTATCAGAAGTATAGAACACCGAACAATCCTTGTCCGCGGCGGCAGACGCCAGAATCAACGCGTCAGCGACTGATATTCTGTCCCTAGAATCGGCCTTCTCTCTCGAAATTTCTTTGGCAAGATCAAACGTGAACGCAGAGTCCCTGATATAGCTGACTCTGAGAAATCCCGTTCCGACCAGCCTCTCGTACTCCTGCATGGCCGCTTGGAACGAGCCGGGCCTCTTGTCCATGATTTTCATCACCGTCTCGCCCATGGCCGCCTCCGGCACGGAGAACCGCGTGTTTTTAGGAAACAGGACTTCGCCATTCTTCCTGCCGCACCCATAGTCCTTCCTATGAGTATCGTCCTTATCGATTATCAGGATGACACAGCAGGAATCGACATACCTCAAGCCAGAAGGCATGCGGCGGCCTCCGCCACTTCGACCTTCAAGCGCGGTTTCAGATCCATAGCCCTCTTGAGTACTTCCTCGCTGCTGGAATCCTTGCTGTTGGTCTTTATCATGAGGACAGTGGCATATGCCTCGGCGTATCCTATCCCCTTGGAGTAGATTTCGGCAAGTTTGGACAGCGCATCCTCGGGAATGTCGGTCTTGCCTCTGGTAATGACCCTATGTTTGTAGTACTCCCCAGCGAGCTCGCTGGAATACGGTCCGCGGATATACATGTTGAAAGGGTACTTCGGGCCGTATCCCCATGAGTTCAGGATGTAACAGCCTTTCTGGAGGGTGAGGCGGTCATTGAATTCATTGACCTTCAGGTCGTGGCCGCAAGCTATTGCCACCGCAGTGAAAAGATCCGATGTGCCCCCCGTCATTGTATTGTCCTCCTCCGGCTTGTACGCCTCTCTATCCGTTTCTAGCCTTTAAACAATGTCTCCGGGTTCGACTATACATAGACCGGAGCGGGGCATCAGACGTCGCAATCTATGCCAAGGGCCCTCTAGACCGTCAAGTCTCGTACACGTATCCGGCGTAGAAGTCCTTCACCGCCGAGAGGCCGAGGACTACCCTCACGTTGGTAATCCCGTTCCTTCCGACCGCGTGGTTCAGCAGGATGTCGTCGACGTTATGGGCCTGGAACGAGCGGGCGTAGGCCTCGGCGACAGGCTTCTTCGCCTTTTCCAACGCTATGGAGCCCACGAAAGCGTGGACCTTCCTCTTGAAACGGGATTCCGTCTCCAGCAGGACGGCCTCCGGCC
>JAEEGI010026797.1_pt1 | contig 11080 bp, 11 predicted proteins | sample 8958751 | NCBI WGS metagenome assembly JAEEGI01 (sample SAMN16246545, study PRJNA631951) | gut metagenome | biome: gut microbiome; feature: rumen; material: KS-attached | host: Bos | place: Iran: Karaj | collected 2018-10 | reverse complement strand
GTCGGTGTACTGGGGCTTGAGAAGGATGTGGCGGGCATTGAACATGTCCCCTTTCTTCTCCAGGACCTCGATGATATGGAACCCGTCCGGGGTCTCGACGATCTGGGAAATCACGCCGGGACGGAGGGACATCGCCGCATCGGAGAAGGCGGGCCAGAAGATGGACTTCGAGGCCATGCCGAGTTCTCCGCCTTTCCGAGCGCTGCCGGGATCCTCGGAATAGATACGGGCGAGAGTCGAGAATTTCTCCCCGTTGATGATGCGCTCGCGGAGGGAGAGCAGTTTTTCACGGACAGCCATGTTCGCGGCTTCCCGGTCCGGATAGATCGCGATCTGGCTGAGCTGATACTTGATCGGAACCATCGGAAGGTCCTCGACGGCGGTCGTGTCCAGGTACTGCTTTACGTCATAGGGAGTCAGTTCCGGAATGTTCGACGCGACCTGGGACTGCTCCTGCTGGGTCAGGCTCTGATCCTGCAGGGTCGCCATCCACTCCTGACGAAGCTTGTAGATCGGCTTGCCGAAATACTTTTCGACTTCCTCATCCCCGCCGAGGGAGGTCCGGATCTGGTCGAACCGCTGGGAAAGTTCCCCGTTGACCATGTCCATGTTGACCGTCAGGGAGTCGATTCTCGCCTGCATCAGGAAAAGTTTGGACTCCAGCATCTGCTCGAGAAGTTCGCAGCGCATGTTCCGGTCGGAGGACATGCCCTGGGCCCGCATCATCTGGACCTGTTCTTCAATCTGGGAGACGGTAATCGCCTCGTTTCCGATAACGGCTACTGTCTTGTCAATCAATCCGTTGGCATATTTCTGGGCCGAAGCGACCCATGGTAAGCAGAGGGTGGCGGCGACCACCATCGTTCTTACGAATGCATTCATACTTCGCATTTTAATATATTACAAACCGTTCCCGGTTCCGGGCATCCATCAGCAAGTCCCGTTCCAAACCGGAAACAAGTGCGTGTTTTCTCGCGCTCAGGATGATATCTTTCACCGAGCCGGCACAATATTCGAGCGGCGCCCGCTTCCCTTCCCGGACCATGTCCACGACATAGGCGACATAGAGGTTCCCGTGACCGTCGGGGACCTGGATGAACCCGTTCCGCATCGAGGAAAGAAGGGTCTGGGTATCGGTTCCGAACTCCCGGCAGAGGAAGAGGATGTCCATCCATTCCTCCGACCGGTCGGCATACTTGAGAGCGGCCTTGAAGGCCAGGCTGTCGGCCTCGATGACGTCGTCCACCTTCTTCGAGGACATTTTTTTCTTGATCTTCTCCAGGGAACTCGAGTGCTCCGGAATCTGCATGAAGCGCACCTTTACCAGGGGTGAATCGAGGATGAACTTGTCCGGATGGGCCTCATAGTACTCCCGGATCGCGTCCTGGGTGATGTTGGTATCGAGGCGGGAATTGACGTAGAGCTGCTCGTAGCGGTATTTCAGAAGCGAAATCCTATACTCCTCCAGTTCCTTCGTAACGTCTTTCTCCTCCTTGGAGAGCTCGGATTCGGCGACGTCTAGGAAAACCAGGTCCGTCGCCCAGGTATTGATGAACTGCATCGCAAGGGCGGTGCTGTCTTCCTTGGAGACTCCGTCAGGGATATAGGCGTCCAGCTGGGAGCGGTAGAGCTTGCGGTCTCCTACCTTCGCCACGACTTCGTCACCGAAAAATTCCGATGCCGTATCCTTGACCTTCTGCATGAAATTGCAGGACAGGGCCAGGGAGAAGACGAAGGCCAGGAGAAGGAAGCGTCTCATCGTTTGGTATAATTCGGGGCGTCTTTGGAAATCTTGACATCGTGCGGATGGCCCTCGAGCATGCCGGCGGCCGTAATGCGGACGAACTGGGCATCGCGCAGGGCGGCGATGTTCCGGGCGCCGCAGTAACCCATGCCTGCCCTGAGACCACCGACGAGCTGGTAGATCACATCCCCGACCGGACCCTTGCACGGCACCGTCGAAACGATCCCTTCCGGGACCAGTTTCCGGGCGTCGGTCTCCTTGTCCTGGAAATAGCGGTCCTTGGACCCCTGCTCCATCGCGTCGAGCGAACCCATTCCGCGGTAGGTCTTGAACCGGCGGCCGTCGACGATGACGGTCTCGCCCGGGGTCTCGTCCGTTCCCGCGAAGAGGGATCCCGCCATGATGGTATCTGCGCCTGCGGCCAGGGCTTTGGTAATGTCGCCCGAGTAACGGATTCCTCCGTCCGCGATGATCGGAATGCCGGTTCCTTCAAGACCTTCGGCGGCGAGCAGGACGGCCGTCAGCTGCGGCATGCCGATACCGGCGATGATCCGGGTCGTACAGATCGAACCGGGACCGATGCCGACCTTGACGGCGCTGACACCTGCGTCGGCGAGGGCTTTCGCCCCTTCTGCGGTCGCGACGTTGCCGGCGACGATCTGGATATCCTTGAAAGCCTCGCAGGCCTTCCGGATCACCCTGAGGACTCCTTCGGAATGGCCGTGGGCCGTATCGATGACAATCGCATCGGCGCCCGCATCGACCAGGGTCGCAATCCGGTCCATCGTCTGTGCATTGACTCCGACGGCGGCGGCGACCAGCAGGTTCTCGGCCTTGACCTTCCGGACCTCCTCGCCCTGGGCCTCCGCGGACATGTTCTTGTGGATGACACCGATACCGCCGGCACGGGCCATCTCGATCGCCATGGCCGATTCGGTCACGGTATCCATGGCCGAGGAAACGACCGGGACCCTGAGGGTTATGTCACGGGTAAACCTCGCCGTTACGTCCACCTCGCGGGGAAGGACGTCGGAATGGGCGGGAACAAGAAGGACATCGTCGAAGGTCAACGCCTCCGGAATGACACGATTGTAGGTGATCTTCATAACGCAGATTGATATAATTTTGCAAAGGTAATAAAAAATGGCGGAATCCCGGCCTTTTTCCTTATGGAAAAGCGGAAAAGGCTACCGGCCGGGAATCTCCCGGACGCGGCCGTCAAAGGAGATGTTCCGGAAAACGATGCGGTGCAGACCGCCGCCCGGCTCCGTCTCCGCAGGCTCCTTGAGATAGGGCGGGAGATGGAACTCCGGGACATGGAGGAAACGGATGTCCTCGAAAACGACGTCCTCGATGCTGAATCCGCCTTTCTCCCCGTAGGAGGTCCGGCTTCCGTCCCGAACGCAAAGGTGGAAAGGCTGGCCGATGTATCCGGGAACCCAGTCGTATTCCACATCCCGGAAGGCAAGTCCTTTCACCACCTGGCCGCTCTGGGAAAGGATACGGAAAGCCCCGCCCCAGAAGGTCAGCTTGTCCAAGGACTTTTCGTCCCTGCCCATGTTCAGGTTATAGGCCTGGAAAACCTTGCAGTGCTCTACAGTGATGTTCCGGACGGTATCCCGCGGTGCGGTGTTCCCGGTCGCATGGCCGCCGATGCAGAACGGCCGGCAGGTCGTCCAGAGGACACAATTCCGCAGCGTAAGCCCGTCGGACAGCGCGGGCCATTCGAAGTCCCGGTCCCACAGGTGGCGGATACTGTCACAGTTGTTGAAGACGGCGAAAGCGTCATCCTGGCTGTGGATCAGACAGCCCTCCACCAGGACGTCCCTGCAGTTGATGAAACTCAGTCCGTCGCCGTTCGCCGCGCTGGTCAGCATGGTCACATCCTTGACGGAGATCCCTTCCGAACAACGGCCGCAGACCGCCCGGAAATCCGCGATGATGCCGATCCCTTCGATGCGGATGTCCGCCGCGCCGCGATGGATGTAGACGGCCGGCACGGCTCCTTTCCGGAAAGCGCCCCATAATTCTCCTTTAAACCCACTTTCCACTCCGGGGCAACGCTCCAGGAGGTTGATGAACCCCTTTCCGCAGATCCGGACATGGCGGCTCCCCCGGATGTCGAAGGACGCGCAGACATGGGCCCCTTCCTCCAGGATTACGGCGGTATCGTCTCCGACCCGGACAACGGGATGCCCGAGGCTGTCCGGAACGATCCGGGGATCATTCGCGACCGTATGGTATCCGGCCTCGAAAACGATCCGGGTCCCATATCCTTCCGTCGAATACCCGGTCCGGGGAGCATGGACCTCCAGCACGACGCAGCGGGCGTACTCCCCCGGCGGGTTGATGATCCTCTTCTCCCCGGGAGAGAGGCGGGCTTCCTGCGGCTCCCGCATACCCGGGAAATGCACCCGGAACCGGACGGATCTCCGGGATCCGGCCGACGCGACGGCGCAGCGGGTCACCTTCGGGACCTTTGCGATACCGCCGAACTCGGCTTTGAGAGAATCCGGAAGGACATATCCATTCCCCGTTCCGACGGCGGTAAGGGCCATCATGGCGGGAACTTTTTTCCAACGGAAGAGCCCGGTCCGGACCTCGACAGAGACTTCGTCGTTCGTGAGGACTCCGTCAGGAAGGGGCTGCACCAAGACTCCGAGAAGGCTTAGGGCAATAATCAGTGAGAACATAAGCCGAAAGTATTGAAAGGACAAAGGGGAACGACCGGAACGGCATATCCCGGACGTCCCCCTATGATAGGGTCGAGCAATCGAAATTATTCCGCGATTCCTTCCTTGACGGCGGCGCTGAGCCGGTCATAAAGGGCGTCCGTCTTTTCGAGGAGTTCCTTGCGGATCGAATCATAGACGTTCTTTCCGCCGCCCTTGGCGGCACCGACCTTATCCCGAAGGTCATTGTAGAGATCGACCGCTTCGTCGACCAGATCCGTTACCGCGTCGGCGTTCTTTCCGGGATGGACCGTGAGGAAGAGGGAGCAATCATCCACGAAAGCTCCGATCACATACTCGATGTCTTTTTTGATGTCACGAAGATTCATAATCTTTCTTTCTGTTTTGAAATACGCTGTAAAGATAGTGATTATTTTTGAAATAACGGTTTCAGGGCGGCATCGATTCCTTCGCCACGCATTCCGTCCTGAAGGACTTTTCCGTCAGGCCCGAAGAGGAAAAGATGGGGAATGCCGTTCACTCCATATTCCTCGGCAAGTGTAGCGGCTCCCGGATCCAGCAACTGCGGATAATGGATGCCCAGTTGTTTCATTGCCTCTTTTGTTGCATCCTGTTTATCCTGTACCGGAATTCCCAGGACGATAAGGCCTTTGTCTTTATAGTCGTTGTAGGCTTTGATGACAAACGGCGTCTCATCCCGGCAGGGACCGCACCAGGAAGCCCAGAAATCCACCAGGACATAGGCCCCTTGCCCGATAAAGTCAGACAGATTCCCATTGGATTCGATGAAATCATCCCCGGAAGGATTCAATTGGATAACTGTTTTTTTGGTGGCTGTAAGAGACTCGTAGCGGCCGGCAATCTTAGCGTCGGCGTGGATGCACTCTCCACCCTGTTCGTATAAACTGATGAATTCTTCATCTGTTGCGTCAAATGCCAGTATGGACATGGCCTGCACCCCGATAGGATCCTGCAAATGGTTCAGGTAAACCTCCTTGCAGTGGTCGGCTATGGCTTTGTGCATTTCTTCAAAGAGGGCTTCGGAGCCTGCTTCGTCCCCGCTCTCCGCCAGCGCCGTTGCCTTGTCGTTATAGTCCAAGAAATGATTCATTATCCATTGCTGGAGTTCCTGGAGCTCTTCCGAAAGCGGACTGCCTCCTACGGTAACCATCCCGTCTTTTATCGTGACATTGATTTCCTTGCTGTCTGGGATCAGGCTGACAGGGTCGCCCTTCGGCACGGTGATGACGGAGACTCCGTACTGGGGATTCCTTTCGCAGGTCAGGGTGAATGCACCATCTTGAACAGCGGTGGCATCCAGACGTTTTCCCGCGTTATCTACCAGATATACACTGTCTGGTTGCGGACTGACAGAACCTGTAATGGTGCATGTCCGGTTGGAGGAACATGCAACGACTCCTATCAGGAAGGATGCGGCCAGTAATGATTTGCGTAACATATTAATTGTCAAATGATGTCTCTAAGATTCATGTCTTTCTGAATTAATTCGGGGCAAAGCAAGCTCAACGCTTGTGCCGGCGGTTGGCTTCGTCGAGGAAGGCGGCAAGTTCGGCATTCTGCCGGATCTGTTCCCGGAAGCGTTCTCCGAAATGCTCTGCGAAGGTCTCCGTTGTCTGGCCAATGTAGAATCCTTCGGGCAGGTCGGTACGGACAGTCCCGCCTCCGTAGTTGCCGGCAGACCATCCCGGGGTAAAGACGTCCTCCAGTAGGTGGGGGCCCTTATCCGAGAAACACAGGGTCAATTTGGTATACTCGTGGTGCTCCTCGTCTCTATGATCAGCCAGGAAAATCTCGCGATACGTTATTTCTTGAAATGTTTGTGCGGAAGGTCTCTCCGAAGGACCTTTCAGCCGGGTCTTCTGTTTTTGGTGCTGCTTTTTCATCGCGGCGGGTTGAATTCTAAACTAATCGGGCACTAATATACATCTTTTTGCTCGATTGACATCCGTGCGGACAATAATTACTCAATGATTCCGCTGTGTTCAACAATTTAAAATTTGTACAAATTATAATTTGTTTATATATTTGCAAAAAGGATTGTTGTATGAGATTTGAAGATATACTACATAATGGGCGTCTCTGGGCGGTTGTCTATGATGGAGACAATCAAGATGCTCTAACTAAGACCTTTGCCAATTGGTTAGACCCGGGCTTCCTGGAGGATTTCTTTAGCCGAAATATCAAAGATCTTGAGACTTATTTCCATATTACCAATCTTGACATCGCTATCTATGACACCATTGCAGATGCCGCATCCCTGTCTTGTTTGATTTTGGACATTCGTCCTGAAGCAAACTTGGATATATTTTTTCGTCCCCTTGAGAATCAGCGTATCCATGAAATGCTTCTTTCGCGTGAAAAAGCCAAAGGGAAAGGACAACAACACATAATTCATGGCTACGGATTTATGCAATAAAACTTGAAAAAGGGATATATCTTATTACAGGAGGAGCCATAAAACTAACACATCTTATGTCAGATAGAGAACACACACTACAAGAACTGAGGAAGATGGAGATGGTGCGGAATTATCTGCTGGATAATGGGATTATTGATGCTGATGGAATAAAGGAGGAAACACGATGAATACACTAGATTATCTTAAGGCTAATGAGTACAAGAGCGAAAATGGTTTTGCCTCAAAAGCGAAGTATATTAAAGACAATTGGCTCTGGTTAAAGTATTCTTATGCCATTGCCATTAAAGTACGGCGCCGAATGAAAGAACTTGGCATGACCCAAAAGGAACTTGCCCGGGAATTAGAATGCACTCAGCAGCACATTTCAGTTCTGTTAGGAGGTAGGGCAAACATGACTCTTGAAACACTTGCCAAATTAGAACAGGCTCTTTCCTTTGATTTAATTGGAAATAACCTGCTTGCATTTGGCTATTCTCTTTCCGACAAAGATGCAGCAGGATATCTGAATGACTCCTCCGTAGGTGGGCCAATCCCGGAAGGAACCAAAACAAGTAAGCTCGTTGACGGCTACAAACCCAGGAAGAAAAAAGGCCCCAAAGGTACAAAATAACCTTGGGGCCTAATATTCCAAATCAACTACTTAAAATAACCAATCCCACCAGTCGTCTTCGGGATCTTCGGACTCCTTGAACGAGAAGAAACTTGCTATCTTCTTGATTGCCGCCTTGTTTCTCTCACTCATCTCATCCGTGGCCGAATACAACTCGTCAAAAGGACCATACGAAATCTTGAAAGAGTCGGGGGTAATGCGGAGCGAGACATTTTCATCTTCATCGTAGAGATGGACCCTGTTTGAAGAAGGAACATAATCGTAAGTAATGACGTCTACCGCCTGGGTGATACTGTTTGCTAAATACGCGCATACGGACGCGTTGGGAAATATGCACACTATAACGTCTTCGGCGTCTTTGCCATACCGTTGCTTGTAATGTAGCCGGCAAATCTCTTTCAGCATCTTGCCGTCGTTGCCATTGGCCACTGTAACGTCCTCATAGAGGTGCGCCTTTATACCATCTATCCAAGCGCTCTTTCCTACAGAAGAAAAATCCCCGGAAAGAGTGGTTCCGGCCACGGCTGTCTTGTACGACAGCCATATCTCTTTGAGACCGCTGCAGCCCTTGAAAGCCTCCCTCCCCACCTTTGTAACGCTCTTGGGAATAAATGCCCTCTTGATTCCGGGGCAATTTGCAAATGCGCTGTTTCCGATTTCTGTCAGCGCATTACTCCATTCCAGGTGAATAAAACTATCGCACCCATAAAAAGCATAGTCGCCAATCTTGGTGCATTCCTTAAACAATTCTTCACCTAAAGTCAAGACTAAAAGAGAGTCACATTCATAAAAAGCCTTGTCGCAAATCTCCCTTACCTTCCTTTCGTTCGTGTTGAGATTGTTGAGCTTGCTGCATCCAAGAAACATTGAATCGCGGACTGTGATACGATTGTCTTTCCCGGATTTCCACTTGAATTCCACATCTCTAAGGTCACGGCAATTAGCGAAAATGCCTGTCCCAAGAGAGGCAGCATCAGCAGGAATAGCGATTTTTTCCAGGCCGGATTTCGAAAATGCAAAGTTCCCTATTGAGTGCATGGAATCAGGCAGCTCAATCCGCTTCATGGATTTGCAATTCTCAAAAGCATTGTTGCCTATGAATTCCAAACCCTCGCTCAATCCTACGTAGATAAGGTTTTCGCTATCTTTAAAGGCATTGTCATCAATCCCCGTTACTTTGTAAGTCTTGCCCTTGACAGTGATAGTCTGCGGAATGTTGACGGCTTGGAGCTTGGGGTAGGAGCTCTTTTTGGGATACCCTTCCCCTTTGTACGTAACCATAACGACTCCAGTCTTGTAAGGGACTTTGCTATAGTAAAGATCCCCCACTTTGAAATCGTGTGCCAGCGCGCTTGCGGGCATTGCGACAGCCGCCAGCAGCAGCGCAACGACCAGGTAAACTACTTTTTTCATATCGATGGAATTATTGTTTCCCGGAGAACACCGTTATTTGACCCAAGGCTCGAAGAAGGCACGTATGCGGTTGTAGACGGCCAGGGCCTTGGGATCCACGTCGTGGCTGTGCCAATAAAGCTTCTGTTTGGCTCCGGAAGCATAAGTCAGGCTTACGCTATAGATCGTCCCGCCATCCAGAGCGTCATCTTTATTGTAGTCGCCCAGAGAAATGGCGCCCAGACTGATGAGGTCCTTTTGTAGCTGCTTTACCCTCTCCCGGTCTTGCTCGGACTCAATATTGAACTGCTCGTGGACTTCCTCATCCTCCTTGAGGCGGCTGTCTACGTTGAGGTCATAAATGACACGCGGTACGAAACCATTTTCGGCAAGCAGGAGGAAATGGTCGGTCCCCAGGCCGCCTGCGCGCCTGGCGGAGATTTCGAACACCACGGCCGGGTCGTTCTCGCGCAGCGCCTGAGTCCGCCAGGGCTGGAAGAATGATTCTATCATATGATAGGCTGACCGGGCTTCGGGCTTGATATCGTGACCGTACCAATGGGCGTTGATCTTCTCTCCGGAATCGTATTCTTGATAAATGCGGTATGTAGTGCCTCCGTTCATATGCTCTTCTACGCTATATCCGTTAAGTGTATAGACCTTGGCGTCAGCGAGCATTTCGCTTAGCTTGGCGACGACATCTTCCCCTACAGGATACTCTGCATGGATTTCGGGATCGCCGAATCTGTTTCCCAGGTTCAGGGCGACTACAACCTTGGGTGCTTGTCCTGGATCGGCAATCAGCTCGCAATAATCTTTGCCCAGTCCGGCCGCCCCGGATTTGGAATAACTGCAATAGGTCAGTTTGCCTTTGGGTGCCTGCGCGAAGCAGGTGCTTCCGATGATGCCTAAAGACATGACAATGAGGATTTTATACAACGGTTTCATACGCATATAACTATATGGTCAAGCGGATAATAACAAATACTGCGCCGCTCTGTCGGTCCAATCTTTCCCCAAAGATATAAAAAACATGGGTAATTTTTTTAAATTTGCAGTTATGATACTGACTTCGATTTTGACGTGGGCGGTAGTGACTCTCTCGTCCGCATTTATGAGGCTGAGCCCTGATTATGAGGCCCCTCTTGAGAACCAGATGCTTATGGGCGCCCTGGTGCAGACCACAGGCGAGACTAACCGTTACTGGGTTAAGGTAACGGCCGAGGATTACACTGGATGGGTTACCGAAATGAGCCTCCAGACCCTCTCCGACGCCGAAAAGGATGCATACCTGAAGGCCGCCAAATGGATATGTATCGATGAGTATGCGCGCATCCGCGAGCAACCCTCGGAGCGCAGTATGCCGTTGTGTGATTTCACGATGGGGGACATCGTGCGAAAGACCGGCGGCTGGAAAAACGGCTGGGTCGAGGTGTTGCTCCCCGACGGCCGTAAGGGCTGGGTGCTTTCGCATCAGGTGATGGATTTCCGCGCCTGGGCCGAGAGCCGCAGCGGCCTGAATACCTCGGACGAGGTGGGCCGCGCTTTCTGCGCCCGTGAGATTACATCGCTGGCCTGCGGTTTTGTGGGCACCCCTTATATGTGGGGCGGCAACAGTATCAAGCATTTCGACTGCAGCGGGCTCGTCAAGTTCTGCTACTTTATGAACGGCATAATCCTGCCCCGCAACGGCAGCCAGCAGATTAAAACCGGACAGAGCGTCAGGGACGGCGAGTGGCAGCCCGGCGACCTGCTTTTCTTCGGAAGCAAGAAGCCGTTGAAAGTCACCCACGTAGCATTGTACATCGGAGACGGCAGGATAGTCCATTCGTCGCAGAAGGTGCGTATCAATACTCTTACCGAATACGGTCGTGAGGTGGTGGGCGCTACCCGTGTCCTCGGCAATGTCGATTGCCGCAAGGGCATAAAGTCTATTGTTAAGAGCCCTTATTACTTCCCTCAAGATGGCGACTAAGGCGAAGACCCTCTGGTACTGTACCAGTTGTGGAAACGAGAGCCCCAAGTGGATGGGACGGTGCCCCGCTTGCGGGGAGTGGAACACCATGGTGGAGGCTCCTGTCGAAGCTGCCAAATCGTCCGGCGGCAAGGGCTCGCAAAGAGTTGCCTCAAGTGACCGTAAACCACGCAGGCTGGGAGAGATAGATCTGTCGTCCGAGCCCCGCCTGGTGCTTGGCGTGGCC
>JAEEGI010026793.1_pt1 | contig 11081 bp, 4 predicted proteins | sample 8958751 | NCBI WGS metagenome assembly JAEEGI01 (sample SAMN16246545, study PRJNA631951) | gut metagenome | biome: gut microbiome; feature: rumen; material: KS-attached | host: Bos | place: Iran: Karaj | collected 2018-10 | reverse complement strand
ACATAGCTGAAAAAAAATATTCATATATTTTATTAAAATCATATGAAAAATGAAAAATTTTTTGATTATATAATAAATTTACAGGATTTGAATAATTATAATGATTGGTTTCATATTCTGGGAAAAATAAATAAAAATAACTATTTGATAATTTTGATTTAATTTCTTCTTTATCATAACAATTATTTTCATTACATATATTTATTGAAAATAATAGATAATTATAATCTTCTTCATGACTTCTTCCTTTTATTATTATATTATTTAAATATCCACATTGAAATTCTTCTGAAAAATTTTTTGTTTTATAATTTTTAATATATTTTTCACAAATTGAAGTAGAATATTCTATATTTATATTTTCTTTACCATTATTGTATAATATTGAAAAATTAATTAGTTTTGAATTGTTTAATAAATTTTCTCCATTTGAATTAATAAAAGAAAATATCATTAGTGTATCATTAAAATATATTTGTGTGTCAATGTTGTGATGTGATAATGATATTATATAAAAATTTTTTCTTAGAAATAAATTTTTGAAATTAAATATTATTATTATTATATATGATATTATTGATATTAAACTTGCTAAACTTCCTAATTTTGAATTATATTTATTTTTTTTTTTGAACATTAAGTGGAATTTAAATTTATAAAAATCAATGAAATAAAATAGTCTCCCACACATTTAATTGATGTAATTAAATATTAAAAAAGATTATTTTTGGTGCATTTAATATTTTATATAATATGAATAGTTAATTTTAGATTAAAATAATTTTACAAAATTAAGAATAAAAAAAATAATTTATTGAAAATAATTAATAAATATAAAATTATTGAATTTAATTTCCAATAATGGTTTTATGTTCAGATAATTTAATATTTCCTAAACCTTTATTTTTATATAAAGTTTTTAAAGAATTAGCTCTTCTTTTTCTTTCATAATAAAAATCTCTGAAAGTACTACTACTAGTAGTAGTGGTATTAATTATACTACTAGAAGCATATTTATCTAATAATGAAAAAGCAATAGAATCCATATTATTAATATTATTATTATTAATATCTTCTTTTTTTTTGTTTTTTTCTAAATTATCTTTAATTCTCTTTTCTTCAATTTCTTCAAATAATTTATGTGGATTAATAAATTCTTCTTTATTTTCTTCATCAGGAATATCATCACAAGAAAAATATTTATAATCTTTAAATATATCTAAATTATTATTAGAAATAACAGAAATATAAAATTCATTAGAATTTTTAATATCTTTCCTTAAATTTCCATTATTAGAATAATTATCTCCTTCTCTTGGAACAAAATGAGGTTTTAATCTATGTAAATATAATTCACACCAATCATAATTTTTAATCCATTTATGATTTTTAATTTCTAAAATATTATTAAAACCTAATCTTTGAGTAGGTTTCCTTTGAATTAATTTATTAATAAAATCAACAGCTTCATTAGACCATCCAATAGGAACATCAAATTTTTTAATTTGAATTTGTTTACTTAAAATCATTTCTTTAATTTCTTTTTTATTATTTCCTTTATAAGGTCTATTACCAATCATACATTCATAAGCAATAATACCTAAACTAAAAAAATCAGAAGAAAAATTATAATTTTGATTACATAATATTTCAGGAGCAATATAACCAGGAGTTCCAGAAGTATCATTGTCTTTAATAAAATCTAAATTATCATTTAATTTTTTAGATATACCAAAATCAGTTAAATGAATATAACCTTCTTGATCAAAAATTAAATTTTCAGGTTTTAAATCTTTATGAATAATTTTATTTGAATGAATGTATTCTAAAGCTAAAATAATACAACATATAATAAATTTACATTCTATTTCTGAAATTCTTCCAAATTTATTTAAATGATATCTTAAATCTCCTCCATTCATTAAATCTAAAACAAGATATAAACTTTCATTATCTTGAAATGAATAATACATATTTACTATAAACGGATGACACATTTGACTTAATAAATTTCTTTCTAATAAAACTGATTTCCCACTTTTTTTATATAATATTTTTGATTTTGACATTTCTTTCATTGCATAATATGAATTTGTTTTTTTTGACATTACTTTCCATACTTTTCCAAATCCTCCTCTTCCTATTATATTTATCAAATCAAAAGAATTCTTTGAAATTACTATACTATAATTTTATTTTATTATTTTTTTTACTTTGGTTTTTTTTCACCAATAAATTTGGACGTATTGGTAATTTGTCTGATTCATTTCCCATTAATTATATTTTTTTTTGTTTTGTTATTTTTTTTAAGGTTAATAATAATATAATTAAAAAACTTAATGGAAGATGCTGAAAATCAATTTGAAAATCTTGAAAATGAAAATCAAAATGAAAAATTAGATGATGAAGATTTAAATATAGAAAATAATGAGAATGAAATAAATGAAGAAAAAAATATGGATAATGAAATAAGCAATGAAATAAATGAAGAAAACGAAAATAAAGAAACAGTTACAAAATATCAAAAAGAATTAAAAAATGAATCTGAAACAGAATCAAAAAAAGAATCAAAAAAAGAATCAAAAACTGAATCAAAAAAAGAATCAAAAACTGAATCAAAAAAAGATTTAAATTTAGAAGTAAATAATAATAATCAAAATAATATATCAACATTAAGTAATAAAGTATTAATAACAGAAGTGAAAGAAAATTTACCTCAAAGAAAAGATTATTTAAATGAAAAATTAAAAAAATTAAATGTATCAGAAATTTTAAAAAGAGGAATTTCATCAGGAATATTAAAAACAAATGAAAATATAAGAAATGATTTTATGAGTTTTAAATTAGATGTAAATAAAAAACCAAAAAATATAAATTCAATATTAGATTTAAAAGATATTGATTCAAGTAAAGTGTTATCTAAAGAAAGATTAAAACAATTAAAACAATTAAAAGTTTCTGAAGAAAATACAAAAGTTTCTTTAAAAAAATTAGAAGCTAATAGACAATTAATTTTAGAAGAAAGTCAAAAAGGAATTAAATCTGGAATTGTTGAAGAAAATATTAGAAAAGCTAAAATAAATGATATTGATGATAAAAAAAAAATTTTAGAAAGAAAGTTAGAAAATATTAATATACAAGTTGAAAAAATTTTTGATAGTAATAAACCTTCTAAAAAAGAATTAATTAATAAATTTTTAGAAAATTTTGAAAAGAATAAAAGTGAATATAAATTAAAAGTAAAAGAATATGAAAAAAAAACAAATGAAATTAAATTAAAAATGGAACAAGATAAAATGAGAAGTTCAGAAAAAAGAGAAAATGAATTTAATAAGAAAGAAAAAGAAGATTTAGAAAAGAAAGAGAGATTATTTAATGAAAGAAAAGAAAAAGAAAAGCAAATAGTATTAAAAAGAAAAAAAGAAATAGATGATAAAATGGAAAAAACAAAACAATATATAAAAGAAAAATTAGAGAAATCAGAAAGAGATTATTTATATAATAAAAATAAAGAGAAATTTGAATTACAAGAAATGCAATTAATAAATAGAATAAATATGCAAAAAAAAGAAATTATTACTCAAGAAGAAATAAAAGAATTATCAGATAAAATAAAAGAACAAAAAGAAATTTTAGAACAAGAATCAAAAGAAAAATCAATTAAATTACATGAAATGTGGAATAATAGAAGTCAAGTTTTACCAAATTATAAAAGTCAAATAAGTAAAATTTGTGAAGAAGAAGATAAAGAAAAATATAATTTAAATTTAAAAAAAGAAAAAATAGCATTATTAGAAAAAGAAAAATTAGAATATTCAAAAAAAAATATTCCAAAAACTTTTATTAACCCAAAATTAAAGCAAATAAGGGAAAAGAAATTAATAAAAATAGATAAAAATAATGTTTTATTAACCGAAAAAAATAATAGAGAAAGAAATGAAATATTTTATATTCAACCTCCAAAAAGGAAAAATCCAATAATAACATTATCAAATGATATGGAAAGATATGATGAAAGTTTAGATGAAGAAATAAATGTATTAATATCAAAAAGACCAAAAAAATTTTTAAAGCCACTTCAAATTTTACATCCTCCTTTAGAAAAGCCTATTAATTATTTAGATGAATTAATTAGAAATAGAAGAAATGAAGGTAAATATAAAAAAAGAAAAAAATTTAAAATTAATTTTAATAACACTGAAGTTCAAACTGGAAATAAAGTACTTGAACAAATTAATATGATTAAAGCTCAAACTGATCTTTTAGATAATGAAGTTCAACAAAAAAAAGAATATATGAAATTAAATGGTGGTTATCAAAAAAATCCTCTTATGGGAGATAAATTAGGAGATATGCTTATTGAAAGTATTCATGCTAAAATTGATGTTATTAATCAATTAAATGGAGATTAATTAATTTTATTTATTTAGTTTTATTTTTATAATGTTTCCTTATAATATATTTATTCTTTTTTGGTGTGTAATTTTTTTTATTTTTTTCAATAATTTATAAGTTTTTTTTCTTTTAAGTTTTATTTATATATTATTATTTTTTATTTTTCTTTTTTTATAATTTTATTTTTGAATTATGATAATTTAATTTTTAAAAGTTCTTGAACTATTCTATACATATGTTTGAAATCTTCAATTGTGATTATATTATTTGAATTTTTATCAAAATAAATTTTTAAATTTTTATCTTGATTTCTAAATTGAATAAAGCAATTTTCAACATCTTTTTCATTATTAAATAAATCCCATTTGCCAAGAATATATAAACCTAATCTAGCTCTACTTAAAGAAACAATTAATCTTCTAATATCTCTTAAATATCCAATATCAATATTTCTAACTAAAGAAAGTATAATATAATCATTTTGTTGTCCTTGATATTTATCAATAGTACAAATTTTTTTTATTCCAGAAAAAATTTTATGCCAAGAACATTTTTTTAAATAAATTTCTTTAATTAAATTTTTTTGCCCATTATAAGAAGTAATAATACTAATTTTATTTGGATTATAACCAATAAGACACATAAACATAAAAATTGCAATTGAATATTCAGCTTCAGCTAAATTAAAATATGAATAATCAGAATTTAAAATTTCTCCTTTTCCTTCAAATTCATTAACATTAATAAATTGTATATTATATAAAAATCCAAAATTATTTTCTTTAATATTTAATTGAATATCTTTTAATAAAGGATATTTCCATCTATAAATATCAACAATTTCTTTTCTTCCTCTTCCTTGTTGATCTAAATAAATATAATTTACTTTATTTTTAATTAATCTTGTAAAAAGAGAATTGTCAAAATTTGAAAAAGTTCTAAAAATATTTCCTTTAACAATTGGAGGTAATTGATTAGGATCTCCTAACATAATAAATCTTTTTAAATTTAATATATTTTTTTGAAGTGTTAAAGGAATAAAACTTTCTATATCTAAAATTTGAGCACTTTCTTCCATTATTAATGTTGAATAAGTAAAATTTAAATCTAAAAAATATTTTCTATTCATTGCTGCATATGTACATGTTAATGCTATTATTTTAGAATATGATTTTATTAATTGATTTCTTCTTTGATTTTGATCTCTTATTATTTCTAATACTTCTAATTCTTTTATTTTGTTTATTAAATCTAAGATATTTATATTAAATTGTTTTTCAGCTTCTTTTATTTTTTCTTTATTATTTTTCTCTTTAATAAAATTTGATAAAATATTAATTGCTGAAAAACAAGTATATTGTTCGAAAGTATATATATTTAAATAATTAGCAACTTTTAAAACTAAATCTAATAATTCTTCTCTTTTTTCTAAAAGATACTTTATTCTTCCATTAACACTAAAATCTTTTAAAGAATTAATTTCTTTACTTCCTCTTCCTAATCTTAATAAATATTCTTCATTAATATCTAAATTTATTATTTTTTCAAATATATCATTTAAAGCAGAATTTGAATGAGTGACAATTAAAATTTTTTCATTTGGATAATTATGATATAATAAATTAATTATTTGAACAACAATATCAGTTTTTCCTGTTCCAGGAGGACCAACAATTAAAGATAAACCATAATTTATTCCATTTACAATTGCATCTAATTGTTGATTTGTAAAATTTAGTTTATTTGATTTTTCTTTTTTATTTTTTAATAGTGAACATTTAATTTTTGAATTTTTTATTTCTTTATCTTTTATATATTTAGTAAAAGAATTTTTATTAAGGAAAGTATCATAAAAATCAAAATTAATATCATTTAATATTATATTTTTATTTTCTATTTCTTTTTTATGAACTTTACTTAATAAAGGTTCTTCAATCCAATTTGGTATTTTAGGCATATTTAAAACTAAATTTTTAATAGTTTCTAAAATAGATTTAAAATTATTTTCTTTGGAATTTCTTCTAAGCATAAAATGAAAATTTAAATTATTTAGAATTTCATTTTTTAAATCAAGAGTATATTGAATAGGATCTAATATTAAAGTCATTCTTCTTTTAAATCCAATAGGAATATCATTACCATCAAAAAATAAAATATTATTATTATCTTCATCATAAATATTTAATATTTCTCCTCCTCTAATAATATAATAATTTTCTTTTAAAGAAATAAGAAAAACAACATCATTTTTTTTTAAATTATCCCATTGATTTTTTATTTCTGGTTGAATACCATTAAAATTATATTCTATTTCTGATAAAATTTGACTTGGATATTCTTCTCCAACAAAAGCATTTTTAACATTTAAAATATTAAAATTTTGAATTGGAAATCCCATTAAAGACCATCCATTAAATTTTATAAAATTTCCTTTTTCATCAAATTCAGGATTCATTTTTTCAATACAATCTTCTAAATCATTTCTTATTTCATATGCTGATTCATATTTAAATAAATAAAAGTTTCTAAATAAATAATCATATATTGATAAATATGATAAATTTATTTTTGGTAAAGGTAATATTTCATAATTTAATATTGAGAAATCATATGGTAAAATATTTGTACTAAATAATAAATTTTCTGTTGGATATAAAGGTTGATTTAAAAGATATTTAAACATATTTTCTTTTATTTCATATTGAGAAATAAATATTTCTTTTAATAAATTATGTTTTCCATCATAAAAATTTTCTGAAAAATGAATTAAACCTAAATTCTTTAATAAAGAATATAATTGTTCATAAGTTAATCCTGATAATATTTTTATTAAATTTTCTCTACTTTTTTTAAATGAAGCTGTATCTGAAAATATATTTGTCATTTCTTCAGGAAAAAGAGAATATGATAATTCTTGCATTTCCGAAAAATTTGGATATATATTATTTTCTTCAAAATCAAAGAAATAATAAAATGAAAATAATTTATATAAAGAATAAAATTTTGAATTAATATCAATTTTTTCTCTTTCAAAAAATAATTTTAATCTTTCTATAAAATGTTTTTCTATTAATAGTGATAATATAAATTTTCTCATTGTTGATATACTTATTATTGTTAATAATAATGATATTATTTTCATATAAAAATTTATTTTTAAATTGTCAAATTTTTCTTCTATTTCTTCTAAAAAATTTTCTATTAAATAATTCATAAATTTACAATTTATTGAATTGATTGCATTATGATTTTCCATTTTATTATATTTTGCCAAAGCTATTATTTTTTTATATAAAGTTAAATCTTTTTTAACTAATCTTATTAAAGTATTTTCTGTTAAATTCACCCATGTAAAAATTGAATTAATTGAATTTAATTCTTTATATATAAATTCGAAATCTAAATGTTGAAAACAAGTTATTAAAAATTGAATTATAATTTCTTTTTCTTGAATATTTGTATTTTCTTTTATATATTCATTTAAAAAAAATTTTAAAATTAAAATAAATTTGTCTGAATATTTATTTGATATATTTAAAAAAATATCTGTTCTTAAATCATCTTTATTTTGAAGATAAAAAACAAATAAATATAAATCATCTTTTATTTCTTTTTTTATTTCTATATTATTCAATAATTCATCGGTTATTTTATCAAAAATATTTATTTCAATAAAATTGTGAATATCTAAATCTTTAATTATTTCTTTTCTCTCTTTTCTATCTCCTTTAATAAATTTATCAAAATTATTTTTATCCATTTTTTTAAAAAATAATTCATTAAAAATTTAATTTCCATCAAATTACTAATATTTATTATTTTTAAAAAATTAATTCTTTTATTTAAATTATTGTCTTTTAATATTTTCTATAATAATCTCTTTTATTATTATAATTTAAACTATTTTAGTTTTATTTTTTGAAGTCAATAGGTTTTGTGGGTGTTTCTTTATTTATTTACAAAGTAAATTATTTTATATTTCTTCAAAAATAAGAGATTTAAGGTTTCTCATAGTCATTTCTACACCAAATATTTATTTTTTGTTTAATTGTAAAAATTAAGCTTAATAAAATTAGGAGATATATTATTTATAAACTCATTTTTTCACAAAATTAAACATAAAAACTTTCAAATGTTCTTTTTCAAAAAGAAAAAGGTTAATAATATCATATACAAAAAAAATATTAAATAGAAATATACAAAAAGGAAAATACAAAATGGTTAATACAATTGTAGTTACAATTAATACAAAAATATAGATGTAAATTATTTATTAATATTATATACCTATTATAAAAATTGGGTTTATTTAAATTTTTTAATTAAATTTAATAAATAAAAATCAATTTCAATTATTTTGAATACAAATCAAATCAATAAAAAGTATACATTTAATTTTCAAAACTACTTTCTACAATTTCCCATTTTCCTCCATTAAATAAATTTTCTGTTTTACAAATTACTTTTAAATTATTAATAAATCTTTTAGAATAACTTTTAGGATCCATACTTGAAATTTCAATACTATTTGCTTGAAATTTTTTAAAACCAGTTTCTAGTTTTTTTCCAATATCATATTTTTGAAAAAAATCAATAATAGAAATAATATACATACAATCAGAATTTAAAGAAGGAAAAATATATTTTCTAAGATTATCCAAATCACTTACATTAAATTTTTCTAGACTAAAAGTTCCATTTATAGTATTTTCAATAAAAGTAGTTTCTTCAATATTTTTTTTCTTTTCTTCACAAATTTTGTCAAATTCAATTAACATTTTTTTTTCATGTTCTTCACCAAAAATAATTTTCATTTCATTTCTTGAAATTCTTATTTTAACAATTAAAAGAGAATAATCCATAATTCCTAAATTTTTAAAAAAAATAGAATCTTTTTTTCCAATTTCAAAAATTTTTTTTTGATCATCTTGAGTAATGAATAAATATCTTTCAATTTCTTCAAAATTAACATCTTTCATAACATTATTACTTTCCATTAAACTATATTCAACTTTTCTATTTAATTTACTTCCTTTTAAATCATAAACACATAAAACATTATCATTAAAAATTCCATAAACATTTTTCATTAAAATAAAATGTATTTTATTAGTTAAATTTAAAAATCCTGTAAAAATAGTTATTTCATATAATCCATATATTCTTCCAATATATGAATTTGGATTTTGTTCAAAATGATTATATAAATTATATAAGAATTTATCTTTTATTATTTCTACTTCTTTTTCACTTATTGTTTTTATTATATATCTTTTATCATATGTATTTAAAAAAAAATTTCCACTTCTTCCTTCACTTTCTTTTATTGAATCTATATTTTTTTCTGGTGTTAATGAATTTCTCATTTCCATATTATTTATCTTATCTAATTTCCTTAATAAATAAAAAAGCTTTGGAGCATATTCAGTAAAATAAATTTGGAAATTTTCACTTTCAGAAATAAATTTATCATTTTTTAAAAGATAATTCTTTTTCATTATTAGATGTTTTGAAATTATATACGAATTTTCTTCATTATTAAATTCCTCATTCAAAATTATTTCTTCATTTTCATAAGCAAAACTTTTTTCAATAGCAATACAAACAGAAGTATATATTTTTGAAATAAAAAAGGAAATTCTCTTTTTTTCAATTGTATCATTATCAAGTAAATAAGATTCATCTATATTTATTGTTAATTTATTAATAATATTTTTTCCAAATGATCTAACTAAACCTATAATAATTGGAGTTGAACAAGATAATATTGTTATTAAAGTAGTAAATACTCTTAATAAAGAATTATCATTTTCTGTTGCAGAAATATTATGAAAATAATCTAAGAAATATAATATAAAAAGTAATATTGCAAAAATAAAATATACAATTAAATATATTAAATGCCTTAAAACAAAAATTTTAATATCTTTTTCATATTTAAAAGAACTATCATTTATAATAAAAATAAATTGATAAAAAGAATAAATAAAAGTTAAAAGAGGAATAATGATAAATAAAGCAAAGAAAAGATTTTGTAAAAAATCTTGTTTTTCTTTAATATGTGCAACATCAATTAAACAAGTAATCATTGGACTAATACCATTAAGTCGTAAAAAAGAAGAAATTAAACACATTATAGAAGAAAAAATAAAACTAATAATTAAATAAAAGAAAATAATTTTATTTGATTTTTGAATTCTTGAGAAAGGATCAATAACAATAAATTTAATTTGAATTACTAAAGAAGTTAAAATTAACCAATCCATCATATAAAAAAAAATTCCAAAATGAGAAATTATTATACATGTATTACATTTATCATGCATATCTTTCATATCTTTAAATAATGTTGAATTTATTAACCAAAATATTGAAATTAATATTTCAAATATTGAAAGAAGTAAATATAATTTGTCTACTGAAGAAATTGATATTCTTTTTTTTTTTTTCATAAAATATTCTATTATAAAATATAAGTTCACTATAATCCCTAATATACTTAATGCTGTTATTATAATGGTATATGGTAAAAAACCTATTTTATCATATATATTACTATCACCAATATAACAATTTTCATTCATTTTTTTTTTATTTTTTTTATAATTTTTTATGGAATTTTTTTAAATCAAAAGTTAAAATTTAAACATAATTATTAATAATTTTAATTATTTAAATAAGTTTTT
>JAEEGI010026785.1_pt1 | contig 11084 bp, 5 predicted proteins | sample 8958751 | NCBI WGS metagenome assembly JAEEGI01 (sample SAMN16246545, study PRJNA631951) | gut metagenome | biome: gut microbiome; feature: rumen; material: KS-attached | host: Bos | place: Iran: Karaj | collected 2018-10 | reverse complement strand
TAAACGACTTTCCCATTGCGGCTGAGGGTCCAGACGGCGCTGGTGTGGTCGAAGCGCTCCACCGGCATCTCGAACTGGGTGTCGGCGAAAATCTCGGCAGTCCCGGCCTGGACATCGACGTTGGCCGTCATCCAATAGACGTCCCGGAAATGGACGGGCTCGACCGTGCAGAGCGAGACGCTCCTCCAGAGGCCGGCGCTCACTACGCGCGGCAGGATGTCCCAACCGAAGGTATGCGGCGCCTTGCGGATGTTGACGCTTTCCGGTGAAGCGGAGTGGCCGAAACTGATGGCTCCGAAAAAGGGTTTGCGCCCGTACAGGACGGAGGACTGGATGATGACCTCCAGCCGGTTGTCGCCCGCCTGTAGCAGGTCCGTGACGTCATAGACGTGCTCGATCATCATGTTCTCGGCCCGGCCGATGTGTTCCCCGTTGAGCCATAGGTCGGCGATCGTGTCGATGCCGTCGAAGCGCAGCAGATAGCGCTTGCCGGGCTCCACGGCCGGAGCGCCGAACGTCTTGGCATAACACCATTGATAATCTTCCCACTGGCGCGTGAGGTAGTTGTTGAGCCCGATGCGCGGGTCTTTCTCCAGCCCGGCGGCACAAAGGTCGATGTCCACGTTGCCGGGGACGGTGGCGTTGATGCTGCGCGCGCCGGCGGGAATGGCGTCCGGCGCCGTTACGGGCTCCTCGCCCTGCTTCCAGAAGCGGAGCGTCCAGTCGCTGCCGTCCAGGCTGAGCGTCGCGGCGGCGGCCTCCGGGGTCTTGACCTCGCGGTCGCGGGTTTCGTGCGCCCGAAGCGGGGCGGCCAGGGCCAGGACCGTGGCCAGCAGTATCGCTAGGTGTAGTGTATTCTTCATAGAGGGATCTATTTATTAATCAATTAATACAGAACGACTTCCTCCAGCTGCTTGGCCGTGTTGGACCGGGCCGGGGCTGCCGCGCCTGAGAGGGAAGCTTTCTTGGCCCAGCCACCATTGGTAAGGCAGCTTTGAAACTGGTCTCCGCTCAGCGTGGCGCTCTCTGTGCCCAGTTCGACCGTGACTTCCAATTCCTGACCGACGGGCGCGGCCTCCACATCGACGCGCAGGACGCCGTTTTCGAAGTTCCAGCCCTCGACAGCCTTCCCATTTACGCTCACGCCGGTGGGGACGCGCTGCAGGGCCATTTCGAAGGTATAGTCGCGCGCAGTGGGCATACCTTCATAGCCACCCTGGACGGGAAGGACCTGGAAACGGACCCGGTCCCCGGCGGCGTGGCACTCCATCTGCGTGGATGCGACCGTGCCCTGCTCGTAGCCGTAACTGTCCCCGTCATCCTCATAGAGAAGATAAGAGGAATCGCCTGCAGGCCAGACCTTTACGACCAGATGGCCGAAGGGTTCCGTGCCGACGTACTGGGGCGCTTCGATGCAGGGGAGGATGGCTCCGTCGCGGATGAAGAGCAGGCCGGCCCGGTTGCCCGGATAATCGCGGGTCAGCGTTTCGCCTTTGCTCAGGATGCGTTCGCCGGTCCATGCGTCGATCCAAGTCCCGGCCGGCAGGTAGATCTCGTTGCTGAAGATGCCCACGCACAGGTTGTCGCCGAACATGTACTGGTAGCACATGTCGTCCACGTTGCGGTCTTCGGGGAACATCAGGGGCATCGAGCGCACGATAGGCAGGCCTTTCAGACCGCCTTCCAGCGCCGCGGAATAGATATAAGGCATCAGCGCATAGCGGATCTGCACGTAGTCGCGGTAGATGCTCTGCTCCGGCTCGCCGTAGTAGAAGGGCTGCATCATCGAGAACCAGCTGTTGATCTGGACCCAGGGCAGGAAGAGGCCGAAATGCAGGCCCTGCATTTCCAGTTCCTTCGGGACGGACATCACGTCGCAAGAGAGGTTCATGTAGGCGCTGTTGCCGAGGTTGAGCTGGTCGAAGAGGGCGGTCTTGCCGCCGCCGTTATCGCCGCTCGTGGAGGCGCCCCAGTGCTGGGTGCCCGCCCAACCGGCCGTGTAGTGGTACCAGATGCGCTTGCCGACGTGCTCCCGGCTCATCCGGTTGATCTGCTTCTGGAGCAGGACCTGGTTGAGGTTGTGCATCTCCTTGTCTGTCCGGCCGTTGAGGTAGGTGGCGTCCGGATGCTCGTCGATGGTACGGGCCGGATCCAGCTTGAAACCTTCCACACCGTAGTCCAGGAAGGTTCTGAGGTGGTCCATCCAGTGCTCCTGGCCGGACTGCGGGCGTCCTTCGCGGGCCGCGATCTCATCCTCTTCGGTGATGCTGAGGTCGTATTCTTCGCAGAGCCAGAGGCCCAGGTGGAAGCCCATGTTGCGCAGCTTGCCGATGAAGAGGCGGTTGTACAGTTGCTTGGGGTATTTATCCTGGAGCCAGTAGGGCTCCGGGGAGAACTTTTCGAAGTTCCAGCGTTTCTGGGTGGAGAAATCGTAGCGTTTCTCCATCCACTGGGGCTCCAGCCAGAATACGTCGCAGGGGACGCCCAGCTGGCGGAAGAGGACGGCATCGTGGAGGATGTCCCACTGGTCCTCGCGCATGTTGGGGCCGAAGCAGAGGCCGTAGGCCCACCGGGGCATGACATAATTGCCGCCGGTGACGCGGGTGTATTGTCCGAGCAGTTCCTTCATCGAGGGGGCGGCCAGCAGGTAGAAGTCCGCTTCGTCGCAGGTATTATAAATATTGAATAGGTCTTTGTCGGTGTGGCCGATGTCGAAGAAGTTCTTGCGGGTGGTGTTGTTGTACACGGCCCAGCCGTCCGAACTCATCAGGAAGGGCATCGGGATCTCCGTGTGCTGGTAGGTCGTCCACATCCGGAGCAGTTCGCCCCGGTGCTGGACGTGCTCGCGGCTGGTACTGCCGCCGCCGTAGAAGCGTTCTCCCTTGGCCATCGCAAAGCGTAAGATGCTGGCTTTCAGCGGGTCGCCGCTCTCGGAGTTGTCGATACCTTCCTTGCGGTTGTTCTCGTCGCCGATGATGCCGTTGTTCTTGGCGACGTGGAGGTCGGCGTAGGTGTCGTTGATGACCGTCGAAAGCGCGGTGACGGACGGGTCCTTGCCGGGAATGTAGTCCAGCGCCCGGACGAGCGTCGTCCCGTCGGCCTTTACAAGACTGATCGTGCCGTTTTTCTTGTCGATGCTCAGCTTGTATCCCGGGGTCGTCAGCGTCCAGGTCCGCTTCCCGTCGCTGACCTTCTCACCGGCGGCGGTCCAGTCGGTCTTGATCAGGCCGTAACGCTCCATCAGGGACTCGGAGAAGTCCTTGCGCGGAGAAACGTGGATGCGGTAGATGCCGTCGGCACAGGCTTCCACGCCGATCGTGGTGCCCTGGGCGGTCTTGACTTTATGGACGGGGTTGGCTTGGAGGCTGATGCAGGCGCCCATCAGGAGCGCGGCGGCGATTGAGAATGCTTTGGTCATATTTTATTCTTTGAAACTCACGTTGATGCCGGGGTCGGTCTTGGCGATGCGGGCCATCTCCGCCGGGTCGAAAGTGACCGGACCCGTGATGAATTCGGGGACGTTGAAAGACTTGAGCAGCAACTCATTGAGGCCCGGATCCTTCTGCGGAAGCAGGAAGGGTTTGGAGGCCGTGCCGTCTTCGGCGATGTGCGCGATGAAGAGGCGGCTGTAGAGCCCGTCCAGGCGCCGGCTGGCCCAGATGATCCAGCGGCCGTTGCTGCTCCAGCAGTGGTAGCTGTCCGCGTCGGGACCATTGATTTCGTCCAGGCGGTGAAGCGTCCCGTTCTGCAGGTCGATCATGCGCAGGTCGGCGTCCTTGTGCCAGATGGCGAAACAGCCATAGGCGGTCTCCGCGAACAGCAGGAAGCGACCGTCGGGGGAGACGCGGGGGAAGGTGGCGTCCTTGCCGCTCGCCATCGCGTCATAGACCGTTCCGAGTTTGTCCCCGAAGCTGAAAGCCTCCGGGTCGAAGGCGATCGAGCGTATGCTGTAGCGGATGTCCCTGTAGCCTTCCGGGACCTTGGGTTGGGCGGAGGAACAGAAATAAAGCGTCCGGCCGTCCGGCGACCAGGCGGGCATCGTCTCCAGCCGGGTCGTGTCCGTCAGCAGGGGAGAGGTGGCTATCTGATGGTTCTCCACGTCATAGACTACCACGTCCGAGACGGAGTCATAGACTTCGATGCGGTTGGGGTTGGTCGAGTGGAAGAACTGGGCTATGTCGTTGACGGAGAAGCCGATATACTTTCCGGAGGGGTGCCAGCGGGGATAGACCAGGGCGGAGAGGGTCTGCGGGGTCTTGGTGTTGAGCTTTTCAATCTTGCCTTCGTTCCAGGTAAAGGTACCGCCGTTGCGGGCGCGCATGTGGAACATCATCCTGCCCGGGTCTCGGTTGCAGAACGAGTGGCAGTTCATGCAGTTGCGGTCCGTATCCTCATTGGTCATGACGGGCGTCTGGGTGAAGTCCTCGAGGCAGCGCTGGTAGATGCCCAGCCGGTTCCAGGTCTCGTAGCCGGGTTCGATCAGGCGGTAGGCGACATACGGGTCGATGGGGTCGGGACTGACGTGGATGGTAAAGGGCCGGAAGGCTTTCCAGCCGCCCTGCTCCCTGACGCAGACGCGGGCCGAGATGTCACCCGCGGCCTTGAGGGCCTGCCATTTGTCGGCAGGTATGTCGAAGACGGGACCCTTGAGAGTGCACCGGACCGATCCGGCTTCGAGCGTCAGCACAGCGGCCTCCGTGCCCTGATACCGGAAATTGAGGGGCGCGATGTTGGTCGGGACGGTCACGCAGGCATAGTCGGGGAAGATGTCGGGAAGGACGTCGGCCTGGGATGTGATCCGGATGCGGGGGGCGCAGCCCAGGCACAGGAGGACGGCTGCGAGGAAGGGGGTCAGGGCTCTCATTGGTTGTTGGCTCTCATGATATAATACCAGAAGGTGTCCTTGAACTTGTCCATCGACAGACCGGTCCCGATGCGTTTCTTGAAGTCCCGGTAGCGCTGGTAAGTCGCCTGGCTCACGCCGACCTGCTTCCAGTAGTCACGATCGAGGGCCGACAGCATGCAGGCGGCTTCCTCGAAGGAGGCAGGGAGCGTGGGAAGGGCCTCCGTTCCGTAGAACTCGTCCAGCATTTCGCGGAACTTATCCATTTCGAAGTCAAGCAGGTAGAGGACCCCCAGGTACTCGATGGCGTTCCGGTAGGAGGGGTTGGCGCGGATGATGTCCTTGAGGTCTACGTCGATGCCGCGCACGAGCGAGATAAAGTCTTTTTCCGGAATGCAGCGGCGCCTGGGGCCCAGGACGGGGTCGGCCTCGACGAGCGCATCATTGTCCAGGAAAGGGCGGTACCTTTCGGCGACGGCCTTGTCCCCGGGTCGGGTGGAAAGGATGTCGATGTATTTCCGCGCCACGTCGTAGGCGCCGAAGACGAGATTGGTCTCGATCAGGCGGCGTATCATCTTCGGATTGTATTCTCCTTCATCCAGCACGCCGGATTCGAACGCCATCCGCTGCGCGTAGGCGACGTGTCCCATCGACCAGTAATGGTCGCTCAGGATCTCCCCGCTCTCTTCGGTCAGGTCCCAGGAGACAAGGATGCCGTTGGAGCCCGCCTGCGTGTAGTGGAAGACTTTGTCCGCCAGCTGTCCGGTCTCGGCGAGGGCGAGGTTGAGGCGCGCGAGTTTGTGGAACTCGACCTTCTGCCCGTCGTCGACATAGGAGGCGATGACCTCCTCCCAGTCGGGGGTGGGAGCCTCCTGCCGGACGCAGGAGAGTGTCACACAGCAGATCGCCAGTACGATATGGAAAGGGAAGCGTTTCATCTTGTCAAAGATACGTTTTCGCGGGGATTCTTGCAAACCCCACTCCGGGAAAGATGAAAAAAGCCGGCCCCGACAAGGGACCGGCTTGATTCTGGAAATACCCAAGGATTACCTTGAGATGCTCAGGCCTTCCGTATCGCTGGTGTTGTAGTTGGCCTGGTAGATGGTGTTGTAGGAAGAACCGAGGGAGGCGGGATCCGAACTGCTTCCGACCACGATGGAGATGCCGATGAGCATCAGGTCGGACGTGCCCTGCATGACGTGCTGCTGGTGGGGCGTGAACCGGAAGGTGTTGAAGTCCTCTCCGATGCACCACATCCACTCGTAGTTGCAGTTGTCCTTGCCGAAGGTCTTGGGAGCGAAGTTGTAGTTGCCCCACTTCGAGCCTTCCAGTTCGGGGATGAAGGCGCAGTACACGCCCTCTTTCGCCAGCTGGGTGCTCCGCTTGTCGAAGAACAGACCCATCTTGACCGTCTTGGCTTCGTAGTCGATGTCGAAGGCGACCTTCATCTTGGCGGCGTTGTAGAGGCCGGTGAGTTCGAAGGCGTTCTCGTGTCCGTCGAGGGTCTCGACCTCTCCGCTGACAGCGGTGAGGGTCACGGCCGAGCTCGCGGCTCCGGTCGTTCCCTTGGGCTTGTCAGGCACACCTGCATTCGGGTTGAACAGGCGGGACTTGACGGTCCAGTTACCGAGGAAGTCCTTTCCGGAGAGCTGGGTCACGGTGATGGAGGAACCGGTGCTGAGCGTCAGGGTCGCCGTACGGACCGTTCCGGTCTCGTTGGCGGTCCAGTGTGCCGCACCGGCCTCATACTTGAGCCAGTTGCCGGCACCGGCGGTCTTGCCCTCATCGGCGGCAGCGCCGAAGAGTCCGCGGAAGCCGGCATTGTCGCTCTTCCAGACATCGAGGGTTTCAGGCTCGGTAGGCATGCGGACGGCTACGGTGACCTTGCACTTCGCGGTCTTTCCGTTCTTCGTCGTCGCGACGATGTTGGTCGTACCCAGTCCCACGCCCTTTACCTTACCGTTCTCGTCGACCGTGGCGACGGACTCGTCTTCCGACGTCCAGGTGATGGTCTTGTAGGAGGCGTTGGACGGCTCGATCGTCGCCGTGACGTTCCCGAACTCATCGTAGTAGACGGTCATTTCGGTAGGATCGACGGTGACACCGGTCTCCAGGATGGGGTTGACGGTGACATTGCAGGTGGCGGTGTAGCCGCCGTTGGCCGTCTTGGCGGTGATCACGCAGCTGCCCGGTGCGATACCGGCCACGCGGCCCCAACCGTCGACGGAAGCCACCTTCGTGTTCGAAGAGGTCCAGATCGTGTAGGTACTGGTCGCATTGGACGGCGTGATGGTTTTCTCAATCTTGACGACGTCACCGGGGTAGATGCTCAGCGTAGTCGTACCGAGTGACACTCCCGTAGTCTCGTAGAAAGGCGGCTCCACCTGCTTGCAGGAGAAGGCGCAGGCAATAGCGGTCGCTACTGCGAGGATTGCGAATATCTTTTTCATTTTCGTATGCATTTGATTCTAGCGCTCCCAGTTAGAGTTGGTCTGGAGTTCCTTCAGGGGGATCTTCCACTCCATCTCGTCAACACTCCAGGACGACTCGTTCCAGTGGTTGCTGCCGGTACGGGTGGAAGGCTCGTTCCAGCGCTTGTGGCAATAGTAGTTGAGGCCGTTTTCGCCCCACATCTCGATCCTCCACTGGAGTTTGATCAGGTCCCAGGTAGAGAGTTTTCCCTTGTAGTTGTCGCAGGTCAGGGCCGGTGCACCGGCCTTGGTGCGGGCGGCGAGCAGCTTGTTGAGGGTTGCCTTGGCGTCGCCCTCCTTGCCGGCCTGGTACTGGGCCTCGGCAAGCATCAGCCAGACCTCAGAGGTACGGAAGAGGACCTGGTCAGAACCGATGTTGGTAAAGGAACGCTCGGTCGCATGCTGATGGATGGTCGCACCGAACTTGAGGTTCGCGTACTTGGGCAGGCTCGCGGTATAGTGGCCGCTGGTGCCGAACCAGGGATACTCAGCGATGGCGTGGTCGGCGAAACGGGCCTTACGGTAGTCGTTGTCGTCCATCCTGTCGTAGAGGTCCTGGCTGATCTGGAAGACCGAACCCGTGGAGAAGGAGGCCTGGAGGCAGTTCAGGAAACTGTAGTTATAGAGTTTGTTATCACCATCAGTGGTCCAGCCGAACATCGCCTCGGGGTTGCAGGTCATGGAGAGGAACGCGTTGTCGTCGTTCTTCACTTCCTTCTTGCCCTTCGTCCACTCGTCGTTGACGGGCGTGGCGATGTCGTCGAGGTCCTTGGTGTCGACACCGTAGTGCTCCTCGGTGATGAAGTTGGGATACTTGGCGAGGATCCGCTGGCAGGCGGCGATGGCCTTGTCATACGCGCCGTAGTCCAGGCAGGCGCGGGCGAGGAAGTAGTCGGACATCGTGCGGTCGATGCGCCAGTACGTGGCCTGGACCGCCGGATCGACGACAACATAGCCATCCGTAGCGGCATCGAGACCGGCGGCAAAATACTGGCCGGCGTCCTCCAGCTCCTTGATGATCCACTCCCAGGTGTCCTTTGCGGACTTGGGGGCCGCGGGGGTGTTGTACTTGAACTCGGTGTAGATCGGCATGCCCTGCTGCTCGCTGCCGCCGAACTTGTAAGCCTTGCGGAAGCGCTCCATCAGCTGGATGTAGCCGTACGCACGGAGCGTCTTGGCCTGCGCCGCGTAGGTCTTCACGGAAGGAAGGGCGGTCGGCGAGGTCGCGACCTCGTCGGTCAGGTAGGTGGCCGACTTGTTGGCCTGCGCGATGATGTGGGCGGAGCTGGCCCACCAGCCATAGTTGGACGCGGTCTGGTCGTTTCTTGCCGGATCGGTCTGGTGGGCATAGTAGGCGGCCCATCCGTCCGTGGTGGACATGCCCCGGTAGCCGTAGATCACGTCCTCGCAGCCGAGGTCGCGGAAGAGGTTCACCGACCACTCGTTGGCGTAGCTGTTGGTAAAACCGCCGCTGAGGTCGGAGTGAACGAGGCAAATGTAGCTCTCGAGGCCGGAGCCGATCGCTTTGAGGGTCTCTTCGACCTTGCCCTGATCCGAACTCGAGAGGAGTTCACGGATCTGGTCGTCGTTCAATTTGTTCGGGTCCGTGACGGCGAGTTTGTCCGCACAGCCCTGGAAGACCATGAGGGCGGCACACGCGATGATACCGAAAAATTTAATCTTATTGTTCATGGCGAGTCAATTCTTTAGAAGTTAATGTTGACACCGAGGGAGTAGGTCCGCATGTTGGGATAGACATACTGGCCGACCTCGAAACCGCCCAGGAGTGACATGGAAGGATCGACACCCTTCTTCGCGGAGACGTAGAAGAGGTTGTCGGCGGATGCGTAGAGACGCATGCTGCTCATGTGGATCTTGCTGAGGAGGGACTTCGGGAGGGTGTAGCCGATGGAGATGTTCTTGCACTTGACGTAGGAGGCGCTGAACAGGGCCATGTCGGTGTACTTCCAGGAGCCGAAGGTGGCGCCGTCGTAGTAGTTGGTGTTCCACCACTGGATCGGGAAGTAAGCGTTCTCGTTGTCTTTGCCGAAGGTCTTGCCGATCAGGTCGGTGGAAGGCATTTCGCTGGTCACGGAGACGTTGCCGCTCTTGTAGATGCCGTTGCCGTACTCGGTCGAGAAGAACTTGCCGCCCAGCTGGTAGGCAAACTGCGCCGAAGCGTCGAAGTTCTTATAACGGAAGTTGAAGGTCAGGCCGCCGATCCAGTCGGGCGTGGCGCTGCCCATCTCGTAGAGGGAGGCATCGTCGGCGACGAGCGTCTTGACGTTCTCGCCCTGCTTGAAGGAGGCGTAGCGTCCGTTGTGGTCGAGCTTGCCCGACTTGTCGGGGGTGACGTCCTGCTCCGTGACGCGGTGCCAGTACTGCGGCAGGCCGGAGGTCTTGTCGACGCCGGCATACTTGTAGAGGTAGATGTTGTACCAGTCGCGGCCCTCGCCGCGGAGATAACCGATCGTGACGGCGCCGGTGCCGGAAGAGGAGAACGCGGCCACACCGGACTGCCAGCATCCCATCGGGATGTCGAGGCCGGTGTTGTCGGGGATGTTCTCGTCCGGGACGTCGACGAGGACGGTCCGGTAATGGGTCCCGTTGGTGGTCACGTTGAAGGTGACGTCCTTCGTGCGGACGACGTCGACGCTGAGTTCAATTTCGACACCCCGGTTGCGGAGGACGGCGGCGTTCTGCTGGAGCTTGTTGTTGCCGGAACCGGCGAGGACCGAGAAGTCCGCGTTGTAGAAACCGTTGAGCGTCTTGTGATCGTAGAAGTCGATGGCACCGTTGATGCGGTGGCCGAGGAACGCGAAGTCGAGACCGAGGTCGAACTCGCGGGTCTTCTCCCAGGTGAGCTGCTCATTTTTGAGGGCTTCGCTGGTGAGCTTGTACCCGTTCGGAACGCCGGTACCGTTGGTCGTCTCGTTGAAGGTCTGCGCGGCATAGACCCAGGTATGGTTGCCATAGGTGCCGATACCGTTCTGGTTACCGAGGATACCGTAGCTGGAACGAAGCTTCAGGAGATCGAGCCAGCCCTTGGTGGACTCCATGAATCCTTCCTTGGAGATGACCCAGCCGGCGCCGACGGACCAGAAGGTGCCCCAGCGGTTCTCCGGAAGGTGGAACTTCGAGGAACCGTCCGAGCGGAGGGAGCCGCTGAGATAGTACTTCTCGGCGTAGTTGTAGTTGAGGCGGCCGATGTAGGACTCCATCCTCAGGAGGTACTGGCTCCAGCTCGGGGATCCGCTGAGCGTGATTGACGAGCCTTGGACGGTACCGTTGTTGTAACGGGAGATAAAGTTACCGGCGGAAATCCAGTCGGGAATCAGTTCAAATCCGGAAACATAAAGCACGGAATTAGAGTGGTCATCGTTCCATTCGTGACCGGCCATCGCGTCCACGTGATGGTCACCGAAGTCGTGCGAGTAGTTGAGGAGCTGCTGGGTGTTGAGGATGAAACGGCTGGTGAGGGTCTTGTTCAGACCGCCGTTGATGCCGCCGTTGTAAGTGCCGGCCGCACGGTATCTGACGTAGTCCGTGTTGTCGGAGTCGTAGCTGAAGTTGACGAGGAAGTTGAGGTCCTTCGTGAAGAGGACCTGGGCGTAGGAACGGCTGGTCCAGATGCTGCGGATGGTCTCGTTCTTGTTGTGCGCGAACTCGTTCATCACGCCCTTGCCGAAGGCATTGCCCGAGGTGGGACCGAGCGGGGAGTAGGTCTCGGTGCCGCCGGTGACGTTCTCGAGCCTTTTTCCGTCGGCGTC
>JAEEGI010026783.1_pt1 | contig 11084 bp, 7 predicted proteins | sample 8958751 | NCBI WGS metagenome assembly JAEEGI01 (sample SAMN16246545, study PRJNA631951) | gut metagenome | biome: gut microbiome; feature: rumen; material: KS-attached | host: Bos | place: Iran: Karaj | collected 2018-10 | reverse complement strand
CACGCCCGGCCTGACGCAAGGATCCGGCGCGCCATGGCGAAATACCATCTGGACGAGGCGGAAGCCCGACGGCAGACGGAAAGCACCGACGCCTCCCGGGCGCGGCACTACAGGCGCTTCACCGGGCGGCAGTACGGCAAACAGGAATACTACCATCTGGGTCTGGACAGCGGCATGCTGGGCATCGAGGAGAGCGTGGAGGTCATCCTGGAGGCGCTGCGCCGCTGGTGCGACGTGCGGGGCACCCACCCGCTGAATACGATCTGAGAATATTGAAAACGGGGCCCCGGCAGTTCTGCCGGGGCCCCGCTCATTATACATCCTTTATGCCTTCCTTATCCTCCCTGCTCTGCCATGTAGAGCGTGACCCGCTCCTGGATCCTGGCGGCGGTCTCCCCAGGCTCCCGCTGTCCGGCAAAGAGCGCGCCCGTCTCCTCCTGCACGATGGAAGCGATCATCTGGTCATAGGAGCTGGAGCGCACCGCCCCGTCCAGAAGGGCCAGCAGGGAATCCCGCTGTTCTTCGCTCATGGCGTACATTTTCTCCTCCCGATAGACGCTGCCGTTGTCGTCCATCCAATAGAACACGGTGCGTGGCTGCTTCTCCCCCTCGCCGCCCTCCCAGGGGTAGACGGTGGGGTCCAGGAACTGTCCGCCGTTGGAAAAGACATAGATCGCCTTGTAACCCTCCTCCGGCGTCGGTTCCCGCATGGCCTCCGCCAGCTGTCCCCGCCGCAGCGGTCTGCCTTCCCCTGGGGGAAGGTGCCCCGAAGGGGCGGATGAGGGGACCTCCGTCCCATCGTCCTCCGTCCATCGTTCTCTGGCGCTCATGCGCCGGCGCCCGCTTCGCGTGGGGCCCCTCATCAGTCGCCTCCGGCGACAGCTTCCCCCAGGGGAAGCCTTTGTCCCACGTCCCCTCCGGGGCGGTTTCCCCCGTCCCCCGTCATTGCGCAACTCCCGTCCCGGTATCCCAGCCCTTTTCAATGGGAAGGGGGGACGCTTCGCCACGGGCACATGGGCATGATCGAACCAGATGCCTCAGGGGAAACAGCGCTTCGCGTCTTTGCTTACGGTATAGCCGCATTTGGGGCACCTGTAAGCGTCCATGATCTCACTTCCCCCCGGCCGGGAAATGCTTCTCCGCCAGGGCCAGCAGCGCGCGGAACTCCTCCCGCTCCTCCAGCGTTTTCAGGCGGGGATCCTTCAGCAGGCTGAGACCGGGGACCCATTCCGCCTCCGGCTCCAAACCCGGCAGGAAGCGGAGAAAGGTCAGGGCGCCCTTCGGTCCGGCGGCTTCCTCCTCCGATATCGGCTTCATCAGGGTCCGCATCCGCTCCAGCGCGGCCAGGGCGCCCTCCGGATCCCCCTTTTCGCAGAGGAGGAAGGCGCGGTTCACATACAGGTTGGAAAGGAGCCCGGCGCGATCCCGGGGATCCCAGGGAGTTTCCTCCAGAAACCGCTCCGCCAGGTCCAGAGCCCGCAGATCCCCGCTTTCGATCAGAATGGACTGGAACTGCGCCGCCCGGGCGGTGATGGCCCGCAGCTTCATTTCCTCCGTGGCCTCGCCCCGGAGCAGCTGGATCAGGATAAACAGGCCGTTGGGATACCGCAGCGCGACAGCCTCCGCCTCCTGCCGCCGCCCCTGGCGGAGCAGCACCGACGCCAGACTCATCGCCGCGCCTTCAAATTCCGGGTATTCGTTCAGGATCTCCCGCAGCAGCCGCTCCGCCGAAACCAGAAGTTGCTGCCTTTCCTCCCGGTCCTCCGTTTTATTCGCCATCATTGCCTCTGCCTGGGCCTGGCGATAGCGCAGATGCCGGAGCTCCGGCAATTCCTTTTGGGCCTCCACCGCGATCCTCCGGGCCTCGGAGGGGTTTCCCTCCCGCATGGAATGATCCCAGCGCTGCTCCCAGTCCTGGCGGGGTCCCTCGTAGCCCAGCAGCTGATCGGTGCTGATGTGAAAGAGCTTCGCCATGGGCACGATGACCTCAAGATCCGGCGCGCTCCTCCCCTTCTCCCACTTGCTCACCGCCTGGGCCGTGACCCCCAGCTTCTCCGCAAGGGCCATCTGGGAAAGGTGATGCTGCGTGCGCAGCTCCTTCAGTCGGTTTCCGAAATTTTCCATGACGGCGATGCCTCCGTTCCTGTATCTCACTTTGAAACTATCATGTCCGGCCGGAACGGTCAAGCCGCCAATTGGTTGGCATTTTTCAACCGCCGGTTGATATGCCGGCGGTTGGGCCGCAGAGGGCGGGAGAACGGCTATTTGCGACTGACGGCCCGTCACCGCTCCTCTTCGGAAAAGGCATAGTATTCGTGGACCAGGCTGCGGTAGCCCAGGCGCTTCAGCTCCTCATACCGCACGTCGAATCTCCCCTTGGTGCGCTTGCCGCTGATGAGCCAGCGGAGGCAGTCCTGGGCATAGCGGTCGATGCTCCGAAGGCTGTCGGCGGTGGTGAGCAGGGGGAAAAACCAGCGGCCCCAGCACAGGTCGTTGTCCGGCGGACTTTCCAGCAGCTTGCGGTTGAAGGCCCGGATAAACGCGCCGGCGGCTCTTTCCCCGCTGCAGCCGTTTCGCTCCCGCCAGCGCATGAGGGCCCGGGCCTTCCGGCGCATCTTGGCCTTGATCTTTTCCAGGGAGGCAGGGGCGATATCCACCTCGCCGCCCCGGCAGCGGAAGCCCAGGAACACCCAGCCTCCGGCCGGGTCAAAGAGCTCCTCCTTGGCCGGATTCAGGCTCAGCCCATGCTCCGCCAGAAGGGAGCGCACCTCCCCGGCCAGTGCTTCCGCCCCGGCCCGGCTGGGGGCAAAGAGGATGATATCGTCGCTGTAGCGGGCATAAGGGACGCCCCTGGCGGCAAAGCAGGCGTCCAGCGAACGCAGATAGAGATTGGCGTAAAAGGCGGAGAGGGGCGTGCCCGCCATGACGCCCTTCTGCTCCCTCACGGTCTCCGCCCCGGAAAGCACCCATTCCTCCCGCAGCAGGGCATTGAGGAAGGCGCAGAGCCGCCCGTCCTCCCCCAGGACATCTTCCAGCATGGGCGTCAGCCGGGGGATGGGGATGGAATTAAAATAGTTGCTCACATCCGCCTTGTAGGCCCACATCTCCCCCAGGCCGGGCACGCGGCACAGGGCCCGGATGGCGTCCTTGGCGGTGCGCCCGGGGCGGAAGGAATAGAGGTTGTCCGCAAACAGGCCGTCGTACTTCCTCAGCAGCAGCCAGGTCAGCAGCTTCAGCACCGTGTTCTCCGCCCGGGGATAGGTGTAGACCACCCGCTTTTTCCCGGAATCCAGCTTGCTGACGGTGGTCCGGCGGGGCAGCGGGAAGGGCTCCCCCGCCTCAATGCTCCGGCAGACGGGAAGATACCCCTCTTTGTCGATGAACGCCCGCAGCTCCCCGGCAAAGGCCTTGGGGCAGGCCAGGGAGGTCTTGTATTCATAGAATTTCTCCCAGCATTCCCGCCGGGAAAGCTGATCCAGCAGGGACAGATCCAAATCCTCCCCTCCTTTTGGGAATCATGCAGTGTTGCCTAAAATAAAAAGCAGAAAGAGAAGGATTTAAATTCCGGAAATTCCGGAATTGCACCAGACCGTACACGGACCGGCTGCCTGCGAAGCCGGGGTCGCCCCCCAGGAGTCCGTGCCGGGTCCGCCGCAGGCGCAAGGCGTTCTCTTTCTGCTTTTTATTCGGTTTTCAGAGGCTTACAGCCCCAGGGCGGCGCGGGTGCGGGTGGCCACATAAGAGCGGGTGTTCCACCAGCCGTCGTGGTCATAGTAGAAGCGGACGTAGGGCATGCCCTGGGCCCGGCAGGCGCTGCGCAGCTTGTTGGCTTCGCTCCGCTCGCTCATCAGCTCCGCCGTCAGGACCTTCCGCTCTCCCTGCCAGAAGCTGTAAACGGTGGCCCTGCCTTTGGCCGTCGATTCCCGGGTGATGCGGTACTGGGGGAACTCCTGGCTGAATACCATGTCGAAATAAGCCAGGTACGTGCCATTGAAGGAATACTGATTCTCCTCTTCGGGCATATCCTCCCCCCAGGAGAAGCCGGATTCGGCCGTCTCCTCCCTCCGGGGCTGGGGACGGTAGGCGTTCTGCGGAGCAGCCTGGGCGCCGGGCTGCTTCTGGGCATTCTGCGCCGCGTTCTGGACTTCGTTCAAAAGGGAATCGACGCCGGCTTTCTGTGCGGCCTCTTTCAGGGCCCCCAGGACCTCCTCCTTCCCCTCGCCAAGCAGCTTGGACAGCAGACTCATGGCGTTTCCTCCTTTTCTTTTTTATTCATGATACCATATTTCACTTTGATGTCAAGGACGGATGGCCATTCTGTCAGGATCCCTCTCACCGGAGGGGATTCCGGCCTCGGCGCCGCTCCCCCGCTTCCGGTGTATCTGCCCTTTTCGGATCAAAGCGCGCCGTAGACGATGTTGCGGATGCGGGGATGGACGTATTCCTCCTTGTTGGGCACGCACTGATGGGCATAGACGATGGTGATCTTCTTCACCGGGTCCATCAGCACCCAGGAGCCCCAGCCGCCGGTCCAGCCAAATTCCCCGATGCTGGAATTGCTGCCCGCCTCGGGGTGCATCCTGGTGCGCACCGCCAGCCCGTAGCCGTAGCCGCTGAGGTAGGGATTCTCGAAATCCTTGATCGCCTGGTCGCTGAGCCGGTTCATGGCCATGAGGCGGATCGTGCTGTCACTGAGCAGGCGCACGCCCCTGTACTCTCCCAGGGTCATGGCCAGGGCAAAGCGGCAATAATCCTCCATGGTGCCGAAGAGGCCGCCGCAGGCGGATTCATAAGTGGGCGAATAGAAGAGCGGCGGGAAATCTCCCTGTTTCCTGCCCTCCGGCGTCAGCTGGTACATCACGGAGATGCGCTCCTTCTTCTCTGCCGGCACGCGGAAGCAGGTGTCCTCCATGCCCAGGGGATCGAAGATATTCTCCTTGAGATAGTCCCCGAAGGTCTGCCCCGTCAGGATCTCCAGCAGGGCCGCCGCCACGTCCAGGCTCTGGCCGTAGTAATAATGCTCCCCGGCCTCGAAGGCGCCGGGCACCTGGCCTGCAGCCCGGGCAAATTCCTGGAGGTTGTACTTACCCTCCTGCTTGCACGCCTCCATCCGCTTCGCCAGCTCCTGGCTGTTGGGATTGGGCCAGCCCCAGTCCACGGTGACGCCGCTGGTCATGTCGAAGAGATGGCCCACGGTGACGGTCTTTTTCGCCGGGACCACGGAGAGGTCGCCCCGGGGAGAATAGGAATAGATCTTGTGATCCCGAAACTCCGGGATATAGTCCTCCACCGGATCGGTGAGCAGATAGAGGCCCTTTTCCAGCAGCTGCAGGCAGGCGGCGCTGGCGATGGGCTTGGTCATGGAGGCCAGCTGGCAGATCGTCTGCGCCGTGAAGGGGATCTTCTTCTCCTCGTTGGCATAGCCCACCCACTTTTCGTAGCGAAGCTCCTCCCCCTGGTAGACCCGCAGGCCCGCGCCGCCGGGGCCCAGCTTCAGCACATCCTCCAAAAGCCGGTCCAGATTTTTCAGACTGCCCATGATTTCCTTCCTTTCCTGATTGGATTATTCATACAGGCGGGCCAGCAGAACGGCCAGCGCCGCCCGGGTCAGCGTACCCTGCGGGTCCAGCTCCGTTTCCGAAACGCCCCGCACAATTCCGGCGGAGACGCAGTAGTCCATCGCCGCCAGCGCCCAGGGGGAGATCCGTCCCGCATCGGCATAGTCCGAAGCGCGCTTCCCGCTCTCCGCTCTGTCCTCCCCCGCCTCCATCCGCGCCAGAATCACCGCCATGGCTTCCCGCGTCAGGGGCTGTTCCGGGGCGAACAGGTCCTCCGAAACGCCGTTTACAAAGCCACTCTCCGCCGCCCAGGCGGCTGCCGGGGCAAACCAGGCGTCCGCCGGCACGTCGGCAAAGGGGGCTGCGGCCGCAGTAGCCGGAGAACCGGCAGCGCGATAGAGGGTAGTCACGAACATCCCCCGGGTCACCTCTCCCCCGGGGTCGAAGCGCCCGTCCGGCAGGCCAAGCATCCAGCCGGAGAGGGCTGCGGCCGACACTTCCTCGAAAAACCAGGCGTCCTCCGGGACGTCGGAAAACACCGGAGCGCCTCCCGCCCATTCCCGCACATTGGAAATGCAGGCTTCGCCGCCGCTGGCGTCGTGGCGCCAAACGGCGCAGGAAGCGGGAGCGGGCTGGGGCTCAAAGCGGACCAGGGCAATCTCCCCCGGCTCCAGCGCCAGGGGAAGCTTCTGCCCTCCCAGGCAGCACACACCCTCCTGGGCCTTCTCGCCGGGATTGCAGGCGACGACCTCCACCCCGCCGGGCACCGCCTTCGGCGGGGAGAGCCAGAAGGGCTCGGCCCCCATCGCCATCCGCAGAGCCGCCTCCACGTCCAGGATGCCCCAGCCATACTGTCTGTCCCATCCCGGTTCCCCCCGATCCGCAGCCGTGCGGAACAGGATCTCCCGGATCTCCGCCGGGGTAAGGTCCCCGTCTGCAGAGAGGAGCAGGGCCGCCGCGCCGGAAACGAAGGGCACCGCGAAGGAGGAGCCGCTGCGCTGGATATAGCCCCCCTCCGGGGCGGGCCCCGTGACCTTGACGCCAGGGGCGCAGAGGCCGATGGCGGGGTTACGCTGGGCGTCCGCCGCCAGGGCGCCGCCCCGGTCCACGGCGCTGACGGCGATGACGCCCTCATAGGAGGCGGGATAATAGAGATCGCCGCTGCCGGAATTGCCCGCAGCGGCTACCACAACGACATTTTGAGACAGGGCGTAGGCCACGGCTTCCCGCAGCTGCGCAGAATCCTCCCGCTGTCCGAAGCTCAGGCTGATGACGCGGCAGTGAAATTCATCCACCGCGTCGTAGATCGCGGCGATCACCGGCTCCAGTTCTCCGCTCTTGTCGGTGAAGCAGCGCAGGGGCACCAGCTCCGCCTCGGGGGCGACGCCCCGGAAGCCTTCGCCCTTCGCCGCGCCCAGGATCCCGGCGACAAACGTGCCGTGACCCATCTCGTCCTCCGTGGCGCCTAAGCCGGTATAATCCCGTCCCGGCGCCAGGGAGGAAAAACAGGACAGCGGCGAAATGCCGCTGTCGATGACGGCGACGCGAACGCCGCCGCCCAGGATCCCGACCCGGGCGGAGAAATCCGCCCGGATCATTTCCAGTTCCCAGCCTTCCGCCGCTTCCGCAGCCCCGGCCGGGGCGAGGGGGGAGAGCAGCAGGGCCAGCGTCAGCACTGCCAGCAGCACAGCTGCGGTCCGGATCCGCTTTTTCAAATCCTGTCACCCTCCCCCGCCGGTATGGTTCGATTGTTGATAGCGCTTATTTCAGCAGGTTTTCCAGGCGGCGGAACACCGTGGCGATCTCCGCTCTGGTGGCAAATCCGCCGGGAGCCAGCTCGGTGGCCGTCCTGCCCTTGAAGAGGCCGCTGCCCACCGCCCAGCGCATGGCGTCTCTGGCATAATCGGAGATCGTGTCCGCATCCGCAAAGACGGAGAGGTCCACGTTGTCTCCCGCGCTGACGTCATAGCCGCAGTACTTCATGTAGCGATAGACCATGGTGGCCATCTGCTCGCGGGAAATGGGATTGTTGGGGCCGAACAGCCCGTCGCCGATGCCGTTGACGATGCCGCATTCGCTGGCCCAGGCCACCGGTTCTTCATACCAGATCCCCGCAGGCACATCCCGGAAGGTGTTCCCATGGGTCTCCGGCCACAGGGCGAAGCGGTACAGCACCGTAACGAAGGTACCTCTGGTGAGGGACGCCTGGGGATCGAAGAGGCCGCCGCCCACGCCGTTCATCCATTTCTTGCGGCAGGCATAGGAGACGTCTGCATAGAACCAGTCGCTCTCTTTGATATCCGTGAAGGGATTGACCCACGCCTCGGCAGACTCCATGGGCGCGAAGACGGCCTCGATGTAGACGTCCGGGCTCTCGACCTTCAGGGTGAATCTGCCGTGGAGCGCCACGGGCTTTCCGTTGACGCGGACTTCCTCCAGGATGTAGCCGTCATCCGGCCGGATGGTCACCTCGACCTCGGCGCCGAACTCGACGGCGTTCCTGGACACGGTGATCGTGCCGTGATCGCTGGCGGCCGTCCGGACATGGGCCAGCCCATCGGAATAATCGGGGATCGGGGGTACCGGTCCGGGCTCGGGCTTCACCTTGGTGCCCGCCCGGATCACGACGACGGCCGCCTCGCTGGCGGGCGTGCCGTTTTTGGCCTTGTAGCGCACGTAGTAGGTGCCGGCCGGCAGGCCTTCGGTCCGTCCGTCGGCGCAGGGCTTGGGAGCGGAGAAGCCGGGGTCGGTGTCGTATTCCATTGCCGCGGTCGTGCCGAGAATGGCGCCGTCCGCCGTATCCTTGTCGCTGGTATCCTCTCCGGTCAGCCCGGCGGGGGCGGGAGGCAGCTCGTTGTCGGTCACGCGGATCACGATGTAATCCTCCGTGCCGAAGCAAAGCTTCGCGCCGCTCGCGTCCTCAGCGCCGCCGAAGGAATAACCCAGGACGGTGTCGCCGGCCATCAGGGCCGTCAGGGTGATGTAATCCTCGCCGCTCTCCTCCAGGCTCACGATGTTCCGTTCTCCGTAGATCCCCCAGACCACGTCCGCAGGATCCAGCAGGAGGCGCACTTCCCCGGCGTCGGTATCTGCCAGGGCATAGAGCTTGAGGCTGCGCACGGCCTTGCGGTCCAGAACCAGCTCGTCGCCGCTGCGGTAGGTCTTGCCGCCGATCTCCGCCTCCAGTCCCTTGAAGCTCAGGGAGGCGTTGACCACCGTGACCACCGCTTCCACGGTGTTGCCCGCTTCGTCGGAGGCGCTCAGCAGCACCTCGCCGACAAAGGCGGTGGCGGGGAGCTTTCCGCTCACGGCGAAGCGGCCGTCCTTGTCCGGCGCGACCACGCCCTTCTCCCCGTCCACGGCCAGGATCGCGTCATGGTCCGTGATGCCGTAGATGGTATAGCTTCCGTCCTCGGCGGTCTTGATTACGTTGCCGCCGAAGAGCTCTTCCGTGTTCGCCTGGGTGGTCATCCGGGTCTGGTCCAGAGCCAGCATGGGGGCGGAGGTATCCACGGTGACGCTGATCACCGCCTCCTCCTGGACGGGGTACAGACCGAAGCCCGTGATGCTGTCATTGGTCTTCGGGTTCACCGCAGTGAAGTTCACCAGGTATTCGCCGTCGGGCATGTAGCGGGAGACCCAGAAATTCTTATAGGGGATATATTCGCCGCTAGCGTCCACGTCGTTCAGGGTGACCGTCTCGCTGTTGATGGTGACGGAGAAGATCACCTCGTCCTCAAAGGCGTAGTCCGCGACCAGGGTGTTGCCCGTTTCCAGGGTAAGGTAGCCGTTTTCGTCCACGTTGCTGGTGACGGATTTCAGCACCGGCTTGACCGCCTCGGGCAGGGTGAACCACCCCGTCTCCTTGGCGCCGCCGTAGAAGAACTGGCCGTCCTCCGTCTCCCGGAGGGTAGAGACCCTCGCCTTGTACTCCGTGCCGGGGATCAGGTCCATGGTCTTGCCGAAGACGACGTCTTCTCCCACCCCGTACTGACCGAGGGAGTTCACGACGCGGCTGCCGTCCCGGGATTCGACCTCAACGATATAATGAGTATAATCCACATTGGCCGCGTCTGCAATATTGAGCCGCAGCTCGCCGTTGCCCGCGTAGGAAAGGGATGCGCTCTGGACGGACTGGGGCAGGGCCGGGTTCGTAAAGCGGAAGGTTTCCGTCGTCTGAATGGAGGACGCGCCGCCCACGTCGGAGCTGGTCATGATCAGCACGTAGTAATCGCCGCTGGGGAAGCTCTCGGGCAGCTTGCCGCTCCAGGAGTTACCCTGGACGTCCTTGTCGTTGTCCAGATGGGCCACGCGGGTGCCGAAGGCGTCCTTGTCGCCGCTGGTGGTCTCGGTCATGGTGTCCGTGGCGTTCTTGGTCTCGGTGACGTAGATATCCACGATGGTGCCGGCCGCCAGGGGCTTGCTCGCGGTCCAGGACACGTTCAGATCCCGGGCGCTGTCCGAGGCATGGTCCACGGAAACGGTTTTCAGCTCCGCAGAATCATCCACGCCGTGGGCGTACATCCCGCCCAGCGTGCCGACCTTCGATTTGAGGCTGAAGGTGGCGCCGCCGTTCAGGGCGCCGTCGCGGTTGTCCACCGTGATGTAGATGAAGGTGCCGCTGTCCCGGGTCTGGATCTCGCAGTTGCCGCCGCCGACGCCGTCGTCCGGCAGGAGGGTGTAATCGCTGCCGTTCACGGTGAAGGTCAGGTCGCTCAGCTCGGGCTCGCCCGTGCCCAGATACTCGGTCTCGATGAGGATTACGTCGCCCTTGGGCGCAGCGACGGTGATGGCCTTGGAGCTGTCCATGAGCTGCGGCACGTCCTTCACCGCCAGGGGATGGAAGTTGGAGCCGAAGACGGCCACATACCGTTCCCCATCCTCGGTGATCCCGGGGATCACGGCCATGGCGTCGGGATAAGCGCCCTCGAACAGCTCAAGGTCGATGCCCTCGCCGAAGTCAAAGGTGCCCTCCCAGTAGTAGATGACGCCGAAGGTCATGCCCAGGAGCCGCAGGTTGACGCCGATAAAATAGTTGTTCAGCGCAGCCTCCAGGCCGCCGATCTCCTTGCCGCCCACGATGGGAATGTCGTCGGGGATATACACGGCGACCTTGGCATAGCCGCCGAAGAAGTTGTTGGAGAACATGGCCTTCACAGTGCCCTTCACGACGCCGTCCGCCACGCTCAGTTCCCCGTAGAGGGAGAGGTGCCAGGGGTCGATCCACCGGGCAGAAATGCCGACCTCCAGATTCAGGAGCTTGCTGTTGGTGCCGCTGTTGTTTCCGCTGCCGGTGCCGCTTCCGGTACCGCTGCCGGTGCCCGTACCGCTTCCGGTGCCCGTGCCGCTTCCCGTGCCGGAGCCGGTGCCGCTGCCCGTACCGCTGCGGCCGCCGGTAGTACCGCTTCCGGTGCCGCTCCGGCCTCCGGTGGTGCCGCTGCGGCCACCGGTGGTGCCTCCGGTGGTGCCGCCGCCACCGCCGCCGGTGGTGCCTCCGGTAGTGCCTCCGCCACCGCCGCCGGTGGT
>JAEEGI010026782.1_pt1 | contig 11085 bp, 7 predicted proteins | sample 8958751 | NCBI WGS metagenome assembly JAEEGI01 (sample SAMN16246545, study PRJNA631951) | gut metagenome | biome: gut microbiome; feature: rumen; material: KS-attached | host: Bos | place: Iran: Karaj | collected 2018-10 | reverse complement strand
CCGCACATGCGCCGGCGTCGGCTCCGCCCTCATCGCGATGTTCACCATGCTGGCTGTCGGTATCTTCGGCGGCGGCAACGATATCATCGGTTTCCGTTATGTCGCCCTGGCTGTCGCTGTGATCTTCGTGATTACGGAAATCATCTGCTGCATCTTCATGAAGGAAAACGACACCGGCAAAATGCAGGTAGCTTCCGTCCGGGAGATGTTCAAAGCCCTCTTCGGCAACGACCAGGCACTCATCGTAGTCTGCACCATCGTGCTCATCAACATGTCGCTGTACCTCACCAGCAACTTCATCATTTACTTTTTCAAGTATGACTTTGGCGGTGAGGGCTGGAAGGGCAGCTACACCCTGTTCTCCACCATCGGCGGAGCCTTCCAGATCTTAGGCATGATGGTCCTCTATCCCATCCTCCGGGGCCGTAAAGTACCGAATGAGAAAATCTTCCTGGTTGCCATCGCAATGGCTGTCTTCGGTTACGCGGTTATGCTGGCGCTCTGCCTCACCGGCTTCACGCACAACCTGATCCTGCTTGCCATTCCCGGTGCCGCAGTCTTTGCCGCCAACGGCGTGCTCAGCGTGCTCACCACGGTGTTCCTCTCCGGCTCCGTTGATTACGGGGAGCTGCGTACCGGGCGCCGCGAGGAAAGCGTAATCTTCTCCATGCAGACCTTCGTGGTCAAGGCCGCCAGCGGTGTCGCGGTATTCCTCACCGGTATCGGCCTGGACCTCATCGGCCTCGTCGGCAATACAGATGAAGAAGCCACCATCGCCCAGCAGACCCCTGCCACGCTGACCGGCCTGCGCCTGCTGATGACGGTCCTGCCGATCATCGGCCTGTTCGTTGCCGTGCTCGTGTTCAAAAAGAAGTTCAAGCTGACGGATGCCTACTCCGAGGAAATCCACCGTCAGCTCCGCGGCTGATCTTCATAAGGTCTCCTCCTTTCTCCCTGCCGCATCCGGAAACGGATGCGGCTTTTTCCTGCATTTTGGGCCTTTTGCTTGATTCCGGAACGAAAAACGGCTAAACTATCCATACCAGTCCGTCACATCGGACCGCGAATGTTCAACCGGAGGTACGCCCATGAGCCGTTCTTCAGTCCTTTGGGACCGTTTTGTCAAACGGATTATTCCCCTGGTACTGGCACTGCTTCTTCTGCTGTGTGAACTCCCTGCCGGCTCTGCCCAGGCTGAGTCCCTGCAGGACTGTCATAAAGTCACCAGCACCTATACCGATACCACCCGCAGCAACAAGGCGCAGATCCGCCTCTGGCAGGTGGAAACCGCCCTTCCGGCTGTCACGGAGGAGATCAACGGCATCGCTTCCGGCTGGGTGGAGGAGCTTGGCAATTTCCTGCCGGATGCCAAAAACACCGGCAAGAAGAACAGCCGCCTGGATGTGGAAATCCGTTACAGCCGCACCGGTCTCCGCTGGATGAGCTTCCTGGTGCAGGCGCGGACCACGTTCCACCAGGACATCAGCGCCCAGCGGATCGCCTCCCGCACCTACGATATGGTTTCCGGGGAGCGGATCATGCTCAGCGACCTGTTCAGCGACACTGCCGCCTGGTCCTTCCTGGCTGACCGCGTCCGGGAATCCCTCACAGCCTACTGGCCGGATGTGAAGCCCGATCCGGAAAAGCTGAACGCCCTCTGCGAGCAGTCCGCCCTGGAAGAGGCGGAATTCACCCTTCACGGCATGTCCCTCGTGCTGCATTACCCGGCGGACCTGCTGTACCCGGATAAGCACACCCTGATGGAAGTTACCGTCTTCTATCCGGAAATCCGGGATATGCTGGCTCCGGAAGCCGCGGAACAGACCGACAACCTTGCGTACTACAAAACCTGCGCCCTGACCTTTGACGATGGTCCCAGCTCCGACAATACCCCGAAGGTCCTCATCAGCCTGATGCAGTCCGGCGTCCGGGGCACCTTCTTCGTCATCGGCAACCGCGTGGATGATTACCGCCACCTGGTCCGCCGCGAGCATGACAACGGCCATTCCGTCGCCTCCCACAACTGGCACCACGGCAATGCCACCAAGTCCTCCGCTGCAGCCCTGCGCCGGATGCCGGAAAAGGTCAACAACGTCATGATCAAGGCCATCGGTATCCCCGTCCGTTACGACCGGGTGCCCGGCGGCCGTTATCCGCCCATGGTCAAGGCCAAGGTCAAGTGGGCATATATCCAGTGGAGCCTGGATACCTATGACTGGCGCGGCCGTTCCGCGGACGAGGTCCTGAACACCGTCAGGAGCCAGATTGAAGACGGCGATATCATCCTCTGCCACGATATCAAAAAGAACACAGGCGAAGCCACGCGCAAGGTCGTGCAGTACCTGGAAGAGAACGGCTATATGTGCCTCACCATCGATGAGCTCTTCGCCAAGGACGGCGTCGCGTTCGAAAACGGCAAGGTCTACTACCGCTGCAAAAACGGCGATTATTCCATCAAGAAAACCAAGTAATCCCGTTCATAAAAGGCCACTGCCAGGCAGTGGCCTTTTTCATATGCAAAAAAACGGAGCGGCATCCCTGCCGCTCCGAAAAGGAGAAAGGGGATAGTTCCCTGGTATGTTATCCTTTGGTCAGCTTCAGCCACGGCGGAAGCTTCATTTTATGTCCGCGGCGGCTCAGTACTACGCTCTGCAACAGGATGAAGAAGCACAGCATGGCTCCCGTCGTAATGGTCTGCCACCACGGTTCACGAAGTCCGGATGCCACCACGATCAGTTTGATCGTTGCCAGGATCATAACGCCGAAGAATGTCCCGATTACATTGCCCACACCGCCGGACAGCAGGGTTCCGCCGATGATCGAGGATGCAATGGCGTCCATCTCTCCTGCCGTAGCATTGGTCGCGTTGCCGGATACGTTATGCATCATGAAAACAAACCCTGCAATTCCCGCCAGCAGGCTGCTGATTAAGTGGGCCTGGAAACGTGTCTTTTTCACATTGATCCCCAGAGTCAGGGCACTCTGGCGGTTCCCGCCTACTGCATAGAAATGCCGTCCAAGCCGGGTTTTGCGCAGTATAACCGCAATGATCACCACCACCAGGAGCGCCGCAATCACCCCGACCTCCATCCGGGCCGGAATAATCACACCTTTCTTGTTGGGTGATCCCAGGAACATCATTTCAATACGGTGCTGTACGATTGTCAGGATCCCCGGCTCATTACTGACCGTTAATTGCAGCGGTTCCGCACTGACAATCGTGATCATACCCCGTGCAAAGAACATGCCGGCCAGGGTAACAATAAACGGCTGGATATCAAGGTATGCGATCAGGGTTCCCTGGACCAGGCCGAACAGCAGGCCAATCCCGACGGCAATACAGGCCGCGAGCGCTACGCGTACTCCGTCAGACATCCCTTCAGCCGGCCAGAGCCTTCCTTTCAGGAACATAACCGATACCATCGAGACCAGGGCAACAACGCCGGCAACCGAAATATCGATAGAGCCGTTGATCATCACTATCGTCAGTGCGCACGCGATTATAATCAAATGGGCATTGTTGTTCAGGATGTCAAAAACCTGCTGTGGTTTTGTAAATCCGCCTTTCAGGGTAATGATCGCCACGATATACATCGTCAGGAAAATGCCGATGGAAATGCATGTCAGCAGGGTGGCATTGGAAACAGGTTCACGGCGTCTGGCTGTAATTGCTTCGTTTGTGCTTACACTGTTCGCTGTCATCTCATGCCGCCTCCTTTCCGATGCTCGTTCTGCCCCTGTTGGAACGCATCCGCAGCCGGCGGAACGCGTCCTTCACCACCGGACTTCCGAGGATAACAAGCAGGATAATGACAATCGCCTTGTAAGCTTTCACGTCTGTCGAGGGAACTTTCATGGCATACAGTGTGATCGTCAGTGCCTGGATCGTATATGCGCCCAGTATGGATCCGGCCATGTTGAACTTCCCGCCGCCCAGGCTGTTACCGCCGATGGCAACTGCCAGGATTGCGTCCATTTCGATATTCAGCAGTAACGTCTCATGGTTGATCAGGCTCAGCCGGCTCACACCGATTACGCCTGAAACAGAACAGCATGCTCCCAGCAGGATAAAAGCAAGCAGCTTGATCTTAAGAGGATTGATGCCGTTCAGTTTGGCGGCTCCCTGATTGATACCCACTGACTGGATATACAGCCGCAGGGTCGTGGTCCGGAAAACAATTGACAGGATAATTCCAACCAGGATCACAATCAGGATCGGTGTCGGAACAGGAATTCCGGGAATAAAGCTGCCGATCGCTGTAATGATCGGACTGCCGACGGTAGGCGTCGCCCCGCCGTTAATCCAGTATGCGATAGACCGGCCGCATGTGAACAGGATAAGTGTGGCAATCATCGGCTGGATTTTGAAAACAGAAACCAGTGTGCCGTTAAAGCAGCCAAAAACCATCGCCACAAGGCAGCACAGCACAACACCCAGTGCAACAGTCCATCCGGTAATCGGTCCTGCCCGGAGCACCTTCACAAACACGCTGCCGGCAATTGCCGCCAGGCATCCCACCGAAATATCCTGGCCGCCGGAAGCTGCAGTGACCAGCGTCATGCCCATAGCAAGAATGGCGAGCTCGGATGCGCCGTTCAGGATACTGATCAGGTTGCCCTGAAGTACCGGATATCCGTCATTATTGGTGCCGATATTCACGGAAAAGAATGAAGAATCCCGTATCAGGTTGAAAATCAGCAGGAGTCCGATTGCCACCAGCGGAATCAACAGCTGGGAATTATTCTGAAAGAAACCGGCTTTCTTTCTCTCAGGCATTTTCTTTCCCTCCTCCCGCGATGGTCCTCATAACATTGGACTGGGTTAATTCTTCACCTTTCAGTTCTCCGACGATTTTCCGGTCACGCATAACAATCAGCCGGCTGCATGTCCGAAGCATCTCCTCAATTTCGGAGGAAATGAACGTGATGCTCATTCCTTCTTCGGCCAGTTTCAGCACCAGCCGCTGGATCTCTGTCTTCGTACCGACATCTATGCCGCGCGTCGGCTCGTCCAGGATCAGGTATTCCGGATGGGTCAGCAGCCATCGGGCCAGGATCACCTTCTGTTGGTTGCCTCCGGAAAGGCTGCCCACCGGGGTATCCTGGCTGGCTGTTTTGATCTCCAGTGCCCGGATATATTCATCCGCAAAACCGGACATCTGCGCCTTGGACATCGGATGGAAGAAACCCTTCATTACCTGCAGTGCAAGGATGATATTCTCCCGGACAGACAGGTCCGCGATGATTCCGTCCCGTTTCCGGTCCTCGGGAAGGTACCCGATTCCCGCCTTCATTGCCTGATAGGGTGTATTAATATTAAGCTGTTTGCCTTTCATCCGGACTTTTCCGCCGGTCACCTTGTCCGCGGCAAAAATGGCGCGCACGCTTTCACTTCGTCCGGAACCCAGCAGTCCGGTAAATCCGTTCACCTCACCCTTGGCAATCTGGAAATCAAACGGCTTTGCTTCACTGCTGCTGAGATTTTCCGCCTCATATAAGGATTCTCCCGCTGCAGAGCTTTTACCCCGGTTTTTATCCAGATCACTGAGGCCCTCCAGTTCCTTGCCCATCATCTTGGCAACGAGTTCCACCTGCGGCAGTTCCTCCACCACATACTCGCCCACCAGTTCGCCGTTGCGCAGCACCGTTATGCGGTCACTGACCGCGTAAACCTGCTCCAGGAAGTGGGTTACGAAGATAATGCCCACACCCCGGCTCTTCAGGTCCCTCATCAGGCTGAACAGCATCTCCACTTCCTTGTCATCCAGGGAAGATGTCGGCTCATCCAGGATCAGAACCTTGCAGTTCATATCCACCGCCCGGGCAATTGCCACCATCTGCTGTACCGCAATGGAGCATGATCCCAGTTGCTGCTTCGGCCTGGCCGGGATCCCGAGATTCTTCAGAAGTTCATCTGAGCGTTTCACCATTTTGCCCCAGTCCACAACCAGGTTTTCGTTCCGGCCGATGAACATATTTTCTGCCACAGTCAGGTTCGGGCACAGTGTAATCTCCTGGTATACGGTAGCGATACCGTTCTTCTGCGCATCCTGGGGAGAATGAATGGCAATCGGCTGTCCCTCCACACTGATCTCTCCGGTATCCTTTGGATAAACGCCGGTCAGCACCTTGATCAGCGTGGACTTTCCTGCACCGTTTTCGCCCATCAGGGCATGAATCTCTCCCGCACGCAGGGTAAAGTCCACATTGTTCAGCGCTTTTACGCCCGGAAAGGATTTGCAGATACCCCGCATCGTCAGCAAGATTTCTCCCATTCGTTGCTCCCCTTTCGAAAAATGCGCGGTGCGGATCGCGGATTCCTCCACGGCTCCACACCGCGCGTTCATACCTTAATCTTTACTGGTTTTCAGTCTGTTATTCGCCCAGGCCATAGGTGGCGATGTCATCCTCAGTGAGGGTGGTAGCATCAAATCCCTTTTCCTCGGAGATGATCTGGTTCTTTTCGTTCAGGCCTTCAATGGCTTCACCGGCTTCCAGCTTCTGGATCATGTCACTGATTACCTGAGCCTGGAAGGGGCTGCACTGTCCATCATAGTTCCAGTTGCCGGCCAGCAGTTCCCGCAGGGCCCACTTGTTGCAGTCAAAGCCCATCACGATAACGTCCTTGCCAACGCCATGGGAGATGCCCGCTTCATCCAGGGCAGCCACAGCACCCTTGGCCATACCGTCGTTTTCAGCATAGATGACGTTGAAGGGGGTCTTCGCGTTGATCACGGATTCAGTGATCTTCTTGGCTTCCGCTTCATCCCAGGTAGCGGTCTGCTGCACAACCTTGTTCATGGTGCCCGCTTCGAACTGAGCGTCCAGAGCTCCGGTACGTCCCAGCTGAGCATCACTGGCCATTGCGCCCTGGATGTGGATAACATTGTATTCATCCAGTTTCTGGTCCAGCAGCCACTGAACGGCCAGATCGCCTTCCTTGGACATGTCGGACACGACAGCCGCGGCATACAGGGAAGGATCACAGTCGATCATACGGTCAAACAGGAAAACAACGATTCCGGCTTCCTTCGCATCGTTCAGGACCTTTTCCCAACCGGTGGTCTCAGCAGCGGAGATCAGCAGATAATCCACACCATCCGTGATGAACTGGGTCGCAGCGTTCAGCTGTTCGTCGTTCTTCAGGCTGTAGAAGGTCTTGGCTTCGTAACCATTTTCTGCGGAGAAGACTTTCTCAAAGTCTTTCACATTCGCTTCACGATAGCCGGATTCAGACGGCGGGTTGTTCACAATGCCGACCTTGATGCCATCCGCAAGCGCGAGGGACACGGACAGGATCATCACAAGAGCGATAACCAGAGCCAACAGTTTCTTCATGATTCTTTCCTCCCAAAGATTATTCTTTTTTGGCATACCTGCCATTTACCTGAATTATAAAAAAGAATCCCCTGCTTTTGAATGCAGAGGATTTCGATTTTGGTTGAAATTTTTCCGTATTTGGCATGTTTTGCGTCCAAAAAAGGGAAGTATCTTTGGATTCGGGGTTCATTTTTTTTGGTCGCGCCAGCTCTTCCGGTACTCGCTCGGCGTCATTCCGGTGCTCCGCTTGAACATATAGCTGAAGTAGTGCGCGTCGTTGTAACCGACCTCTTCCGCGATCCGGAAGGACCGCAGCTCCGTGGTCTCCAGCAGCTCCTTTGCCCGCGAGATCCGCAGCCCGGTCAGGTACTGCGTGAACGTCATGCCCGTCTCCTGCGCGAAGATGGTGGACAGGTGGCTCTGGCTCAGGTGCACTGCCTCCGCCGCGTCGGAAAGCATCAGGTTCGGATCGGAAAAATGCTCCTCCAGGAACAGCCGCGCCTTCAGCACGGAACCTTCGCCGTATCCGCTTCCGCGTCCGCCGGGGCTCACAATGCTGCGCTTGGCCGGGCCCTCCGCCGTCTGCAGGTGGCGCAGGTGCCGCGCGCTGCGCATGCTCCTGCGGATATCATGGAAATCATCCACCGTATCCCCGATGGTGATCAGCAGGTTCTGTTCGTTTTCCAGCTCCGGCAGGTGCATCGCGGAGTTGGCGTAGGAATACGCCCGTTCCTCCACGTCCTCCGGGTGGTCGCCCAGCACCAGCGCCCTGGCGCCCTTCGCGCCGGAGCACACAAACACCGTGCCCCCGCTCATTTCCGCCAGGCTCGTCAGTGCGCCGCGGCAGGCCGCCCGCGCCTCCCCCTCCGATGCAAAGGAGATGTCCAGCACCGCGTAGCATCCGGCCATCAGGTTCACGCCCAGCCCGCGCATCTGGCTCACCACCGCGTCATCGTCCGCCGGATCGCCCTCGTCGGTGAACAGGCTTTCCAGCAGCTTGTCCCGCAGGAAGGCGTTCTCGTTCATCGCGCGGTTCTTCAGCGCGGTCAGGTTCTCGCGTTCCCGGCGCTTTTCCTCAATCTGGCTGCGGACCCGGTCCAGCACGTCCCCGAGTTCCTTTGCCGTCACCGGCTTCAGCAGGTATTCCCGCACGCCCAGGCTGATCGCCTTCCGGGCGTATTCAAAGTCGTCATATCCGGACAGGATAATCCGCTCCACCCACGGCATCGTCCGCTGCACCTCTTCGCACAGCTTCATCCCGTCCATAAACGGCATCCGGATATCCGTCAGCAGGATATCCACGTCCAGGTCGCGGATCATCGGCAGGGCCATTTCCCCGTCCGGTGCCTCGCCCACCAGCTGGAATCCCTTCTCCTCCCATGGAAAGGAATTCCGCAGGTTTTCCCGGATGGCTATTTCATCGTCTACCAGAAAGACCTTCATCATGGTCGATTTCCTCCCTCGCCCGGATCGGAATCACAAAGGATACCTCCGTTCCCTCCGGACCCGATTTGAGGGTCAGCCCCTTCTTCTTTTCATAGTACAGCCGGATGCGCATGTCCACGTTCCGCAGGCCGAATCCGGAATACCCCGGTTCCAGCGCCGCCTGCAGGCTCGGTTTCTCGGCGTCCAGCGCCCTCCGGATTTCCTTCAGCTGCTCCGGCGCCATTCCCTTGCCGGTATCCGCCACGGTAAAGCGCATCAGCGCGCCCTCCGCCTGCATGCGTACGGTAATCCGCCCGCCGCCGCGCTTTTCCTTGATGCCGTGGTACAGTGCGTTCTCCACCAGCGGCTGCAGCAGCAGTTTCAGCATGTACACGTTCTCCATGCCTTCCGGGGAATCCACCTCGTAGGTCAGGATATCCCGGTACCGTGTCTGCTGGATGCTCAGGTAGGCGGATACATGCTTCAGTTCCTGGCTCACCGGAATCCAGTCTGCGCCGGAGGACAGGGAGATGCGGAAGAAGTCGCTCAGGTTCCGCGTCAGGCGCACCACCTCGTCGCCCTTCCCGCTTTCCGCCTGCCATACAATCGCGTCCAGCGTGTTGTACAGGAAGTGCGGGTTGATCTGCGCCTGCAGCGTCCGCAGCTCCGCCTTCGCCAGGTGCTCCTGGTTCCGCCGGGTTTCCGCGATCAGGGTCTCCAGCCGTTCCGCCATCTGGTTGATGTGCTCCGCCAGTTCCTGCAGTTCCTCCACGCCCAGGTCGCTCACCCGGTCGCGCAGGTCGCCCTCGGCGATCCGCCGCACCGTGGTCTCCAGGGAGGAAAGCGCTGTCCGGATGTTGTCCGTCAGCCGGTTCATGGCAAACCGGGTATAAAGCAGTGCCAGGATCAGCAGCAGGAATTCCGCGCCGGCTGTCATCAGCACCACCCGGTTCAGGTGGGTGCTGGTCGCCCGGGCATTCAGGATTTCCTGCCCGATGAAGGCGTCCACCATGTCCGCTACCTGCGCGCCGATTTTGCGGATTTCATCCACGATTTTGATTATTTCATCAATCGGGATACCTTCCGCCATGCCGTCCCGGACCTTCAGGATATACTGCTCCAGTGTGTCCATGGTCCGCCGTGCCACCGTCAGCTGCAGGTGCCCGTTTCCGGATGTCTCCGCCAGCAGCTCGTCCAGCGTCCCGTCCACCCGGGCAATCAGCTTTTCCGCGCCGCTGTCCGTAAATGAGGAACGTCCTGCCGCCACGGCAAACATGTTCTCCGCCAGCGTGGTTTCCACCACCGGCTTCTGCTCCGCGGCCCGGTCCATCCGGCGGATCATCGCCTGGTACTGTTCCGAGTAGATGATTGTGGTAACCAGCCCGCCGATCACCGGCAGGATCAGCAGCAGCGCGATCGTGGTAACCGATATCCGCACCTGCCGGACAATGCTGGTCATTCTTTGCCGTGCCATGCTCAGAAGCCCTCCACCCGGGGATCCGTCAGGTCATCCAGGTCGGAGAAGGCGCCCTCATCCGGATGGGTGACCCGCGGGATTTCCTTTCCCGCCTTCAGGTCCTGCACCAGCTTCATCACCTCGTCGCCCAGGTCCGGGGAGCACTGCACCACGCAGTTGATCCTCCCGGCCTTCAGCGCCTCCACCGCTTCCTTTTCGCCGTCCACCGTAATCAGGATGATATCCTTGGCCGGCCGGATCCCGTTCTTCTCCAGGATATCCAGCACACCCAGCGTCATGGAATCGTTGTGGGAATAGATCACGTCGATTCCGTCTTTTCCGTATTTTTCCAGCAGGTAGGTCATGCATTCCTCGCCCTTTGAGCGCAGGAAATCCCCGCTGATGCTGTCGATGATTTCAAACCGGCTGTCCTCCCGGATCGCGTCCTGGAATCCGCGCTGCCGGTCCCGCATCGGGGTGGAATCCGGCGTCCCGCTGATCTCCGCAATGCGGACATGGTCCATCTTCTCAGCGTCCGCCTTCCGGATCAGGTATTCCCCGGCCCGGCGGCCCTCCGCGTAGAAATCCGCACCGACAATCGCCGTGTACAGCGAGTCCGCGTTCTCCGATTCGATCATCCGGTCCACCAGGATCACCGGGATGTCTGCCTGTTTCGCCTCGTTCAGCACATTGTCCCAGCCGGTTTCCACAATCGGGGAAAACACGATCACGTCCACCCGGTATGCGATAAACGAGCGGATCGCGTCAATCTGCTTTTCCTGCTTCTGGTTGGCGTTTTCCATCATCAGGCCGAATCCGTACTGCTTTGCCGCCGCTTCCACGCTCTTCGTGTTGGCCATCCGCCAGGAACTTTCCGCCCCCAG
>JAEEGI010026779.1_pt1 | contig 11085 bp, 10 predicted proteins | sample 8958751 | NCBI WGS metagenome assembly JAEEGI01 (sample SAMN16246545, study PRJNA631951) | gut metagenome | biome: gut microbiome; feature: rumen; material: KS-attached | host: Bos | place: Iran: Karaj | collected 2018-10 | reverse complement strand
CGACAAGACGGACAATCGCTTCAATCCTCCGGTGGGTCGCTTCCCCGCCATCGAGGAGGACGAGCCGCCCTACCGGCTGCTGTGCTTTGAATACCCGCCCGCGAGAGCGTGAGCCGGAAAAAAACGGACGCTGTGCACATACGCACAGCGTCCGTTTTTTGCGCTTGGCTATTATTGTCCCTTTCTCTCGGGGGAGCAGCGCTGGACTCCGTAAATGCCCAGCAGGATCAGAAGGCAGAAGACCGCCCCGGCCAGGGTGAAGGGCTCGCGCAGGAACACGGCTCCGGCGAAAACGGAGACGGCGGTGGTCAGATTGGCGAAGACCGTCTCCCGTGCTACGCTCAGGTGGGTGATGGCGTAGGCGGAGAGGAAATAGCTCACCACCGAGCAGCAGAGGGCGAGGAAAAGCAGGGACAGCAGATAGGAGCTCTCCCGCAGCGGCCGGAGATAGGCCGCCGGATCCTCCCGGCAGCGCAGCAGCGCCAGCACGGTGAATACGGCCGCCCCCACCGCCATCATCATATAGGTGCGCTCAAAGGGCGAGAACTGCCGGGAGATCCCCCGGCTGAGCAGGGTGTAGGCCACGGCGGCGACCACCGCCACCACCAGCCCCGCTACGCCGATCCAGTCCAGCGCGCCGTGGCTTTTGCTCATCAGCCCGATTCCGATCACGCCGCCCACCGACAGAAGACTGAACAAAAGCTGACCCGGACTGGGCCGCTCCCGCAAAATGGGCGCGGCGGCCAGGGTCGAGACGATGGGGATCATGGCGATCATCACGCCGGAGAAGATGGTGTTGGAGTGCAGCAGACCGTACTGCTCGCCGAAAAAATAGACCACCGGCTCTGCCAGACCCAGGGCCAGCAGGGGGAGGAGAGGCTTCCCCTTGAGCCGCACGCCGCCCAGCGGGGTGAAGCGCAGCAGATGCATGAGCAGAAAAGCCAGCAGAAAGCGGTGGCTGAGCAGCACAAGCACCGGGGCGGTATCCAGCGCCTTGCGGGAGGCAAGGAAGCTGAAGCCCCAGAACACGTGGCAGATCCCCGCCGCCAGGAGGCTTTTGAGCGGGGAACGGGAATCAGAATTCATGGAAAAAACCCTTTCGCGCCGCAAAGCGGCTCTGTCATGAACGTCGGCTCAGTTTTCGGCGCGCATCAGACTGCGCAGGCGACTGTGGATCCTCCCCGCCGCCAGATCGTTCAGGTCGATCACGCAGATCTGCAGTTCTCCCGCGCGGCTGCGCATGGGGCCTCCGCCGCGCTCGGCGGTGACGATGGCGGCCTTGGCGATCTTCCCGCCGAAGCGGTCGCGCAGCACGGCCAGCTCATTCAGCGCCTCCGTCTTGACGTCGCAGGTTTTGCAGCTGATGAACACCGGGGTCACGCCGCGGGTGGCCATGACGTCCAGCTCGTTGCTGACGGGCTGGGCCTTTCCGTTGCTCTCCCAGTCCACCACGGCGCTGGTGTGCACATCGTCGAAAAGCGCCGTGTCCAGACAGGCCTTGTATACATAGAGCTCCAGCACGCTCCCTACGTCCCGGAGCCATGCGCGGATCTGCCGATCCCGGAAACGGAAGGAGACGGACTCCCCCTGCAGGATGGAGAGCTCCTGGATCATGCCGATCCGCTCCAGCTCCCGCAGCGCCTTTTCCGGGGCGTCGATACGGGAGCCGCGCTCGCCCTTCACGGTGTAGCTGCCGTGCACCTCCAGCGGCGCGTAGCCGTCGGACTCGGCGGGGGAGACGCGCTGGATATAGTTGACGATCCGCGTCCAGTCCCGGCGGAAAGAGAGATAGACCTGGAAAAAGGGGTCGATGTCCTCCAGATAGCGGGAAAGCACGCGGTTGTCCACCCGCCCCTTGCGCATGGCGCCGCCTGCCATCAGGAAGCAGTCCTCCACCGAATAGACCACCTTGCAGGGGAGGGCAGCGGCAAAGGGCGCGTTCTGGATGTTGTAGAAGCAGTTTCTCTTGCGGCTGTATGTAAAGACGGGGATGGGGGTCTCGGCGCAGAGCCGCCCGGCGGCAAAGAGCACCGCGTCTGTGCCGCCGGTGATGTCCAGGGCGCAGTCGGGATGGGTTTCCACGATTTCCCGCAGAAGGCGCAGCACCGCCTCGCTGTCATACACGCTGACCTTTCGGAACAGCAGCTCTACCGCGACGCCCCGGTGGCGAAAGTACGCTTCCATTTGCCGCCGGCTGTGCCGATCCGCAGCGTCCTGGGGACAGATATAGATGACGCGCTGGGGCCGGAACATTTCCACGCCCAATACGTTCTCCAGCGGTCTTTCATCAAACAGTTCGATCAGGGTTTGCATCGGGATCCCTCGCTTTCTTGCGCTTTCGATGCTATTCTACACTGTTTTTGACGGCTTCACAAGATAAAGCTGAAAACGGAGAGAAAAAAGGAAGCCCGTTTCCGGACTTCCTCTGGGGCCGCGCCGCCTGAGAGGGCGATTGTTCATCCCATGCAATCCCTGAATTCGATCGGAGCGGTCAGGTAGTATTCCGTTTCATCCAGAAACGCCCGGATCGCGTCCCGATCGTCGCCCAATTCCTTGAAGGCTTCCAGCCTGATGAACCACAAGGGCTTCAGACAGCGGTACAGCGTCAGGGCGGTATCCTTCTCAAGCTCTGAAAAACGGTAGGATTCGCTTGCGATTTTCAGCGCGTCCCGGATCAGGGAGATCTCACGCTGAAAGTCGCCGTAGTTTTCCCGCATCAGGTAGTTGAGAAAGACCTCCCTGCCGCAGAGGTTAAAATCGTACACGCCGACAAATCTGCCCGCGTCGTCCAGGAGGATATTGCTTGGATTGAGATCCGCCTGAAACACGGAGCGGGGAAGATCTTTGTAAACCGCTTCCAGCGCGGCTCGGTTCTCCGTCCACAGGCGCCATATGCGCTCTGTCTGCGCTTTGAATTCGGAAGGCAGGCTATCTGCGTGTTCCTTCCACGCCAAAGCGTTCTCCAGAACTTCATCTTGCGCGTCGCCGGGACAGAAAGTTTCAAACAGGCAGTATGCGGAGGGGTAAGACGTATAATCGAAATACTGCGCCGCGATCCGGGCCGTCATCCGCCAGATGTCCCGCTGATAGCTGTCATAGAGCCCCTTTTCCTGACTGCCGTCGGAGAAGCGATCCTCGGCAGGACGGTACGGGGCGTATTCCTCGGCGTAGGCCACACATTTGTGCCCGCAGAAATCCACACGGGGAAACCTGCCCGACTTATCCGGATAAATCGTCGGGCAGTAGTAGCCGAGCCTTTGGTATTCTTCGACTGTCCGCTTCCAGACGCCGATCTTCTCCGGAAAGGTAAAATCATTCTCGGCGAGCTTCAGGACATAGCGACTTCCCGCGTCCGTTTCCACCAGCACGGTCGAGCGAAAATCACCTTCGCCCCTGCTGGTGTCCAGCGTTCGGGCCGCGACCAGGGCGTCGTCAAAAAACAAAGAGAAAACATCAATGATTGCAGGATCCAAACTCTTTCCCTCCCCAAAGGCCCGGGGCGTGAAGTTGCGTTTTCCCCAAACGCCCGGGTCAATGGTCGATCAGGCACAGCAGCGTGCCGCTGACGCCGAAGACCCAGTGCACGATCCACACGCCGAACAGATTACGCTGCTTTTCGTAGAGGATGCCCTCCAGCCCGGCCAGGATCGCAGAGCCGACCATAAACAGAAAGCCGAAATGGATGTGCAGCGCGGCAAAGATCATGGATGAGAGAAAAATCGCCATCAGCGCCTTGTGCTTTCCCGCGGTGATGCGCTTGAGATTCCCCTGAATGACGCTGCGCGCGAGGAATTCCTGGATCCCCGCGGTGATGATGTACAAGATCTGCCGCAGACCGAAGCGGCGAAAATCGAGAAAGGGCGCGTCCGGCTCAAAGCACATGGGGTCGAACAGACGGCACACCGCCTTGAGCCCACACAGGAATCCGAAGGCGCCGACCGCGACGATCAGCGCCGTCCGGACGGTTTTTCGCGGTTCGTGGGTCAGGACGCCCAGATCCCGCCAGGTGAGGCTGGTGCGGACCAGGATGAAGATCAGCATGATGAGGCCCAGAACCTCCACGCCGTGGGTCATGAAATCCGCCGGGATCGGCCGGCCCAGGAATTCCCAGAGCGCATAGATGAGGATCCAGCCGCAGAACCCGAAGAGAAAGGTGGTAAAGGTGCGGGAGGAGTCCCTGAACTTCCGCGTCATCTCCTCTGCCACCGTCTCGTCGCTCAGGGTGATGACGAGCAGCGCGTCCTCCTCATCCCACAGAAGAGAGCTGGACAAAACGAAGACATACTTTTTCCCCGAGGGCGCCATATAGGGGACTTTTTTCACCGTCGTTTCATCCTTGTTGCACAGCGCGTTAAAGACGGCCTCGTTGAAGCTGTTGTTATAGTCCACGTCTCTCATGGGGGAGAAACGCACTCTCGCCTCCCGGTAGCCTTCTTCTATCTCCAGCATGCGGGCGGCTGGTTTGTTCACATAGACGACATTGCCCATGCTGTCGAGGACCAGGACCGCGTCGTACATATCCCGCAGAACCCGTTCCGAAAAAGCGTGCGTAGCCAGTTCCATTTCGTTCTGCTCCTTTTGACGTGCTTGTGAGGAGGCCTGCCCTTGATCGGCCTGCCTCGACAGATTCTATTTTCAGTATAACACAATCCGAGCGTATTCGCCACCTGAACAGGGGAAAAATGTGGGCTTTTTTGAAGACAGACTCGCAGGGCGGAAAGGGATACGCAACGGTACTTGCGTTCCCGCTTCCGCCTTGGCAGACTTGGGCATTTTCTTGTGCAGACAGAGCCCTTAGCGCCTGAACCGCAGCATTTCCGGATTCAAATCAAGGGGGCTTCTGGCTCCGACCATATACATGGCTTCCGAGAACTCGTTTTTCAGCAGCTCGATGTAGGTTTTTACACCCTCTGCGCCGCCGCCGAACCATGCCACGGCATAGGGCCTGCAGATCAGAACGGCGTCAGCCCCGAGCGCAAGCGCTTTGACCATATCGACGCCATGCCGGATGCCGCCGTCAACGATGATGGTCATTTGCCCTCTGACCGCCTCGACGATTTCGGGGAGTACCTCTGCGGTTCCCGGCACGTCTGCCAGCACACGCCCGCCGTGGTTTGAGACAATGATGCCGTCGGCCCCCGCGTCCAAGGCCAGGCGCGCGCCCTTTGCCGTCATGATCCCTTTTACCAGAAACGGCTTTTTCGTATGCCGCCGCAGCTCCTGCAGATCCGCCACGGTTTTTGCCCCCGGCTGATCTCCGCGGTGCTTCCAGTGGCTCAAGCCAGCGCTGTCCACCACCACGCACATCGCCAGAGCGTCGGACGCCTCGAACAAGTCCATCTTCTTCATGATGCTGGCGTTCGGCATGGGATTGAAAACCGGGATGGCGGTTGCCTGATGTCTTGTCATGGATTCCAGCGCGCCGTGCAGGATCGACGGCGTCAGGCCGTCCCCAAAGCAGTCGATGGTACCGGTGGCCGCGCTTGCCTGCATTACGCCGTCGTTGAAGGCCATGGTCAGATCCTCCTTGCTGTACTGGAGCATGGAGCCGATGGGCCCGCTCATCAAAGGCAGTTCAAAGCGTCTTCCGAAAAGGGTACAGCCGGTGTCTACCGGAGCGTCCTCCGCAAAGGTGTCGACGTTCAGCCGAATGCTTTTCCAGGCGGCCCAATTGTCATGCGCGCCGTTTCCGGGGGCTTTCGAGCCGGGGCCAGGCAGCGTGTTTCCGCAGCCGAGGCCGTTGCACTCCGGACAGGCTTTGCAGTTCAGGATCGTTTTTCTGGCGTTTTCCAATACTTCGCGATATGTCATTTGCATCCCTCCGCTTTTTTTGGTTCCTTTGTGGTATGCTTCTTCAGCTTCCGCTGTCTTCGGCGCGAGCCGCGGAAGCATGGATCTGTTGCGAACACCAGACAAATTGTACCGGAAAACGGCCGTTTTCGCAACCATAATTCGTTATTCGGCATTCCGTTTTCGGCGAACGATCAGAAAGACCTGTCGGATCAAATGGAAAATGAAAGCTAAATCTGTTGAAAAGAATACGAAGCGATCAAGATGGATCTGTGTTTCAGAATAATCTTTTCTTTCTCAAAACCCATTGTCCCGCTCTGTTGGTAGAATGCCGCCAGAGGCGTTTTAAGGGGCATAGGAGGGCGTTTTTTTCTATGTTGTTTATGCTCATTGAAAAGGCTTAAAATTTTTCGCGCAAAAAAATCTGTGAATCCATGGCATAATTTATGGCAAAAAATACCATAAACCCCTTGAATTCACAGAAAAAAGAAAATTGGTGGAGACGGAGGGATTCGAACCCTTGACCTTACGGATGCGAACCGTACGCTCTCCCAGCTGAGCTACGCCCCCATATTCGATTAAAAACGCTGATTTATCAAGGCTTTCAACAAACGGATGTGAACCGCGTGGCTGGCGGGTGAGGTACATGCCCCCATGAGACAAGCAATATAACTGGCCCAGGCGCTCTCCCAGCTGAGCTACGCCCCCATTTCGTGCAGCTTTGTTATTATAGCATACTTTTTGGATTTGTAAAGAAAAAAATACGTCAAAGGGGCAAAAAAACAAAAAGCCGCGGAGGGAACGGTTGACAGGAGGAGAACATTTGATTATAGTAGCATGGATTGGAGAGAAGACATGAAAAAGATTCTGTGCATTTTCATATTGACCGCGCTGCTGCTGGGCCTTGCCGCCTGCGGCGAGGCGGAGCCGGCTGCGCCGGGGGACGGCAGGCCCGTCATCGTGACGACCCTGTTTTCCGCCTATGATTTCGCGCGCCAGATCGCCGGGGAACGGGCGACGGTGATCCTCCTGGTTCCGCCCGGGGCGGAGGCCCACAGCTTTGAGCCCACGGCAAAGGACATGATCCGCATCCAGGAGAGCACCCTGTTCTTCTGCAACGGCGGCGAATCCGAGGCCTGGGTGGAGGAGCTGCTGGCGGATCAGGAGATCGAGACCCTGCGGATGCTGGACTGCGTGGATACCCTGGAGGAAGAGAACAAAGAGGGCATGCAGACGCTCCACGAGCACGGGGAACACGAGGACGAGGAAGAGGGCCCGGAGTATGACGAGCATGTGTGGACGTCCCCGGTGAACGCGGAGAAGATCTGCGCGGCGCTCTGCGAGCGGCTCTGCGAGCTGGATCCGGATGGCGCGGAGATCTACCGGGCGAACCTGGCGCGCTACAGCGCGGAGCTGGAGGAGCTGGACGCCGCCTTCCGCGAGACCGTGGCGCAGGGCCGGCGCCGCACCGTGGTCTTTGCCGACCGCTTCCCGGTGCGCTACTTTGTGGAGGAGTACGGGCTGGACTATTTCGCGGCCTTCCCCGGCTGCGCGGACGATACCGAGCCCTCGGCCCGCACGGTGGCCTTTCTGATCGACCGGGTGCGGGACGAGCAGATCCCCGCGGTGCTTTATATTGAGTTTTCCAATGAAAAGATGGCGGACGTGATCTGCGAGGATACGGGCTGCCGCAAGCTGCTGTTCCATTCCTGCCATAACGTGTCGGCGGAGGATCTGGAAAACGGCGTGACCTATCTGGATCTGATGTGGAAAAACGTGGCGGTGCTGAAGGAGGCGCTGAGCTGATGGCGATTCTGACATGTAAAGATCTGCGCTTTGCCTATGACGGCAGCACCGTGCTGGAGGGCGTGAATTTCAGCCTGAAGGCGGGGAACTATCTCTGCATTGTGGGCGAGAACGGCTCCGGCAAGTCCACCCTGATGAAGGGCCTGCTGGGCCTGAAAGCCCCCGATGGAGGCAGCATCGAATTCGGCGAGGGACTCAAGAGCACCGAGATCGGCTATCTGCCCCAGCAGACCCAGCTCCAGCGGGATTTTCCCGCCAGCGTCTGGGAGGTGGTGCTCTCCGGCTGCCTCAACTCCCTGGGCAGACGCCTGCACTATCACGACGAGGACAAAAAGCGCGCCGCCTTCAATATGGAGCGCATGGGCATTGAGGAGCTGCGGGACAAGAGCTATCAGGAGCTCTCCGGCGGGCAGCAGCAGCGGGTGCTGCTGGCCCGTGCCCTCTGCGCCACCAAGAAGATGCTGCTGCTGGACGAGCCGGTGACCGGGCTGGACCCCATCGCCACCGGGGAGATGTACAACCTCATCAAGCTGGTGAACCTCTGCGACAACATCACCGTCATCATGGTGTCCCACGACATCCACGCCGCGGCCCGCTACGCCACCCACATCCTGCACCTGGGTCAGAAGCAGCTCTTTTTCGGCACCGCCGCCGAATACCGGGAGAGCGACCTGGCCCGGCGCTTCTTGGGAGGGAACCGGCTATGAGCGAGTTTTTCCACATGTTTTCCTTCCACTTCATCCAGCGGGCGCTGCTGGTGGGCGGGCTCATCAGCCTGTGCGCGGCGCTGCTGGGGGTCTCCCTGGTGCTCAAGCGCTATTCCATGATCGGCGACGGACTGAGCCACGTGGGCTTCGGCGCCCTGGCCATCGCCTCGGCGCTGCATGTGGCGCCCCTGGCCGTGGCGGTGCCCGTGGTGGTGGTTACCGCGGTGCTGCTGCTGCGCCTGAGCCAGAACAGCAAAATCAAGGGCGACGCCATGATCGCCATCATCTCCTCCTCGGCCCTGGCCATCGGCGTGATCTGTGTGTCGGTGACCACGGGGATGAACACCGAGGTCTCCAGCTACATGTTCGGCAGCATCCTCTCCCTCAGCCGCGCGGACGCGCTTTTGAGCGCGGTGCTGTCGCTGGCGGTGCTGGCCCTTTTCGTGTTGTTTTATCCCCGGCTCTTTGCCGTGACCTTTGACGAGACCTTTGCCAAGGCCACCGGCACCCCGGCGGAGCGTTACAACATGCTTCTGGCGGTGCTGACGGCCATCACCGTGGTGCTGGGCATGCGGATGATGGGCGCGCTGCTCATCTCCAGCCTGATCATCTTCCCGGCCCTGTCCGCCATGCGGGTCTGCCGCAGCTTCAAGCGGGTGGTGGTATGCGCGGCCTGCGTCTCCGTCGGCTGCTTCTGCATCGGCACCGTCGCCTCCTACTTCCTGGAGACGCCCACCGGCGCCAGCATCGTGGCGGCAAACCTGCTGTGCTTCTGCGCCTGCTGTTTCATTGGGAAAAAATAACGGGAATCTGACAGTTAAAAACGGGAAAACTATTAGCACTCCGGTAATCGGAGTGCTAATATTCATATTTTGTTCATATTTGCCGCTATATTTGTTCATAATTGTGTGGTACTTTATATACAAGATGAAACGAAAGAAATGAATGTTCCATCGAATTAGATTTGTGAATAAAAAATGGAGGTAATAGATATGTTCGAACTGATTCCTTTTACCCGTCATGTGAACGTGTATGATCCCTTCCGTGCTTTCGATGAGCTGGAGCGCAGCTTCTTCAACGAGCGGCCCTCCCTGGGCTTCCGCACCGACGTCATCGACACCGGCGACGCCTACAAGCTGGATGCGGAGCTGCCCGGCTTCAAAAAGGAAGATATCAGCATCGACGTGGAGAACGATTGCCTGACCATCAGTGTGGAGCGCAAGGTGGAAGAGGCGGATAAGCGCCCCAACTACGTCAAGCGCGAGCGGGTCTACGGCTCCTTCAGCCGCAGCTTTGACGTCTCCGGCATTAACGTGGAGGGCATCCAGGCCGCCTACCAGGACGGCATCCTGACCCTGACCATGCCCAAGAAGGTGGAGCAGAAGCCCGCCAAATGCAAGCTGGAGATCAAGTAAGCGCAGAACAGTTTTGGGTTTTGAGATTTGAGTTTTGAGAAGCGCCCCGGGGAGACCCCGGGGCGCTTTCTCGCTTCCGCAGCGCCGGGCGTTGCCCGGCGTTTTTTGTCATTGTTAGCCGTAGGGCCGAGCATTGCTCGGCCGACCATGCTTCGCCGACCAAAGGTCGGCGCTGCGGTGTGACGATCCGTTCTTGTTTTTGCCCTTGATTGGGATGCGGATCGCCGAGCGCCGTTGGCGGTTCTCGCGAAAACAGACCAAGAGCGCTCTGCGCAGAACAGCGCCTCCGGTCTTCCGGAGGCCCTGGCGCGTTAGAATTTGAAATCGTTGTAATCAATGTATTTCGGCCAAGAACTGACAGGGAACCGTTCGCCGCTGGTCAGAATCAGGTAATGCGTACCCCAATCGATGCTCTCCGGGTCGTATTCAGCGCTGTTTTCGGCCACATAGCTCTGGCGAATATAAAGGATCTTGGCGCCGAGACCGATCTTTGTGATCTGACGATAGTTTTCTTCAAAAGGATGAATAATAATACTGATGTTGCTAGACCAAGAATTTCCCCTAATTTCAGCGTAGTTGTAGCCCGCTATGACCAGCCCCTGCGGATAGAGAAGACTGGGGCGGATATAGCCTTTCTCATAGATTTCACCGAAATTATTATACAGGTCGCCTACGAAGACCGCGTCCCCAAAATAGGAACGGACATTATCGATCGTAATATCCGCAACGACGTACTTCTTTTCTCTTGCCTGCTCCAGATCCTGTTCCAGGACAAATGCGTAGGAATAGGATCCGTCATCCATACGGATCTTCGTAAATCCGTCTTCTTGAAAAACGATCCACGTAGTCCCGTCTATAATGAGTTGATCGTTTGAAGGATCCAGAGACCATTCTCCGGAGTAACTGCCGTTCAGGTAGGATCCATCGGAGTTCAAGGAAAAAGATTCAACATAATTATAATTCATTTCGTCTGGCCATTCTTTTACCCACGTCCCCACAAAGGGCTCCATGGCCGCGAGACGGGCCGCCTCCGCGTCGGCGGCCGCCTGCTTCGCCGCGGCGTCGTCATAGACCAGGCGGGCCGCCTGCAGGACGGCGTAGTTGTGTACCTCTGCCTGCTCGGCGGGGCTGAGGGCCGCCCAGGCCGCCTCCGCCGCCTCGATGGCGTCCTTGCTGTCAAGCCCGATAACGCCCAAGGCGTCGATCTGCTGCTCCACCAGTGCAGCGGGAGATGGCGTCTCCTCCGGCTGCTCCACGGGCTTGGCCTCCTCCGTTCCGCCGCAGGCGCAGAGGGACAGCAGCATCCCCAGCGCCAGCAGCAGCGCGATCCATCGTCTCATATCCGATCCTCCTTGTTTGGACATCTG
>JAEEGI010026778.1_pt1 | contig 11086 bp, 11 predicted proteins | sample 8958751 | NCBI WGS metagenome assembly JAEEGI01 (sample SAMN16246545, study PRJNA631951) | gut metagenome | biome: gut microbiome; feature: rumen; material: KS-attached | host: Bos | place: Iran: Karaj | collected 2018-10 | reverse complement strand
CTCAGGGAAGCGCAGGCTTTTAAGCGCAAACTGACCCGCGTCCTCAAGGGGGCGCGGGTCTTTTCGCGCGGGTCGATATAAAAAATATTGATATCCAACGATAAATATTATAAAATTGCTTTAGGCTTGGCTATAAAGTAGGATTATTGCGTGCGGGCAAAGGCTCCGCGCGGCAGTGATCCAAGCTTACAGCGCGGGAGCGCGGGAGGAAGATATGAACGATATACGCAAGCAGATCGTCGAATTCGTCGACGCAAACCTCAAGACCTACCAGGACATAGCTCTTCAGATCCACGCCAAGCCGGAGGTCTCGAACTACGAGTTCTTCGCTTCGGAGATACTCTCCGGGCAGCTGAAGAAGGAGGGCTTTGAGATCGAGCTCCCGGCGGCAGGCCACAGGACCGGCTTCGCGGCTTACTATGATTCCGGAAAGCCCGGCCCCACGGTGGCCTTCCTCGCCGAGTACGACGCACTCGCGGGACTCGGACACGGCTGCGGCCACAACATCTTCGGAGCGACCAGCTCTCTCGCCGGCGCCGCCATCAAGAGCGTGATCGATCAGACCGGCGGCAGGGTCAGGGTCTACGGCACCCCCGGAGAGGAGGGCGGAGAGAACGGCAGCGCCAAGGGCTCCTTCGCCAACAAGGGCTACTTCGACGACGTAGACTTCGCGCTCTGCGTGCACCCGGGCGGCTCCGAGGAGCACGGCCTCAGCTCCAGAAACTACGCCTGCGCTCCGGTGGACATCGAGTTCCACGGAAAGTCAGCTCACGCGGCGGGCGATCCCGAGGACGGCATCAACGCCCTCGACGCCCAGATACTGGTCTACAACGCCATCGGCCTGCTGCGCCAGCAGCTCACCGACCGCATCAGGATACACGGGATCATCGTCAACGGCGGCAAGGCTCCGAACGTCATCCCCGATTACACCCTCGCCAAGTACTACATCCGCGCCGCGGACATCGACACCCTGCACGATCTCTACGCCAAGGTCGAGAGGATAGTCGAGGGAGCGGCAGCGCAGACCGGCTGCACCGGTTCCATGAAGCTCTACCAGAACCTCGTGGAGAACATGGTGCTCACCCCCTCGCTCGACGCCCTCTACGAGAAGAACCTCGAGCTCTTCGGTGAGCACATCACCCACAAGCCTGACAAGGTCTCCCCGGGCTCCAGCGACGTCGGCAACGTCTCGCAGAAGTGCCCGACCATCCAGCCCCACATCTCGATCTCCGACGTGAAGATCCCCGGCCACTCCATCCAGATGTGCGAGGCCGCGAAGAGCGAGAAGGGACTCGCGGCGATCGGGCTCGGAGCCAAGGTCCTCGCGTTCACCGCGATGGATCTCTTCGACGATCCCGAGCTCCTCGCGAAGGTCAAGGAGGACCACCGCTGGCACGTCGACCATCAGAAGGAGCTTCCGCTCTAGAGAGCCCGCGAACGGCGTCACCCCGAACCATGATAGATGAGGCCGCGCGGCATGGGCGCCGCCGGCCGGAAAGACCCCATGACACTACAGCAGATCTACTACATACTCACAGTTTCAGAATGCAGGTCCATGAACAAGGCGGCTGAGAGGCTCTACATCTCTCAGCCGACCCTTACCAGCGCCGTGCGCTCCCTCGAGAACGAGCTGGGCATAACGCTCTTCACCAGGACCAACCAGGGCGTCGTGCTCACGGGAGAAGGGCAGAGCTTCCTCCAGGACGCGAGGCAGATCTACCAGCAGTACGAGCTCCTCAGGGACAAGTACAGCGGCAAGGACGGGCTCAGGCAGCGCTTCAAGGTCTCCGCGCAGCACTACTCCTTCGCGACCAAGGCCTTCGTCGAGACCGTCAAGAAATACGGAGCCTACAGCTACGACCTCGAGATTAGCGAGACCAGGACCATGGAGGTCATCGAGGACGTGGGAAACTCCATCAGCGAGGTCGGCATACTCTTCCTGTCAGACTACAACCGCAAGTACCTGGGCAAGCTCTTAAGGGAGAAGGGCCTCGTGTTCCACGAGCTGGTCAAGGCCAGCGCCTTCGTCTACCTTTACAAGGAGCATCCCCTCGCGGGCAACAGCTCCATCACTTTCGAGGAGCTCAAGGACTACCCCAACATGAGCTTCGACCAGGGCGAGGGCAGCTCCATGTTCCTCGTCGAGGAGATCCTCGCGGACAACGACTACCCGCAGACCATCAAGGTCAACGACCGCGCCACCATGCTCAACCTCATGAGGGGCATCAACGGCTACACCCTGTGCTCCGGCATCATCAGCGAGGAGCTGAACGGCTCCGACTACGTCGCGATCCCCTACGCGGACGACAGCGACAACCCCAACGTGGTCATGGAGATAGGCTACATAGTCAAGGAGCGCTCGGTGCTCTCCGACATAGCCAGGGACTACATAGCGGAGCTCAGGCGCTACTTCGAGTAGGAGGGAGGCTGAACGCCGGGCAGGTCGCTATAAAATCGATTTATAACTGACTCAAATTATTAACGATTTGCCAAACGCGGGCACTTGGATTATCCTTATGCCATTGGAAACAAGGAGATCGCGATGAAGAGATATTCTGCCGCAGCTATGATGATGTGCATGTGCATGGCGGACGCCGGACAGACGTGACGCGCCGTTCTTTGCGCGTGCGTTCAGTCCGGGAAGCCCCTCGCGAGCTTCCCTTTTCTTATGCGGAGGTTATAAGTGATAAGCATTAAAGATCTTCACAAGCGCTTTATGACGAAGACGGCCGAGGTCAACGCGGTCGACGGGGTGAGCCTCGAGATCGCCGACGGCCAGATATACGGCATCATGGGATACTCGGGAGCGGGAAAGAGCACGCTGGTGCGCTGCATCAACTTCCTCGAGCTTCCCGACAGCGGAAGCATAGAGATCAGCGGCTTCGGCAGGGTGATCTCGGAGGGCGGCAGGATGTTCCTGGAGAGGGACGGAAGCCGCAGCCCCATGAGCGAGAAGGAGCTCAGGGCGCTGAGGCGCTCGATAGGCATGATATTCCAGCACTTCAACCTGCTGGACAGGAGCACGGTCTTCGACAACATAGCCTACCCCCTCAAGTACACCGGAAAGAGCAGGCAGGAGATCGAGGCCAGGGTGGACGAGCTTCTGGGCCTCGTGGATCTGAAGGACAAGAAGTACTCCTATCCCAGCCAGCTCTCGGGCGGGCAGAAGCAGAGGGTCGCGATAGCCAGAGCCCTCGCCAACTCGCCGAAGATACTGCTCTCCGACGAGGCGACCTCGGCGCTCGACCCGGATGCCACAGAATCCATACTCGCGCTGCTCAAGGAGCTCAACCGCAAGCTCGGGCTCACGATAGTGATCATCACCCACGAGATGGCGGTCATCAAGGCCATAGCCGACAGAGTCGCGGTCATGGAGGACGGCAGGGTGGTCGAGGAGGGCGGAGTCTACGACATCTTCGCGGCGCCGGCCGAGAAGATCACGAAGAAGTTCGTCGGAAGCTCCTCCGGGCTCGAGAAGATCGACAAGCTCATCGAGAGCGGGGCGGTCGAAGCGGAGAACACCGACACCGACAAGCTTATCCGCCTCACCTTCAGCAAGGAGTCCGTCGGAGAGGCCATCATCTCCAGGGTCTCAAGGAACTACGGGGTGGACGTCAACCTGGTCCTCGCGAACGTGGACGTGGTCGCGGGAGCCGCTCTCGGCGGAATAGTCGCGAAGATATCCGGAGAAAAGGACGCTGTCAGCGCCGCGCTCGCCTACATAGAGAGCTGCGGAGTCAGAACGGAGGTCATCGAATATGTGGGATAGCATTGCTAAGATAGCGCCGAACCTGGCGAACTACTCGGACAGGTTCCTTCAGGCTCTCGAGGCCACCTGGCAGATGTTCTTCATCGCCGGACTGCTCACGCTCGCGATAGGCGGGATCTTCGGGATACTGCTGATCGTGACCAAGCCCGGCGGCATCAAGCCCAACAGGGCGGTCCATACCGTTCTGGAGCTCGTGACCAACGTCTTCAGGTCCATACCCTTCATCATTCTGCTGATCTTCCTCATCCCCTTCACGAGAGCCCTCGTCGGCACCTCGATCGGGGTCAAGGGGGCGGTGGTGCCGCTGGTATTCGGAGCGGTCCCGTTCTTCACGAGGCAGGTCGAGAGCGCTCTTTCGGGCGTCGATCCCGGAAAGATCGAGGCGGCCAGGGCGATGGGCAGCGGAACGGCCGGCATCATCTGGAGGGTCTACCTCAAGGAGGCGCTCCCCAGCCTGATCAGGGCGATAACGATCACCTCGATCTCCATGGTCGGCCTCACCACCTCGGCCGGAGCCGTGGGAGCGGGCGGTATCGGAAGCTTCGCCATAAACTACGGCCAGAACATGCACTATCAGGACATAGTCAACGTGTGCGTGCTGATACTGCTGGTGCTTGTGTCGCTGATACAGATCATAGGAAACACGCTCTCGAGAAAGACCTACAACAGGGAGCTGTTCAGGAAATGAGGCATGGCCCGGGAAACGGGCCGCTCAGTAAACTTGATCCGGCCCGTCAAGCGGGCCGCGCAGGGAGCTCATCCCGGCCGCGCGGCGCCTGCCGGCTGAGATACAGAAAGCATGAAGGATCCCGGAGGATCCAAGGAGGAAAAGCAATGAGATCGGTAAAGAAGATAACGGCCATAGCGCTCGCGCTGCTGCTCGCGCTCTCGCTGACAGCCTGCGGCGAGAAGAAGGAAGAGGGCTCCAAGCCCGCTGAGCCCCTCAAGATCGGCGTCCCCAGCGACGCGACCAACCAGGCCAGGGCGATATCCCTGCTCGAGACCGCGGGCCTCATCGAGGTCGACGACGCGGCGGGCTTCACCCCTGAGCTCAAGGACGTCACCAAATACATCTACAACATAGAGATCGTCCCGGCGGCGGCGAACGCCCTCGTTTCCACGCTCGACGACTACGGCGCCTCGACCATCAACGGCACCTACGCGATCCCGGCGGGGCTGCACCCCTCGACCGACGGCCTCATCACCGAGGTCCAGGACTCCGGAGCGGGCAACCCCTTCATCAACGTCATAGTCTCCAGGACCGAGGACAAGGACGACCCGGACTATCAGACCATAGTAAAGGCCTACCAGTCCCAGACCATAGCTCAGTACCTGCTCGAGAAGAACAAGGGCGCTTCCGTCCCCGCGTTCTCCTACGATCCCAACTACAGCGTTCCCGACGACTACGTGAGCAGCCTCGAGGGCTACAAGTCCTCTTCCGACGGGAAGAAGGTCATCAAGCTCGGAGTCTGCGGCTCCGGCGACGTCTGGAGGGCGGTGCAGAAGGTCCTCGACGAGGAGAACTCCGGCCTCTACATAGACGTGATCATCTTCGACGCCTACAACCTCCCGAACGAGGCGCTCAACAGCGGAGAGATCGACCTCAACGCCTTCCAGCACAAGGCCTACCTGCAGTCCGAGATCGAGTCCCAGGGCTACGACCTGGCGGTGGTCGGCGACACCTCCAGCGCTCCTCTCACCCTCTACTCGAAGAAGGCGAAGGATCTCGACGAGCTCAAAGCCCTAGCGGGCAAGAAGGAGCAGTAAGCCCTTTGCGGAACATTTAATACATCCTTTCACGAGGCCCCGCCGGCGCGTTCCGGCGGGGCTTTCGCGCGCCCGGGGACGGCGCGGGGCGCGTTCATGTCATTATCGTGGTTGCTCAGAGCGAACGTTCGGATAATAAGCCTTACTATTTTCGATATAATCAATCCGAACGTTCGAAAAATATGGCGAATATTTTTATAAATATCGCTTGTATCGTTCGATTTCTGATGGTAGTATAACTACGTCATTTTTGAGGGAGGACAGACTATGAAAAAAGTTGGGATCTTAATGGGCAGCGACAGCGATCTGCCCGTCATCAAAAAAGCGACCGACGCGCTGAAGGAGTTCGGGATACCCTTTGAGGTCCACGTCTACTCCGCCCACAGGATGCCCGGCCACGTGCGCGAGTTCGTGAGCTCCGCCGCCGACAACGGCTTCGGTGTCATCATCGCGGCAGCCGGCATGGCCGCCCATCTCGCCGGAGTCTGCGCGTCCTACACCGTGCTCCCGGTCATCGGCATCCCCTGCAAGTCCGCCGCCCTCGAGGGCATGGACGCGCTGCTCGCGACCGTCCAGATGCCCAGCGGCATCCCCGTCGCCACCGTCGCCATAGACGGAGGCAAGAACGCGGCCATACTCGCCGCCCAGATCCTCGCCGTCGGTGAGCCGGAGCTCGCCGCGAAGCTCAGGGCGAAGAGGGAGTCCGACGCCGCGGCCATCATAGAGAAAGACCGGGGAATCATGGAGCGCCTTTAGGCTCCGCCCCGTCTTCTATACACCAGAGAAAAGTATTTGAAACAGAGTTCATCGATTTTATGGAGGAAAAAATGGAAAACAAGCTCGTCTACACCGGAAAGACCAAGAACGTTTACGCTATGGACAACGGTCACTACCTGCTCAAGTTCAAGGACGACGTGACCGGCAAGGACGGAAAGTTCGATCCGGGCGAGAACCAGATCGGCCTCACCATCGAGGGCGTAGGCGATATCAACCTTCGCATGTCCATCTACTTCTTCGAGAAGATCAACGCCGCCGGCATCCGCACCCACTTCGTGAGCGCCGACCTCAAGAACACCACCATGGAAGTCCTTCCCGCGAAGGTGTTCGGCAAGGGCCTCGAGGTCGTTTGCCGCCTCAGGGCCGTAGGAAGCTTCTACCGCCGCTACGAGGAGTACTGCGAGCTCGGCGACAAGCTCCCCTCCTACGTCGAGATGACCTTCAAGAACGACGCCAAGGGCGATCCCCTCGTCACCAAGGACGGCCTCATCGTACTCGGAGTCATGACCGCCGAGCAGTATGACGCCATCAAGCTCCAGACCCAGCAGATCACCCAGATCGTCGCCGATGAGATGGCAGCCCGCGGCATGGAACTCTACGACATCAAGTTCGAGTTCGGATACGACGCCGACGGCAAAGTCATGCTGATCGACGAGATCGCCTCCGGCAACATGAGAGTCTACAAGAACGGCGAATACATCGAGCCGATGGAGCTTTCCGAGCTGTTCTTCGCATAGGTATTCCCGATGGGCGGATTCTTCGGCGCTATATCGAAGCGCGACATAGTACTGGATCTGTTCTTCGGAGTCGATTATCACAGCCATCTCGGCACCAGCAATGCCGGAATGGCTGTTTGGAATTCTGAGAGAGGCTGCGAAAGACAGATACACTCCATAAAGAACACCCCGTTCCGCACGAAGTTCGAGGACGATCTCCACTACTTCTCCGGAAGCTGCGGGATAGGCTGCATCAGCGATTCTGATCCGCAGCCCCTGATGGTGCGCTCTCACAACGGGCTCTACGCCCTGACCACCGTCGGAGTCGTCAACAACTCCGAGGATCTCATCGAGAAGCACTTCGTGGAGAACGGGCACCAGTTCATGGCCATGAGCAGCGGAAACGTCAACGTCACCGAGCTCGTCGCCGCCCTCATCAACGAGAGGGAAGACATAATCGACGGGATCAGGCACTGCCAGGACATGATCGAGGGGGCGATGTCCATACTCATCATGACCGGCCCCGAGGAGATCATAGCCTGCCGCGACCGCGACGGGAGGCTGCCCGTGCTCATAGGAAAGGACGGCGACGGATACTGCGTCGCCTTCGAGTCCTTCTCCTACCAGAAGCTCGGCTACGAGACCGTGCACGAGCTCGGGCCGGGCGAGATAGTCCGCATGAGGCCGGACGGCTACGAGGTCGTCTGCCCGCCGCTGGACAACATGAAGATCTGCGGCTTCCTGTGGACCTACTACGGCTACCCCAACTCGAACTACGAAGGGGTCAACGTTGAGATCATGCGCTACCGCAACGGCGAGATCATGGCGCGCAACGAGATCAGCGACGGGACTCTTCCCGACGTGGATTTCGTCGCCGGCGTGCCCGACAGCGGCATACCCCACGCCATAGGCTACGCGAACCGCAGCGGCAACCTCTTCGCGAGGCCCTTCGTCAAGTACACTCCGACCTGGCCGAGGTCCTTCATGCCGGAGAGCCAGGAGATCAGGAACAGGATCGCCAAGATGAAGCAGATCCCCGTCCCCGAGCTCATCGAGGGGAAGAAGCTGCTCTTCGTGGACGACTCCATAGTCCGCGGCACCCAGCTCAGAGAGACCGTAGAGTTCCTCTACAGCCACGGCGCCAAGGAGGTCCACATGCGCTCGGCCTGCCCGCCGATCATGTACGCCTGCAAGTATCTCAACTTCTCCAGGCAGAAGTCCGAGAAGGACCTGCTCACGAGGAGGATAATCGAGGAGATCGAGGGCCCCGAAGGGGAGAAGCATCTCCACGAATACGCGGACTCGCACACCGAGAGAGGAAAGTGCATGCTCCGCACCATAGCCGAGAAGTTCGGTTTCGACTCGCTCGGCTATCAGAACATCGACGGCCTGCTCGAGGCCATAGGTCTCGACAGGAACAGCATCTGCACCTATTGCTGGACAGGGGAGGAATAATGCCTATATCTCATTCCGGATCCTACGCCGCCGCCGGCGTCGACATCGAAGCCGGCTACGAGGGCGTAAAGCTCATGAAAAAGCACGTGGAGAAGACCTTCACGAGCGGTGTGCTCGAGGGCATCGGGGGCTTCGGAGGCCTCTTCCAGCCCGACACCGCCGGCATGAAGGAGCCCGTGCTCGTCTCCGGCACCGACGGAGTCGGGACCAAGCAGCGCATCGCGCAGATAATGGGGCGCCACGACACGGTCGGCATCGACTGCGTAGCCATGTGCGTCAACGACATAGTCTGCTGCGGCGCCAGGCCGATATTCTTCCTCGACTACATAGCGATCGGAAAGAACGATCCGAAAAAGGTCGAGCAGCTCGTGGCGGGAGTCGCCGAGGGCTGCGTGCGCGCCGGCTGCGCCCTCATCGGGGGCGAGACCGCCGAGCATCCCGGCACCATGAAGCCGGACGACTACGACCTCGCCGGCTTCTCCGTGGGGATAGTCGACAAGGCTAAGATACTGGACAAAAACAGGATGAGGAAGGGCGACGTCATCATAGCCCTCGCCTCGTCGGGAATACATTCGAACGGGTATTCGCTGGTCCGCAAGATCTTCGATGTGGAGAACGCAGATCTTTCGAAGCACTATGACGAGCTCGGGCAGAGCCTGGGCGACGCGCTTCTCACTCCCACGAAGATCTATGTGCGGCCGGTGCTCGCGGCGATCGAGGCCGCGGATGTGCGCGGCATCAGCCACATCACGGGAGGCGGCTTCTACGAGAACGTCCCCCGCAGCATACCCGAGGGGCTCTGCGCGGTCATAGACAAGGCCGCCGTGAAGATCCCGCCCATCTTTTCCCTCCTGCAGAGGGAGGGCGGAGTTCCCGAGCGCGACATGTTCAACACCTTCAACATGGGCGTCGGCATGAGCCTCATAGTCTCGCCCGAGACGGCGGACGCGGCTCTCTCGGCTCTGAGGAGCTTCGGCGAGGACGCCTACGTCATCGGACGCGTCGAGGAAGGATCTGAGAAGATCAGGATCGAGGGTCTCGATGGATAAGGCGAGGATAGCGGTGTTCGTGTCTGGAGGCGGAACGAACCTTCAGGCGCTCATAGACGCTCAGAGGAGCGGTATAATACACAGCGGGGAGATAGTCCTCGTGCTCAGCGACCGCGAGGGCGCATACGCGCTCGAGGGGGCGAAGAAGGCCGGGATCAGGACCGAGCTCGTCACCAGAGAGGAATTCGGCGGCAGGGCGGGCGCGGAGGCCCGCATGATCGAGCTCCTCGAGGAGGAGAGGGTCGATCTCATAGTGCTGGCGGGCTTCCTGTGCATACTCAGCGGGGACTTCACGAGGCGTTACGAGAACAGGATCATCAACGTTCATCCCTCGCTCATCCCCAGCTTCTGCGGCGACGGCTTCTACGGGCTCACGGTCCACGAGAAGGCCCTCGAGTACGGAGTCAAGGTCAGCGGCGCCACGGTGCACTTCGTCAACGAGGTGACCGACGGCGGGAAGATAATCATGCAGAAGGCCGTCGACGTGCTCGACGGAGACACGCCGGAGACGCTTCAGCGCAGGATCATGGAGCAGGCCGAGTGGGTAATACTCCCGCAGGCGACCGAGATGCTCTGCGCTAAGATCGCGGCAGAGCGCGGCTGAGGGCTCCGCGCGGCTCCCAGAGAGCAGGCGCCACTAAAGCGGCAGCACAGACAAGGTTAGATACGGTGAAGCATTCACCGCTCACGGAGGATATCATGCAGAAACTCACAGACATACTCAGAAACAACACTTATCCCGGACGCGGCATAGTCGTCGGCAAGGACACGGTCTATTACTTCATCATGGGCCGCTCCGAGAACAGCAGGAACCGCATCTTCGAGCTCACGGACGACGGGATCCGCACCAGCGCCTTCGACGAGTCCAAGGTCGAGGATCCCTCGCTGATCATCTATCATCCGGTCAGGACCATGGGCGGCGCCCTCGTAGTGACCAACGGCGACCAGACCGACACCATAGTCGAGAAGGGCTGCTTCAGGGGAGCTCTCATGACTAGGCAGTACGAGCCCGACGCTCCCAACAACACCCCGCGCATCTCAGCGATCGTGAACGCCGACGGAAGCTTCGAGCTCTCCATCCTCAAGGAAAAGGACGGCGGCTGCCTCAGGGAGTTCTTCTCCTACGAGTGCTGCCCCGAGGGCAAGGGCTACTTCATCAGCACCTATCAGGGCGACGGCAAGCCGCTTCCCTCCTTCGCTGGCGAACCCATTGAGGTCGAGCTCGCGGGACCGGACGAGGTCTGGGAAGCCCTCAACGCCGACAACAAGGTCTCCCTTTACAGCAACATCAGGGGAGAGGTAAGGCTCTTCAACAAGAACCTCGGAGAGTAATACAGGATACAAGGCGCTCAATCGGCGCCGTTACAGCGGCCACGGCCGCGGAAAAGGCAGGAAACAGAAATGAACGAACTCGCACTCAAATACGGCTGCAACCCCAACCAGAAGCCTTCCAGGATATTCATGAGGGACGGCTCCGACCTCCCCGTCGAGGTGCTCTGCGGAAAGCCGGGCTACATCAACTTCCTCGACGCTCTCAATTCCTGGCAGCTCGT
>JAEEGI010026775.1_pt1 | contig 11086 bp, 5 predicted proteins | sample 8958751 | NCBI WGS metagenome assembly JAEEGI01 (sample SAMN16246545, study PRJNA631951) | gut metagenome | biome: gut microbiome; feature: rumen; material: KS-attached | host: Bos | place: Iran: Karaj | collected 2018-10 | reverse complement strand
CAATTATCTTTATTACTAAGAGTAATAATTAATATCTAAAATTCTATTGTTAAAAGTATCTTCTTACAATAAAAAACCTATCTGATTATTGTTTTTCTAATGAAAAAATATAATAATATTAATGAATTCAATTAAAATTGATTACATAAATATTAAAAAGATAAAATGAATTAAGTGGAGAATTTAAAAAAAATATAATATATTTTATAATAATTATAATATTTGTTACAAATCACAAAAAAATGAAAAATAAATCATCTATAAAAAAGAATTCTCTTAGTTCAAGATCTTCATTAAAATTATCAAATAATATAAATTTACCACCTGATTTAAAAACAACAAAAACAGTAAAGTAAAAAATAAAAAATAATAATAAACATTTTAGTTTTCTAAAAGATAATTTTCCTCAAAAAAAAAATTCATTATCAAAAACTTATAAAAAATCCGAGACATTAAATAAGACAAAATCTCATGGATTATTATTAAAGAAAGGAACACTACCACTAAAAAATTCAGAAGAAATATTAAAAATAAACTCAGAATCAAATGAAAATCAAAAGAATGAAAATGACAAATTTTCATCTTCAAAAAGTTTAGCAGTAATATCTCAAATAGGAAATGCACATAATAATCATTCAAGTAACATAAGAGTATTTATTAGATTTAGACCATTTAATGAAGTTGAAAAGGATTTATTATCAAATAACATAGGAAAGAAAAGTATAGTATATTTAGATAATTTAAAAGATTATCCAAATGAGCATTTTCATCAAAGTTTAAAAACAGAAAATCAAAATGGAACATTATCAAATCCTTATACTTTTGATACAATTTTTGATTCTGAAACAATTCAAGAAGATATATATAATTTAGTAGGAAAAGAAATTGTTAAAGATGTTTTATCAGGATATAATGGAACTATTTTTGCTTACGGACAATCTGGTTCTGGTAAAACTTATACAATGTATGGTGCTGATATATATGATGATAGTACTAAAGGTATTATTCCTAGATTAATTGGTGATATTTTTAATTATGTTGAAAATGCAGATGAAAATATCACTTTTCAATTTAAAATGTCTATTTTACAAATTTATAAAGAAAATATTTATGATTTATTAACTGGAGAAAGTAATTTAAAAATCAAAGAAAATCCTATTAGAGGTATTTATGTTGATAAATTAACTGAAGTTTATGTTGATTCTTTTGAAACTTTTATGGAATATGTTGATTTAAGTCAAGAAAATAGAATAGTAAGTGAAACAAAATTAAATTCATATTCAAGTAGATCACATTCAATATTAATATTTGAAGTAACTCAGAATATAAACAATGCAAATTTTTCTAAAAAAGGGACATTAAATTTAGTTGATTTAGCAGGAAGTGAAAAAATATCAAAAACAGGAGCAGTAGGAGAAACATTAGAAGAAGCAAAAAAAATAAATTTATCTCTTTCAGCTTTAGGAAATGTAATTCATGCTTTAACTTCAAATGCAGAACATATTCCATATAGAGATAGTAAATTAACTAGAATATTACAAGAAAGTTTAGGTGGGAATTATAAAACTAGTTTAATTGTTACTTGTTCACCTCATTCTTATCATTTTGAAGAAACTACTTCTTCACTTAAATTCGCTCAGAGAGTTAAACATATTAAAAATAAAGTTAAAATTAATATTAAGTTAACTTATGAAGAATTACAAAAAATTATTAATCAACTAAGGAAACAATTAGGTTGGGCTAAAGATGAAAATCAAAAATTAAGAGAAATTATGGCTGAAAATGGTATTGAATGTACTATTGAAAGTAAATTTGATGATGATAAATATAAAAGCAATGATAAAGATAAAGATAGTGATAGCGATAGTGAACAAAATGAAAAAAAAATATCTAAAACTAGGAAATATGATAAAAATATTTTAAGAAAAATTAATAATAATGATAATAAAAATAATTCTTATTCTGAAAATGAAAAAAAAGAAGATTTATTATCAAAAACTCACAAACAAATTATTGTAAATCCTTTAAATAATGATGAAGATGAAAAAGATTTAAATTCAAATTGTAATGAACATTCTAAAATAATAAAAGAATTAAAAAAACAAATTGATGATTTAAATTTAGAAATTAAAGAAAAAGATAGTATTATTTCTACTTTAGAAGAATCAAATAAAATGAAACAAAAAGAAATTGATAAAAATAAGGAAACAAATAGTATTTTTAATGTTAATTCAAATGATATTCCTAAAATGCTAAGAGATATTCAAGATATGTATGATGAAATTAATGAAAATATTATAAAAATATTAGGTCATTATGATCAATTAACAAATAATAAAGATATTGAAGAATTTATAGAAAATTTTTCAAAATTAGTTTCTGATATAAATGCAAATAATGATAAATATAAAAATGAAGATATTGAATGTTTCAAAGGGCTATCTTCTATTATCTTAAATATATTAAATAATTGTAATAATGAATCAATAGGTGAAAATATTCGAAATTTAAATAATAAATATCAAAAAAATATTAATTTACTTTTTGATAATGTTATCACTGATAAATCAAATCCAAATAATAAATTAATAAATTATTCAACTCTTTTTATTTATTTATATTGTGAATCTTTCACAAATTCATATTTTTCATCTAAAATAAATGAAAAAATCTTATCTCATAATAATCTTTTAATGCAAGCGAATACATTATTATTAAAAATTACAGAAGATTTATTAAAATCTAATTTAGATATAAGTAATAAATTAAATAATGCAGATATGGATAAAATAACAAATAATTTAATGAAAATAAAAAATGATTCATATAAATTATCTTTTACAGAAACCCAATCTCCTCAAAATTTTAGACAACATAATAGAAAAAGAACAAAAATAATGTCATTAATAAATAGAAAAGGATTAGATATGCTAAGAAAACAAAGAAAAGATTATCAAAATGATAATTCTCTTCAATTAGATATATTAAATCCCCAATTCAATCAAATCAATCAAATTAATCAAGTTAAGAAAGTTAAAAAAACAGAAAATCCAATTTTTGAAAAAGAAGAAGAAAATGAAGAAAACAACGACACAAAAAAAAATTTTTCTTCTTTTAATGATGAGAAAAGTCTAAATCAAAAAATTGTAATTCCAATAAGTGAAACTGATATTTTTCAAAATAAACAAGAAAAAAAAAAATCCAAATTAACAATGTTAAAAGAATATATTGTTAAAGCTTTTAAAGAAACTGAAGATTATAAAAAAGAAATGCTAATTTTAAAAAATTCTTTTATTATGATATTAAATCAACAATTAGAAACTATAATTAAAAAATTAGCTGATAATAATATTATAAAGAAAGAAGAACTAAAAAACATTGAAAAAATAATTAAAGAGCAAAATATAGATAAAGTTATAAATGAAAATAGGAAAAAAGAAAAAAATAAAAATAAATTAGAGAAAAAAAATGATTTAGAAAAAAAAGATTTAAAATTAAGTTCTGATGATATGTTTGATAAAGATAATGAAGAAGAAGAAGAAGAAGAAGAAGAAGAAGAAGAAGAAGAAAAAGAAAAAGAAAAAGAAAAAAAAGATGAAAAAGAAAAAAAAGATGAAAAAGAAAAAAAAGATGAAAAAGAAAAAAAAGATGAAAAAGAAAAAAAAGATGAAAAAGAAAAAAAAGAATTAAAAGAGAATAATAATAATTTCAAAGAAATATATAAAATAAAGAGTAAAAATGGAATAATTGAAAATTCAACAGATAAAAAGAATAACACTGTAAAAAATCCAAATCAAATAAATTTCCAAATATCAAATCCAAAAAAAGATTTAAAAAAAGAAATATTTAATAATGAAGTAGGAGCATTAGCAAAAGAATATGAATTAGAAGATAAAAGGCCAAAACATAAAAGAAATTCAAAAACAATATTTGGTGATTTAAAAACAAAAACAGAAAAAGAAATAAAATTATATCCAAATGAAGTAAATTTAATGTTAACATCAGAGAGTAATATAGAAGAAAATAAGAATAAAGTAAAGAATAAAAATGGTTTTTTTTCAGAAAGAAAAGAAAGAGTATTTTCAGATAATTTATCTAAATATACATATGATAATATAAATAAAAAAAAAACACCTTTATCTCCAATTAGTAAAGAATTCAATACATATTTTAATTATGAAAGTGGTCCAAATAGTCAAAATGTAAGCTCAATTGAAGATATTGTTGATGATTATTTAAATACTGGAACTGCAACCAGAAGATTTGATGGTATTGGTTTTACTATTAAAAATCATAAAGTTAAATGCCTTTTTAGAGGAGGATTAAGTGCTAATAATTCTTTAGATATTACTCCTATTGGTACTCATATGAAATCTTTAGTTGGAGATGATTTTTGTCCTAATCCTGATGATATTCTTTAAAAATTTCCTTTTTTATATATTGTTTTATTTATTTTTATTAATGTTCTTTTATAATTATTTTTCTCTCTTTTTTATTCTTATATCAATTAAATTTTTATTTAAAATTATTTATTATGAATTAGTATTTTTTAACTTTTTTTTTTGAGTTGATTTATAGTTTTTTTATAATATAGACTTATTTTATTATTGAAATAAATATAAATATTATTTATTGAAATGCTTTATGAAATATAATTGTAAATCTTTTTATTCTGGATTAACTAAAGAGTTTGAATTTATAAAAGGTACTAAACTTTTACTTTTCTTTAAATTTTTAATTTTATTAGAACCTTTTGGACGGTATTTATGATAATTTATTTTAGGAAAAATCAATGGATTCTTTTCTTCTTTTAAATCCTCCTTTAGAAATTCATTTAAATTTGATTCTATAATTTCTTTATCTTCATTTTTAATATTTTCATTATTCTTATCTTCTAAAAATTGATTATAATTATTATTAATATTGTTATAATAATCATTCTCATTTACTTTAAATCTACTATAATTACTTTCAATACTTTGTGATGCTATTTCTTCATTATTATAAATATTTTTTAAACTATAAGTAGGTTTAAAATTAGGTTTCATTCCTTTTAATTTTCCAGACATTAAATCATTTTTTAATTGTTGATATTTCATTATTTTATAATCAAAATATGATTTTAATATTCCATCATATCCATTTCCTTCATTAAAATCATATTTATTAAATGATATTTTAGGTAGTGTTTCTTTTGGTTTTTTTTTTCTAATTATATATTTATAATTATTTTTATCTTCATTATCATTATCATTATTATCGTTATCATTATTATCATTATCATTATTATCAGGAATATAATCAAAATTATTTTCAATGTTAATTAAATTATAAAAAGTAAAATTTCTAAAAATTCTTGAATTAACAAATTTTAAATTATCTTCTAATTTAATATATCTTAATCTAGTATCATAACCAATAAAATTATTTTTTTCACAAAATGCTTTATCATAAATTTCATCTTTAAAAGACAATTTATCTCTGATATAATTTACAATTTCTCTCCAAGGAGAAAATTCTTTTTGTTCATAAATATCTTTCCAATTAATATCTTCAAATAAAGAATGTTCTTCTAATTCTTTAATTCCTTCTTTAAAACCTAATCTTTTATAAGCTTTAACTTTTAATAAACTATTAACAAAAGAGCATAATTTTTCACTATAATCCTTATTTTCAATTAAATTAATTTTATGTTTTTTAATTTGTTCTCTAATTTCATTTTTATTTTTTCCATTAAAAGGTTTTTTCCTAAACATACATTCATAACAAATAACACCTAAAGAAAAAAAATCAGAATAAAATTTTTGTTGTTTCCCAAATAAACATTCAGGTGACATATATTCAGGAGTTCCACTAAGATCTATTTTATCACTTAAAATAGATTTTGCTATTCCAAAATCAGTTAATTTTACATAACCATTATTATCAAAAAGTATATTTTCTGGTTTAATATCTCTATGAATTATTCCATTAGTATGAATATAATCTAAAGCAAATATTAAATTAGATAATAAAAATTTAATTTGATGTTCAGTTAATTGAAAATTAAAGTTATCTAAATGAAATCTTAAATCACCTCCTTTTGCTAATTCTAATAATAAATATAAGTAATCAAAATCTTGGAATGTTGCTATTAAATTTATAATGAAATGATTATTCAATTTTGATAATATGTTTCTTTCTGAAAATATTTTTGAAACTGAATCATAATCTAATAATTTTACTTTGGAAATTTGTTTTATTGCAAAAGGATAATTTGTTTTTTTATGAATTACTTTCCATACTCTTCCAAAACCTCCTCTTCCAATTAAATAAAGGAAATCAAACTGAAAAGTTGAAACTATTAATTAATATTATTCTACTTTTTTTTTCTGTTTTTAAAGTAGATATTATTGAACTATTTATTTGTTCTTGTCCCATTATATTGAATTTTTTATTAAAATTTTTTTTTTTAAAAGAAAAAACAATATAATTAATATAAATATTAAAAATTATTAACAATGTTATTTTATTTTGTTATAATAAAAATATACCAATCATTTTTTATAATTTTCCTATCATTCATACAAGTTTAATATATACAAAAAATCTAATAATATTAAATTGATAGTAAAAATATTTTCAATGATAAATAACAGTAAAATGATATCTAAATTTGATGGAACACAAAAAACTAAAATTAGTTAATTGTTAAAGCTTTAAATTTGTTTTCTTATTTATATTATTTTTATAAATTTTTAAAGCTTTTATTTTGTTGAATATGTATTGAATAAAAACTATTCTTCAGAAGAAATCTGTTCAAATATTGCTAACAATTGATTTATCATATGACTGATACCTATATTATTCTTAACAGAGATTTCAAAATATTGAAATTTTCTTTTTTCCCAATATTTTTTAGCATTAAAATGGTTATTTTTCTTAGAAAATTTATCGAGTTTGTTAGCAACAATAATTACATTAGAATATTTATTTAAATACATAAACATTTTATTTTTTAATTCATTTTTAACAAAATATTTTGCTTTACTAAAGCTTTCTTGATTACTTATATCATAAAATACTAAAATAAAATTTGATTGAGAATATAAATCTGAATAATCTTCTTTATACTCTTGAACTCCTGGAGTTACATTAAAATTTAAAATATATCTTTGATTATTATATGTTAAAATTTTGGAAATGTTTTCAATAAAAACAGTTGGTATATATAAATTTTCAAATCTTTTTTCAGCAATTTTAATAACAAAAGAACTTTTTCCACTTTGTTTTTCACCAACTAAAACAATATTAATTTCATTTTTTCCTTTTTTTGGTGATTTAATTATTATATCAGTTTTTGAGTTATTATTATTATCATATCTAAGTATTGAAACAAAACTTTCATTATTTTTAGATTTATTTCTATCTGAATAAGTTGATGTGATAATGATTGTATTCTTTTGAAATTTATTAATTGTATCATTATCTTCTTCTTCATTTATATCTTCATTATCTGTCATTTTTTGATTTAGTTCATATTTAATCTCTATTAAATTGTCTTTACTTTGTGAATATGGTTTTAAAATTGATGGTATTATTTTTATATTATCTAATTCATCTTCTTCATTTTCATTTATGTTTTTTTTATTAAATTGTCTAATTTCAAAACATCCACAGACTCCCATTTTCTCAATTTTTTTCAATTTTTTTATAAAATTAATTATTATTCTTTTAAAGGTAAAAGGGTTTTTTTATTTTGAAAAAAATAAAATTTAATTTACAGTAAAAAAGATAAGATTTTCATTATAAATAAATGTTGGTGATATCTTTTTATTAAAATATATTAAAAAGAAAACCATTTTTCAATAAAGATATTGGAATTATTATACATAATATTTATTCCAAAAACATCTTTTTTAATTAAAAATATTGTATATATTTAAATAATAATTAAAATAAATAATTTTAAACACATATATACATTAAAAAAAATCTTGAAAAAATCAAAAAAATTATAATATTATAAAAGTAAAGACAAAAAAATGACAGATAAATATATTTTTCATTATTTCAAAGCTAATGCAAGAGGAATGTTATCAAAAGCAATTTTATCATCAAGTAAAAAAGAATGGACAGACAATATTATAGTAGAAAATTGGCCTGAAATAAAAAAAAGTGGTTTATGTGAATTTGAGCAATTACCTGTTCTTGAACATAATGGTAAAAAATTATGTCAATCAATGGCAATTGAATTATATCTTTTAAAACAATTTAATTTATATGGAAAAAATATTGATGAACAATATCAAATAGATTCTTTATTATGTTCTTTTGAAGATTTATTCCATTTACCTCATGAATATTTAAGATGTAAAGATGAGAAAAAAAAAGAAGAACAAAAAAATCAATTTATTGAAAAATATAAATTATATTTAAGAAAATATGAAGAAAGATATACTTCTTTAGGAAAAGGAAAATATTTCTTAGGTGATAATTTTAGTGGAGCTGATATTTTTATTGGTTGTGTTTTACCTTATTTTTGTGATATTATTGGTCACTGTATTATTAAAGAAAATGCTCCTAATATTTTTGAATTAGTTCAGAGATTAAAGGAAAATGAATTAAAGGAATTTTATGAAAAATATTATTTAAAAGATTCTGCTATTTAAATGAAATTTGTTAAGTATTAATTTTTATTTGGATTATTAACAAAAATTTATTTAAGGAATATTATTAATTTACTAAATTAATTTTATTTAATTTATTTAAAGTTTAAAAAATAAATTATTCAAAATAAAACCATATTAAACTCGAAATTTAATACAAAAAAAAAAATTATAATCTCAATTTATATCCATAATTTATTAATTTTTAATTATTAATCAATAATAAAATTTACTTTTATAAATTAACTTTCTTAAGTACTTCTTCAAAATGTTCTCTATAATCAGTATGTTTTAACTTTAAATCAGTCATATCATAATTTTCAATTTTAATAGAATTTTCTTGACCAATAATTAATTTATCCCATCCAATAGGTTTTTTCTCAACACAAGGTTCAAATAATCTTTTAAGAACACTATCATTTTTCGAATAGCAATTAATAATTCTTCCATTAACAACTTCATTAAATATATCAGACCAAATCATTTGTTCAATATGAGTAGCACCTGCAATAAACATAACATTATTAATTATATTATTATCAATTTTTAATCTATATAATTCCTTTAAACAATTTTTTATAACATGTGCTCCAAGACTAAAACCAATTAAATTAATTTGACAATTACCAAATATTGTTCTAGTTGCTAATATTAATCCTAATAATTTACCAGAATATTTAGCTCTTCTTTTAGCAGATAAAAAAACATTTGGAATTGATGAATCAAATATAGGAATTCCATTAACTAAATTTAATTTTTTTGGAAGTGATTTAATTATTATTTTATCAAAAGAATCTCCTGGCCATTGAAAAAAATAAAACATTGATCTTCTTATTGAAATTATTAAATTTTTCCATGATTCTGAATGATTATCTGATTCAGCTCCAAAACCTGAAATTAATAAAGTTATTTCACTTGAATAATATTTTTTTGAATATGGAATAAATTCTAATTTTTCTCTTGATAATTCATCTATTTTTGATGAGAATATATTTATTAATTTACTGAATAACATTGGAATTAAATTAAAATTTGATTGATAAGATTCTTTAATTCTTTTTATTAATGTATCAAATCTTTGAATCATGGATTTTGGTAAGTTTTGATATTTGAAAATTTCTTCTATATCTTTAAATTTATAATATTCATTTATTTTTATTACTTCATAATTTTCTTTTATTTGATAATAATCAAGATATGCAATTATTAATTTTATATCAAATTCAATTGATTTTAAATATGTTTGTAAATTATGAATTGTATTATCTAAAAGGTAATTAAATTTAAATTTATCCTTATAAGGATAAATATTTATATCAATTATTTCTTTTGTGATACAATAAAAAAAAGAAGCAATAATAAAGAAATATTGTTCATTACTATTTATAATGTCTTCTAATAAATTAACATTTAATTTAATAAAATCTTTAACATTTATTAATGGAAGTGAAATAAAACTATGATAAACACTTTCATATGTATTATTTTGATCATTTAAATCAAGATCAAACCATGAAAGAATTCTTTCATAATTTTTTATAAATACTTTTTTTGTATATTCATTATATAAAAGAACTTGAGAATTTGATAAAATAAAAATTCGGAAAAGAATTTTTTTAACATTTAAATTATCATTATGATTTGAATTATTTAATATATCATCAAAGAGAGTTGTATATTCAGGAATTTCAAAATAATTCTTTGAATAAGTTTGTAATGGCATTCCCTTTTCTCTACTATAACTTATCCATTGATAGAAATAAATAACATTTTTGATATTATTATCTTTTTCTAATTTGTTATCTAAATTATTTTCATATTCTCTAACAAAAATTATGTTTTTTATTCTTCTTTTTGTTTGATAAATTAAAAAATGAGGAATATCATTTGTATTAAATTTTTCTTTTAGTTTTGAATTATATGAAGATAAAGAAATATTAATTTCATCAGAAAAAAATTTTTTGTTAAGTTTATTTATTGTATCTATAATATTTCCTGAAATTTTTGAAATTTGTTCTTTTTTTTTAAAAATTTCTAATAATGATTCATAAAAGAGATTTTTATAAATTTTTCTATTTTCATTATAATTATTTTTAATATATTCTAAACAACTTTTTTCATTAATGTAAAAATGTTCAATAACACTTTCTTGACTTTTTAATAATTGATATGCTTCATCTTTAAAATGTTTATTAATTGTATTTTCAAAAAATTTTTCAATTGCATCACTTTTGATTGATATATCTCCATTAGGAGTATCATTATCATTAGGTGTGTTAATATCATTTTTAAATGATAATTGGATTTTTTCCATTATAAATTTTTAAATAAATTTTGTTATATAATAATAATTTTTATAATAGTTATGATTTCAAACAATATTTTTTAATGTTTTAATTCTTTTAATTTTTACTTTCCTCATTTTATATATTATATGT
>JAEEGI010026772.1_pt1 | contig 11087 bp, 5 predicted proteins | sample 8958751 | NCBI WGS metagenome assembly JAEEGI01 (sample SAMN16246545, study PRJNA631951) | gut metagenome | biome: gut microbiome; feature: rumen; material: KS-attached | host: Bos | place: Iran: Karaj | collected 2018-10 | reverse complement strand
CACGATACCTAACAGCCGTCAGGAAAATGACAGCATTCAGTCATCATCTCCATAAAATGACAACAAAAAATGACTGGCTAATGAGAAAGCCAGTCACTAAATAGTAAAGATGCCAGAAGTTAAAAAAACGTAAAGCCGTGCTCTATGCGGCTTCCCTAAGCTGTTTAAGGAAAAGTTCAACCTCTTTGTTGAATTTCTCCTGCTCTTCTTCTAGGTTCGTTATCTTGTTTTTCATCGTGTTGACAGCGTGCCAGCCAGATAGCTCCTTGGTGCGATAGTATGTCTGCAGGAACTTGTAGAACTCCTCTTGAGGTTTCTCAATGGTGCCTCCACACCAATTTACGAACAGCAAGATCTTCTTTGACGGAACCTTTTTGCAATTTTCCGGTCGGAAATCGTCAAAGTGTGCTATAAGCAGTTGGGCATCCTCACGCTTTTGAGGATCTTTCATCCATAGCAGTGAAGCGGTCTGGGCAATGTTCGACTTGGCATTTTGATTCTTGAACACAGAAATGGCATGTTCCTTGACATCTTTTACAGAATACTCATGAAACCCCTGCTGGGCAAAATTTCTTAGGCCCAGCTCATCTATGAATTGCTGTATCTTATCAGTTACCGGGGTCTGAATCAACTCGATGGTGTCATTCAGCTCTTTTATAATGTCGCGGCATTGCTTTTCCAATAGCTCTACACACTTATCGGGGTCGGCCTTGGTCAACCGTTCTTTCTCTATCTCTCTATAGCAGAGCATCAGCGAGGCCAGCACATTGGCAAAGAGCGCCCTTTGCTCAATGTAAAGCGTCTGAACATTGTCGCTATATAACTGGATGCCAAACAAGTCGCGTGCACAACCACCATTGGCCAACACCGAACGCTCGAGAACCGAGGGAGATAGGCGGTCTTTGAACATCTCGCCTTTAGGCTGCTGCTTGTGAATAATGGGGCAACTCGTTCGATAGCTTTTCTTGATGGAAGCAAGCGAACTCCTCAACTTGTTTAGCATGAGCTGGGACGTACTGAAACGCTTGTTGTCCTCGGTTGCCCAGCGAGAGTTAAACGTTAATGAGAACTTGGTCAACGAGAGGAATTCTCTGTGGGCTATACTAAGACACTCTCGCACGTCGGCTATTTTCAGCAGAATGTCTAACTCAGTATAGTTACGCACATACAAACTGGCAATTAAGCCATCTTCGTTGAACTGTTCAATCTTTTTGATTACATAAAGCAGTCCGCTTTCTGTCACCTGAATATCATCTGTGTAAGTCATAATATAAATTTTTTTGTTAAACAATTAGCTGCAAAATTACCAAAAACGGACCACTTTTCCAAAGTTTTTTTTGTAAAGTTTTATTAAGTAACGGAAAGAAATTTAAGTCTTTATTTATCAAGAATTAGAGATTTAGAGAATTTTTGATTGCAAAAAGAGAATTTTTTTTGAATTACCCGTCGCAAGCGACTGGAACCCTGCGGATTGAAACGGAAATGGCTGGCCATTTCTTCTCAAATTCCCAATAATTCTACTAAACTACTAAAGAGAAATTCTCTAAATCTCTAATTCTTGATAAATAAAAAGAGGATGGGAAACTTCAACTGAGTAAGCCTCAGGCTTGTCTGGTCGCTTCAGCTTCCTTCTACAGCCCCCATACATTCTTTAGGTTCGAGAGCGGCAGTGTCTCTACACTCTCTTCGATGGCATCGGGCAGGTTGGGGAAGAAGTCGATGCCCGTGAGCTGTTCCAGTTCACGAATGTTGACGGCGAAGTTGCCGATTGGTGTTTTTGATGAGTATTCAGCAATGTGCTCCACCCATAGGCCGATGGCTGTATAGCCTCCGGTGGACTGCTTGGCAAGCATGGCCATGAAGAAGTACTTGGGTACGGGAATCTGGTTGGCATCGCTGCCCAGATAGTCGTAGATCTGGTCTTCCTTGTCGATGGTGCCGCCTTTCACCACATAGAGCGTGTCAACGTAGCTTGAAGCAGCCCATGAGCGCACTTGCGTCTCCATTCTGCTCCAGATACCGGCATTGAGGCTGTGTGTCTGCGGCTGCATGTTGGTCATATAGAACGTCTGCTCGTTCGACTCAACTGAGGCCAGTCGGTCGGCTGAGGGGCAGATGTGTCCGTGGTCATAGCCCGAACGGACGTAGGGGTCTGCTGCAAACTGATAAGTCATGGGCAGGAACGGGTCGTTGGGATAGCCGGTCTGTGTGCGGTCAGTGTTTTTATCCAGCAGGCTGCCATAGAGCTGGTAGCAGCTCCATCGCTGTGCATGGATGCTGGTGTCCCATTCTGTAGAGTAGTTGATGCCTGTTTCGCCAGTCAGGTCGTTGAGTGTGGCCGTATGAACGAGCAACAGCTGGTTGTCGCCCTCCTTGAGGCGGGGCATCTCCAGTCGGAAGACGGCATTTCGCTCTTCGTAGGAAGGCTGGTACTTGCGTAGCTCCACGAGATAGTTGTTGTTGTCGAACTCAAGCGTCTTGCCGTTGAAGTTCTTCACTTTGCCGCACACGGTGACGGTATCGCCCATGCTCAGTTCGTCGCCTGTTTTCACCCATGCCTGGTTGAGCAGTCTTCCGCGATAGACGCAGAATTCTTCTTTACTGTTTCGCTTGTCGGCAATATAGTAGGTGGCGTTGCCGTATTGTGTGTTCATCTCTGTCACTCTGGTGATGATGCCTCGTGCATAGACGGTGGCTCCGTCGCCCAGGAACTCGTTGGCGCCCAGGCTGTTGCAGGCTTGCAGCAGTTCGGCTACGGTGAAAGGATTCTTGATGGTACCTTTCTCTGCATCACGTTCGAATGTGATGCTGTCGATGTCTGCCGTGTTGATGATCAATGGCTCGGTGGAGCCCTTCGTATAGACTTTTATGAAGGTCTGTGCCTGAACAGCAGTCGTCAGAATGACGAGGAGGGCAAGAGTGATTCTTCTCATGGTGAATGTGGTTTTATGCTTTGTTTGCAAAGATACTAAGAAGCTGTTGAAAAACAAAATAATAATTAATAAATGTGCGCGCGTAAGATTATTTTTTGTATCTTTGCCGCCGATATTACTAACTTACAGCTTCTTAGGGCTGATGCCAACAGGAAAAAATATAAACTAAAAAAGCAATAATAGAAACATGTCAAGAGTGAAGACCATCGTAGCCATGCTGTGCGCATGCTTGCTGATACCTACGGGACTACGTGCTGATGAGTGGACCGATGTGACATCGGTGTTCATTCAGAATCCGGGATTCGACAACAACAGCGATGCCGGGTGGACGTGGCAGAGCAATGCCGGATCGCAAGCCACCAACTGGGACTGCAAGGAGTTCTGGAACGGCACGTTCGACATCTGGCAGGAGCTTTCAGGGCTGCCTGCAGGAAAGTATCGCCTGTCGGTGCAGTCCTATTACCGTCCTGGTAATAACAACGACAGCTATGCTAACTATCTGAGCGGCGACTACGACGATGAAATGACGGCTTACCTCTATGCCGGCGACAACCGCGTGAAGCTGGTGAGCCCCTACTCCTATGAGTTCAGCAGCTACGTGAACGGCTGTTGGCAGACGGGTGACTGGCGCACTGGCTACCACTACTTCCCCAACACGATGGAGAGTGCGCAGACAGCCTTTTCCGAAGGTGCCTATATGAACACGCTGGAGTTTGAGGCCGATGGCCAAGTGCGCATCGGTCTCATCAACGAGCAGTGGAGCCAGGACAACTGGTGCATCTTCGACAACTTCAAGCTGGAGTATAGCGGACAGGTGGTGAAGGTGCAGAGCATCACTCTCTCATTGCCCAGCAATCAGCTGGTGGTGGGCGAGCAGGCGCAGTGTACCGCCACCATACTGCCTAACGATGCGCTGAACAAGAAGCTGGAGTGGATCTCGTCGAGCAGTTCTGTGGCTACGGTCGATGGCTCGGGCATAATTACAGCCGTCTCCCCTGGTACGGTCATTATTACAGCCCGTTCCACCGATGGCAGCAACCGCTCGGCATCAATCACTGTGAGGGTGATGAACAGTGAGGCTACGGCTGAACAGCTGGTCATCAATGAGATCATGCCCTCGAACGTGGATGAGTTCGTGAGCCCGGCCTTCAACTTCGACGGCTGGATGGAAATCTATAATCCTACCGACAAGAACGTTTCGCTTGCCGGTCTCTATCTGAGCGACGATGCGCAGAACCTGAAGAAGTGGCGCATGCCCCTCAGCGTAGGCTCGCTGGCGGCTCATGGCTATAAGCTCATCTGGTTCGACAGCAACGATGTGGCTCCGCAGAACGCTAATTTCAAACTCGATATCGATGGAGGCACCATCTACCTGAGCAGTTCCAACGGACAGTTGCTTTGCAGTCAGGCTTATCCCGCTGCCATCGAGCGGGTGAGCTATGCCCGTACCACCGATGGGGGCGACACCTGGGGGCTCACCGCTACCCCCACTCCGGCAGCTACCAACCAGAATGCCACCTTTGCGGCCCAGCAGTTGGCTGCACCGGTAGTGGATCAGCCCTCGCGGTTCTTTACCGACCGCATCACCGTCAATGTGAGAATTCCTGCAGGCTGCACCCTTCGCTACACCACCGACGGCTCGCTGCCTACGGAGAAGAGCGCAAGCAGCACCACGGGACAGTTCACCATCGTCAACACCACTAACTATCGCTTCCGCTTGTTTGCCACGGGCATGCTGCCCTCGCGCGTCACCACGCGTTCCTATATCTATCAGTCGCAGGACTACACACTGCCTGTGGTGTCGGTGGTGGGCGATGAGCGGTTCTTCTATAGCGACTCACTGGGCGTGCTCGTTCAGGGCGTGAACGGTCGTCCCGGCAACGGAATGGCGCAGCCCTGCAACTGGAACATGAACTGGGAGCGCCCCGTGAACTTCTCTTATCTCACGGCTGACGGGCAGATGGTGTTCAATCAGGACGTCAACCTTGAGATGTGCGGCGGATGGAGCCGCGCCTGGTCTCCCCATTCATTCAAGCTGAAGGGTGCGAAGGAGATGGGCGGTGACAAGAACCTGCCTTATCCGTTCTTCGAGCAGAAACCCTACATCCGCAATCGCACCCTGCAGATTCGCAACGGCGGCAACGCGCACTCCAACGGACGCTTCAAGGATGCTGCCATCGGCACCGTGCTGCAGACCTCGGGCGTGGGCGTCGATGTGCAGAGCTACCAGCCTGTTCATGAGTTCATCAACGGTCGCTACATTGGCGTGCTCAACATTCGCGAACCGAACAACAAGCACTACGCATACGCCAACTATGGCTACGACGAAGATGAGATAGACCTCTTCGAGATAGGCCCCGACTCGGGCTACGTGGTGAAATGCGGTACCACCGACAACTTCGAGGAACTGGTGGAGCTGTCGGAGAGCGCAGCCAACAGCGAGACCTTTGCCGAACTGTGCCGCCGCATCAATATGGACGAGTACATCAACTATATGGCAGCCGAGTTCTATTTAGGCAGCACCGACTGGCCGCAGAACAACGTCAAGGCCTTCCGCCACAGGGATAACGGGCGGTGGCGCTTCGTGTTCTTCGATGTTGACTTTGCCTTCAACACGAGCAATCCCTTCAACGACTTCATGAACAAGGAGTGGTATCTCTTCAACGAGCTCTATCCCGCCGGACAGGAACGCATCTACGCGCAAATCAAGTTTGTCACCCTCTTCAAGAATATGCTGCAGAACGCACAGTTCCGCCGCCGCTTCATCGATGCCTTCTGTATGATGGGTGGAAGCGTGTTCGAGGCCAGTCGTGCCACAGAGATGATCAACCAGCTGGCCGATAGAGTGAGCCCGGCAATGGCGCTCGAAGGGCAGTCGGGCCGTCTGAACAGCTCGGCCAACGACCTGAAGAACAACCTGAACGGGCGCTTGGCTACGGCTACCAACTATCTGCGCAACTACTCACCCATGAACCTCAGCGGAAAGACGGCGCAGAGCGTCACGCTCAGTAGCGATGCCGAGGGCGCACGTCTGCTCATCAACGGTCAGCAGGTGCCTACGGGCAGTTTCAAGGGCAATCTCTTTGCGCCCGTCACCCTCAAGGCCGTGGCTCCGGCAGGCTATGTCTTCCAGGGATGGCTGAAGAACGGAGGCGGCAACACCACCACGCTGAAGGCGATGGAGAGCGTTTGGCTGTACTACGATCAGGGCTCGCTCGATGGCAAGAACTGGACGGCATCTACTTACAACACCTCTGGTTGGAAGCAGGGTACTGCTCCGCTGGGCTATAGCAATACGGCGGGCATCATCACCACCCAGCTCGACTATGGCACCAGCAGCAGCAACAAGCGCCCCACGTACTACTTCCGCACATCGGTCAACCTCTCGGCAGCGCCTTCGGACAACGATGTGTTCACCATGGATTATTACATCGACGACGGACTGGTGGTCTATGTGAACGGCACCGAGGCGGCTCGCTTCAACATGCCTTCAGGCACTATCAGCTACACCACACTGGCTTCAACCTATGCCGACCAGTTCCCCACCGGCACGCTCACACTGCCCTCATCGCTCTTCAAGAAGGGACAGAACGTGATAGCCGTTGAGGTGCACAACAATGCCACGAACAGCTCCGACATCATCTTCGATGCTGCCATCAACGCTCAGCTCTCGAACAGCAGCGCTACACCTACATATTACTCAACGGATGCGGAAATAGCACTGCCTACCGGAACAGTGAACCTGACGGCCAGCTACAAGCCCCTCACACAGCAGGAACGACTTGCTGAAGGCATTCACCCCGTGTGCGTGAATGAGGTGAGCGGCTCGAACAACAGCTTCGTCAGCGACTACTGGAAGAAGGGCGACTGGGTGGAACTCTACAACACCACCGACGAGGAGATTGACGTGGAGGGTATGTTCCTGACCGACGATATGAAGAACAGGGAGAAGTGCCAGCTCACGAAGGGCACTACCAAAGCCAACACCAAGATTCCGGCTCACGGCTACCTGATCGTGTGGTGCGACAAGAACCCCACAACCGACAAGGCGCTGCATGCCTCGTTCAAGATCTCGGGCGAAGGTGGGGTGGTTGCACTGACAGCCGCCGACCGCTCGTGGACAGATGAGCTCTACTATACGGCTCACGATGCCAACTCCACCGTGGGGCGCTATCCTGACGGAACGGCTGATGTCTATACTATGGACGTGGCTACGATAGCTGAAGCCAACATGCTGACCAGCTACTTGTTGCAGATAGACCAGGAGGAGCAGAAGCAGACCACCGGCATCAAGGCTCCTATGATAGCCTCGGCTAACGGCTTCCGCATCGTTTACGGTTCTGGACAGTTGCTCGTCAAGAGTGAGGAGGACGGTGAGGCGATGGTGGAAATCTTCACCACCGACGGTCGTCTGGTCGATAGCCAGCAGGTATGGCTCCGCAGCGGTTCAGCTCGCGTCAGCGTGGCTCATCTGCCAGCAGGCTTCTATGTGGCCCGCGCCACCACTGAGCAGTCAACACGCGTCAGCTGTAAGTTCATGAGATAAGGAACAATCAGCTGAATGGCTGAAGACATGTTTGAGGCAGGCTACCCAGTCATCTATTTGCAAGAAAATGGATTCACGGATATGGCAAAGCCTGGAGGACGACGATTTGATGCCTGTTCGCGTGGCCAGATGCTCATTCTTGCTCCTTGGGTGCACCATAATGAGCATGTCACTATTAGTCGCAGCCAGTGCATGGCGCTCAACGATATGGCACGCATCCTATGTGAATCGTAACGTCTTGCTGAGCCAGACACCAGAACTGCGAAAGTTGACCATCCCACTCTATCTGCTCTACGAAGTCAGCATCCGTGTCGTCGGTTGGTTGGAGCCTAAAGAATAATACTTGTATCACGGTGCGTTATAGGTTGAATCACGATGTGGTTTTGGCTATATCACGTCGTGATGTAGTTTATTTCGTCTGATGATTTAGGAAAGATGGTGTTGTGGAATAGCCTAAAGCATGTTCTGACGTAGCCTAAATGACGTTCTCACCCTGAGCGTTTGACTTTCTCACTCTCACTATATACTATAAAGAAAAAGTTTGCAAAACATCTGTTTCATCTGTTTTCATCTGCAACTGGTTGATTATGAGATGATTGTAAGCGAAACAGATGGAAACAGATGGGTGCAGAAGGAAACACATAAAAAAACATCTGCTTCTATCTGCTGCACCCGTAAACGATTGTAATACAGGTGGTTGCAGATGGAAGCAGATGAAACAGATGTTTTCAAACTTTTTTCTTAGTAGGTGTTGATGGCTTACTTGCCTACACTTACGAAGTAAGCATTGGTCACCTCAATCTTGCCGTTGTAAGAACCACGGTTGCCGATGATGGTGATGGTGGTGCCGTTGGCAATGCCGTATTGGGATACCAGATTCTGGAACTGCTTCTTGGCACCGCCCTTCTCCGACAGGACACCATAGACATAGACCGAGCCAGAAGCATCTGTCAGATCGAAGTTGCCATACAGGTCGCCATCTTTCAGGTTGCTGATGGTTCCCGTGAGCTGATACCATACAGAGGTGCTCTCGGCAGCAGCGTTGAACTCGGCAATGGTCACGGTCTGAACGCCAGAGGGATCGGGAGTCGGGGTGGGAGTTTCGTCAACCAGACCACCGTCGGTAGTTACCAACGTAGCATCGTCAACCAGAATGTCCTGGGCCGTTGCATAGCTGGAGGTCTTGGGGTTCATCATGACGAGCGATACGGTGGCATCGGCAGTCAGTGTGAATGTGGTGCTCACCTGCGTCCAGTCCGAGTTACTCAGAGAGACATAACCACCATATTTATATGAACCAGCCGTGCCGTTTGTCACTTCTACGTAGCCTGCCTGTGTCTGTGAGGGATCGGTGGTAGTGCTCTTGGCATAGAATGAGAAGGTGTAGGTACCAGCCTTCAGTTTCACTTCCTCATGGCCGAGGCGCTTATTGGCAGTAGCGTTGAAGCCTACGGATACTGAGTACGAACCAGTATGTGCATCGTTGCTCTGAGTCAGTGTGGCATTGCCTGCGGTCGATGTGGTCTTCCAGTGGTCGGGCTGTCCGTCGGTCCAGCTCTCAAAGTCGCCATTGGTCAGGATGTTATTGCCTGCGGGCTGTGGAGTGGGGGTGTCGCTGCCTTCGGTCTTGCCATTGAGTGAGTAGAGGTAAGCCTCGTTCTGTACGGTCTCAGGTGTGGGATCGCCTTTCGAACCAACATACTTCGTCACCTTACCACAGACGATGACTTCGTCGCCTACCTTCAGGAGGTCGCCGCTGGCATATTTCTGATTGCCCAGATAGAGTGCGCGATAGCAGTAGAACTGTCCGTTCTCGGTGCCGTCGTCAGAAACGTAGAAGGTGGCATTGCCGTAGTTGTCGGCCACGTAGTTGTTCACTATCTTCGAGACCTTACCCTTGAAGTAGATGTCGTTTTCAGACTTGGCATTGTCGGCCAGGGCATTGGTGAAGGCCAGTACGCCAGCTACGTTGAACGGATTGGCCTGAGTGCCGTCGCCAGTAGGCTCGCCTGCAGGTTCGGAAGACTGAGAGGGATATTGTTCACCGCCACGGTTCACACCATTGTGCTCCAGCACGAAGCCTTCGCCCTTGTTGGTCTCGATGGTGCCGTTGTAGTTGGTGATTTTAGCGTTGATAATCACATCGTCGCCCACCTTCAGTTCAGGATCGCTCGAAGCAAATTTCTTGTTGGCGAGGTAGTTCACACGATAGACGTAGAACTCGTTGCCGTGGCTGCCATCTACTGAGATGTAGAAGGTGGCATTGCCGTACTGAGTGGTGAACTGCTCTTCAATCTTCGACACCTTGCCCTTGATGAATCGCCAGTCTGACACATCGCCCTGAGCCAGCTTGCTGCCGAAGTTGATGGCAGCAATGGCATTGTAGGGGTCTTCGGGGGTCAGGCCTGAACCTGCTCCACCGGGAATCTCGGCTACGCCGGGAACGTTTTGGCCTGTGCCTGGCACGTCGTAAGGATTAGGCACGTCCGAGCAGGCCGTGAATGTCATGGCGGTCAGTGCCACGAACATCAGTTTGCTAAATAGTTTTTTCATATCTTTATCTTTTTAATTTTCAATTTTCAATTTTCAATTTTCAATCACCTGAATGTCGCTCTCCTTGCGGATGAGTATTTGCCAGATGTCGTTGTAGCGTGTGGCGATGCCGGTGATGTTGCACTTCAGCGGCTTGCCAGTGGCTTCGTCAATGGGCAACTTCTTTGCAGCGAACTTAGCGTATGTGCTGGTTCGGATGACCAGATCGCTGGCAGAATACTCGTTCAAAGCACGGTTCACGCAACCGCCCACGATGTTGACGGTCTTGTCCTGCGTGGTGTCGGGAGCGAAGGTACCCAGTCCGGCTACGAGTGCGAACGACACGTTCTTCAGCGTGACGAGCTTGCCGCAGTTGGCATCCTTGTCCATGTCAACATCGAAGTCGATGGGCTGGATGGCGTTGGCATCGATGCTGCCTGTGTACTTGAAGTGCTGCTGGAACAGTTCCTTGTTCATGCGACCGATGGAAGTGCCGTTGTAGGGCTGTCCTATCTCGGGCTGCTTGCGATAGCCGCCGATATAGAGATCCTTCAGGTCGATGACAATCTCCTGCCCTTCGGCCAGGAAGCCGTGCATGCCGCTCTGGTTGACAGCCACGATGATGGCGCCTGTCTCGTCTTGCAGCGCAAACTGCTTGTAGAGGTTCGAGCCGATGTCGTTGCCAGTGACGCGTCCTTTAATCTTGATGTCGCGCTCAATCTTGACATTCTTGTCGGTCTCGGCAAAAACGTTGGGATAGTCGGCTTTCAGCTGGGCAATGGTGATGATGTTCTCATCGTTGATGCTTGCGTTGCCGTTGGGTGTGGTCTGAGGAACGTCCCAGTCCTTCTGACAGGCTGAGAGTGCCAGACAGGCAAGCGCCATTACGAAATATTTTGTATGTTTCATATCGTCAGCTTGTATTAGAATTGGAAGTTAATCATCAGCATGCCGTTGATGCCGTTAGCATAGAACTTATAGGGATTGTTCTGGAACGAGTAGGTGCGGATGGCATCGCCGTTCTCATCAACGTCGGTACGGCTCTGTTCGCGTCCGCCAGTCACAATCTTCGTGTT
>JAEEGI010026770.1_pt1 | contig 11087 bp, 6 predicted proteins | sample 8958751 | NCBI WGS metagenome assembly JAEEGI01 (sample SAMN16246545, study PRJNA631951) | gut metagenome | biome: gut microbiome; feature: rumen; material: KS-attached | host: Bos | place: Iran: Karaj | collected 2018-10 | reverse complement strand
TTTCATCTGCAACTAATTGAATTTGTTCTTCTAAACTAGCTAATTTCCCTTTTAAAGTTGCAGCATTTGCTGAATTTGTGGCCCCGAAATTATTACCAGTTTGAGTTAATTGTCCTAAATTACTTGAGCCAAATTCACCTGGATTTGTTTGATTTGTCCTTCTCATTTGACTCTGACTTTGATTAAATTTATTTTGACTTGCATTCATTTTTTTATTTATATAAGTTATATTTTATTTTCATAAATTAATTAGAAAATTTATAATTTTATTATTTTAAGATTATTTGTTGAATAATTACTTACAAAAATTGGTCTTTTGTTAAAATTATGTTCCATTTTTTTTTTCATTTCTTGTAAAAGTCTTTTATCTTTTTCATACATTTTATTTGAATCATATTTTTGAAAAATTGAATTTGATTTAAGATTAAATTTAATTCTTTTTTTCTTTTCTGTTTTAAAAGTTTTTCTCGATTTATCAAAAATAACTTTGAAATTTTTTATTATATTTTCTTGAGATAAACTTTTAAAATGACAATTTGAAATATTTGATGTAGTTTTATATTTTTTTCTATTATAATATATTTTAGGTTTATTATTTCTATTAAATTGATTAAGCATTAATTCTTCTTTTATAAAAAATTTATCTGGAAAAATATTATAATTCCCATTTTTATCTCTCTTAATAATTTTTAATCCTGTTTTCATTTCACTCATATATTTTTGAATAAAATTATCAAAAATTATTTTAGATTTTTTATTAATACTTTTTTTTCTATTGTTTCTATTCTCACTTTTTATTTTTTTAATTTTATCTTCTGATAAAATTTTTGAATATCTATTATGAAATGATTTATCTTCTAATAAACAAACAGATGTTCTACTTTTAATTAATTTATTTATTTTTTTAAATCTTGATGTTTCAATTTTTCCAGGAAGATTATGAGATTTTAAATTATTTTCATATGATTTTTTAACAGAAGAAATTATATTTGAATTATTGGATAAGTTTCTATAAATTGGTAAAAATTCCATATTTGATAATGAACTAAAAGTTCTTTTAAATTTTTTATTTATTTTATTATTACCTAAATATGGGCCTATCGAAAAATTAATGAAGATTTTAGAGTCTAAATTATTATTGATTTTATTTTTATTTGGTAAATTTTTTTCATCGTTATTTAATTTAATATTTTTTTTAAACAAACCTAATTTATATTTATTTGTCATAATTTCACTGTTTAAATAATTTTTAATATCAAATGAATTAATTTTAGAAAATATTTCGTTTGAACATTTACCATCATCAATCATTAAAACTTATAAATTTCTTAATAGCAAATCAAATAATTTTTAATAAATATTAAAATATTGATTTATTAAAATAGAAACATATATAAAAAAATAAAAATAAAAAAAAATGAAATAATAAGTTAAAGAGGGTCACCTCAAATATCTCACTCCATATTTCCTTCATTTTCCTTTTCCTTTCTTCATCTTTTTTTATTACGTTTTTTTTCAATTATTCACAATATTTTATATTTGTTCTATTATTATTTTTCTTTTTTTAATGATATTTTCTATTGTTTTATTATTTTTCCTGTATTTTTATTTACTTTTTACGAATCTTTTTTTCTTTTTTTAATTATAATATTTTATAATATTTATTTTTTTTCAATTATAATATTTAAGAATATTTATTTTTTTTCTTTTATCATTATTTAAAATTTAATATTCATCTTTTTCTATATTAATAAAACTTATAATACATGTAATATCATCAATATCCACAACATTATTATGTCCTCCTTTATCTTTTACACCATCATTTCCATCTTTACTTGCATTAATTTCTAAAATATATTTTTGTTTAAATAAATTAAGAATTTCCCATCTATTTCTACATTCTTCAGCTAATAATTTAGCACAATTTTCTTTATCTGTTTCCATTTTTTGAAAAATAAAACCTACTACTTCACATGAACTCATAGCATCCCAAATACCGTCACTTCCAATAACAATGAAATGATCATCACTATCTAATTCCTTTTCAAAGACTTCAGGTTCACATGATACTCCAACTTCATGAGCAACAATATCTCCAATACTTCTAGCAACAGCTAATCCTGGAACATCATCATTTTTTCTAAATACTCTCGGGGCTCCTGGAATTTTCTCAGAGACTTCTCCTCCTTTTTCAATAATTCTTTTCATTTCATCATCTCTCATTGGTTTTTGATCAATAGACATTTCAATTCCTATTTTTTCACCTCCTTTCTTTTCATCTCCTCCTTTTCTTTGTCCTAAAACACATCTTGAATCACCAACATTTATTGCAAACATTTTATTATCTACTATTAATACACTTATTGAACATGTTCCACTTAATTCAAAGTCATTTGAATTTGATAATTTCTTTTGAATGTTTTTATATACTTCTTTAAAATATTGTTCTACTTTAAAACAATCATGGAATTTTGCTATTTTTTTCTTATCTGATGTTAGTTTTTTACGAATTTCTTTTTTTAAACCTTCTGCAGCATCTCTTCCTTTCGCACCGTGACCGTCATATACTGCAAAATACTTTACATTTTCTGCTAAATCAGTTATCACATCATACACATCTTGATTTGTTAACTCCATTTTTTTCTTTTTTCCTTGAATGTTATGCCATTTTATAACTGATTGTACTGCATCTTCTTTATAATCATCACCTTTCTTTTTACCTTTCTTCTCATTACTCGAACCCATTAAATTATATCAAAAAATATTTATAAATTTATAAATGTTTACAGATTTATGAAAATAAAATAAATTTATTATAATTTAATATATATTAAGATAAAGGACCACTACTAGTGTGATTTTCCTTTTTATATTTAAAGATTAATATTGTGACCTTGGAAAAATGTGGTAATTGAAAAATTTTAATTTAAATATTTTATATAAATCATAAAACTCAAAATTATTTTCAAAAAAAATACATATAATCAATAAATCAAAAAAATTAATTTTTTCCTTTAATATATAATCATAAAAAGATATTAATAAAGAAAACTTATAATAAGCAACAGAATAAAAGAAAGAAAGTTCCTTAGGCAAATATGATTAATATTTATACATATAAATATAAATTATAATTCAATTTAAATAAAAAATAATTAAAATGGGTAATGTAAAATTATTTATTATTTAGTGTAATGAATCTTTTGAAAATGAAAAACTTACTTATGAATATACAGAAGAAAAATTAAATGACAATAATTTAAAGATGGAAAATGAATTTATTGAAGAAAAAAAAACAAAAGAAAATGAAAATGTAATTATAAATAATTTATTTTAGTTTTTTCTTAAATTTTTCCCATTTGAAAAACCAAAAAATATAAATGAGAATTATATTATTGCAACTTATTATACTGATAATAATTATATTCAAATAATAAATTGCTATGAGCAAACAAAGAAAAAATTACCATTAAAAATAGGAGAAAATAATTTACAAGAAATAAAAAATAATTGTGAATTATTAATAAATAATATAAAAATAGATTTTTCATTAAAATATATATTTGAAAATAAAGGAAGAAACACAGTAAAATATAATTTTTATAAATCAATAACAAATACAAATTATATGTTTTCTTTTTGTGAATATTTAACCTCAATTGATTTATTACATTTTAATACAAAAAATATAATTAATATGTGTGGAATGTTTTATAATTGTACTTCTTTAACTTCATTAGATTTATCTAATTTTAATACTTTTAACGTAACTAAAATGAATGATTTATTTCATAATTGTAATTCATTGATAATTTTAAATATATCTAATTTTAAAACCAATAATGTTACAAATATGAAAAATATGTTTTATAATTGTTGTGGTTTAATTCAATTAGATTTATCTAATTTTTATACAAATAATGTTACTGATATGAGTTTTATGTTTTCCAATTGTTCTTCTTTAAAATTTTTAAAATTAACAAATTTTAATGTTAATAATGTTATTGATATGAGTTTTATGTTTTGTAATTGTTATTCTTTATTAAATTTAGATTTATCTAATTTTCATACTAATAATGTGACTAATATGAATAGTTTATTTAATTATTGTACTTCTTTAAATCAATTAAATATATCTAATTTTAATACTAATAATGTTTGTGATATGAGTGAAATGTTTTCTAATTGTTCTTCTCTAACTTCTTTAAATTTATCTAAATTTAATACCAAAAATGTTAAAAGTATGTGTAATATGTTTTATAATTGTTGCTCTTTAGTTTTTTTAGATATATCTAATTTTAATTATGATAATGTTATTAATAAAGATAATATGTTTTATAAATTAAGCGTAGATTGTGATGTCATTACTACAGAAAATTAAATTATTTATTATTCATTTTAAAAGTTTAATTAAAAAAGTTTTCTTTTTATATTATTTCTTATTGTTATTTTACGAATAATTTATTTTAATTTATATCTTTTAAATGAGCACATATCATATTGATTTATTCATTTTTTAAAATTTTTATAAAGAATAAAATAACTTTAATTTATTATAATATTTAAGACTATTTATTTTTTATTCATTTTCATCAACAAATCTAATTTCTTGTCCAAATTTTTCTTTTGCTCTTTTTGTTTTTTCTTTCCTTGTATTTTGATTACAACAACTGAAACTAATTATTTCAATGAAAATTAAAGCTCCAAAAATTTGGAAAATAAAACAAAGAATTTCTATTATTAAATAGTCATTATTTTCATTAAAAGAAAAATAACCCCAAACAATTAGAAAAATAAAAATATTACAAATTACTATATGAATTGGACCATATTTTTGATTAATTTTTATACTACATATATTAAAAAAACCACAACTAAAACAAAATATAATTAAATACCACAAATATTTATTTATCCAAAATGAATATATTGAAAAAATTATACATTTCACTTTAAAAGCAAAGCAAAAAATTAATATTAAAATTACAGTAAATAATAAACCTAAAAGTCCTTCAAAAAAAAGTAATTTATATATATTAATAAAATCATTTTCAATTATATCTTTTTCAAAAATGTGTTTCCAAGAAATTGGTATTTGAAGAAGAATTAAAATTCCATAAATAATATTAAAATTTATATTTAAATATAATTTTTTTGAAAAAAATATCTTGTATACATCAAATGTTAAAAAACCGATTATATCTAAAATAATTCCAATCCAATGATGACAATAAATAGGATAATTTAAATAGTAATAAGAAAAAATAGAAGAAAATAATAATAAAAAAGCAGTTAATGAAACATTTATTTGTATTTCACGGAACATTTCTGTTTGATATATATATAAAGGAATAAAAGATAAAATATCAAAAAATGAAATAAATGGAATTTTTAAAAAACAACATGGATTTTCTTTCTCAATATCAATATATTCTTCTTCATTTTCTATTACATGAACTTCTGTATTTCTTCTATTAATTGAAATTCTTGTTTCTCTGATATCTTTGTCTTTTTTACATAAATAATATAAAGAAAAAGCACCAAAAATAAGACTGAAAATTATTTCTGAAAAGCACATATTTAAAATTAAACATCCTATTAAATTTAAATTAAAATCCCAATCTGATAATTTTTCTTCTTTTTTTAACTCTTCAACTTTATACAAATAATCTATTAAAAATTTATCTGTGAAACCAAAAATACAATAAAATAAATGTAAAAAAATTATTGATACCATTTTATTTATTACATTTTAAAATAGGTGAATATAATTTTAATTATAAATAATATTTGATTTAATGAATTAATAAGTTTTTTATATTTTTTTATATATAAGAATTATAATTAAAAAATAAAAAAGAAATAATGAAGTCAACATCAATGAATTTAAGTTATTTTGTAATAAGAATATATAATTTAAAATATAAAAAATAGAAATCAAGAGAACAAATGAAAGAAATATTAAAAAAATTAGAAAATAACTTTAATTTAATGGAAAGAAATGAATCACCTTTAAAATTAAATTGTTTGAATTTATCAGGAATAAAAAATTCTTTTTCTTTAAAGTCAATTTTAAATTCAAAAATAAAGAAAATAAATAATTCAAACTCATCAAGAGAAACAAAATTAAATGCAACTTTTACTAAAAACACAAAAAAAAAAGAAAAAGCAAAGAGTTTAATTAAATTAATGAAAAAATATTGTCCTGTAAAAAATTTAGAATATGAAATAGAGAAAATAGAACAGAAAAAAAAATATGCTCCTAATAAAATATATGAAGAAAAAATAAAGCCATCATTAGATTTGTTTTACAGAGAAAAAAAGGAGAATTTATATAAATCATGTTTAAAAAAGAAAAAATATGATAGTAAATCTTTAGTTTGTAAAGGAAAATTTAGAGAATCACCTTTGTTTGAAAGAAAAATAAATTTAAAAAAAAATAATAGTGTTTGTCAAATAAAAAATAGAAATAGTATGTTAAAAAAAATAAATTATATTTTGAATGATGCAAAAGAAGAAAAAGAAAATTTAGATAAAGATATTTTTAACGCATATCAATATGAACAAGATTTAAAGAAAAAAAAGAAAAAACAAAAAAATAAATCTTTTTCTTTAACTAAAATAAAAAAAGAATTTAATTTCAATGATTGTGATTCAGATTCAATTGACCAAGAAAAAATACTAAAAAAAAATTATGATAAAGTAAAAGTTTGTTTAGATTATAAATGTAAAAAATATTTAAGGAGTATTTATAATCAAATTAATTATGAAGATAATAAATTAAATAAATATTCAAATATTTCTCATTTTTCAATTAGAAATCATTACATTATAAAACAATTAAAAAAAGATTTTAGTTTAGTTTCAAAAGAAACTATACAATTAAAAAAAAAATATAAAGGAATTTATGCTGTTGAACCTGAAAACGAAAATGATTTTTGGAATCGTTTTGCTAAAAATTGTATATGTAATAATATTAAAGATTCTTATTATTTAGAACAATTAATTCAAAAAAAAAATATTTTAAGGTTAATTAAACCTTCTTTTGTTTCTCAACACAAATTTTAATCCTTCAAAATAAAATGTTTTATTAACAACATTTTAGAAATGACACAATCAAATAACAGATATTTAATTATTTATTTTTTATTTAAAAAAAATATCAATCATAATAAATAATTTTAGAAAAAATATTTTTAGTTTAATATAAATAAATATTCTTAATATCTATTATAATTCAAAATTTATATTTAAATAGATTATGAGTTTAAATTATTTTAATGAAAAATAAAAAATAATAAAAAATAATAATAAAAAACAAAATGAATTTTGACTTAGATTCATATGGATTAAAAAATGTATTTGATTTATTAGATTTTGACAAAGATGGAAAAGTAAATTTAAATGAAGCAATAGAAACATTAAGTTCATTAGGTTATGAAGATGAGAATCCAGTAATAATAAATTTTATGAAAGAAATGGGAGATGGAATAATTAATTTTGAAGAATTCGAAAATAAAATAAATTCCCTTATTAAAGATACAAATGATGATAATGGTTTAAAAAGAATTTATAATTTTTTAATTAATAATCCTGATAAAGATTCTATTAATTTAAATGAGCTTGACAAAATTTGTAAAGAATTAGGAAGAAATTTAAATAAAGAAGATTTAACAAATTTAATTAATAATGCTGGTAATGGTAAAGAAATTAATTTTGAAACTTTTGCTCAATTTATGAAAGAAAAATTTGCTTAAATTATTTTTTAAATAAACTCTTGTTTTATTTAAGAATTTATAAAAACTATTTTAGGTTATGTTATAATTTTTCATTTTTTGAAAATAAAAAATATATGATATATAAATATATAACATTAAAACATAATTAAATAATTAATTTGAAAAAAAAAATATAAAAAAATAAAAATGGATCAAATTTTAAGAAATCTAAAAGAGAAGAAATCAGAAAAAACATTAGAAGAACTAAAAAATTTTATAGAAGAAAACCCAATAGAAAATTACATAACAAACTTAAATGAAATAATAACATTATTAATATCAGAGCGTCAACTTTCAAAAGAGAAAATATATAAAATCTTTACTCAAATAATAGATTTATTTATAAACCAAAAAATTCCAATAGAAAAATTGAATCAAATCAACATAGAAAGATTATTTTCAATAGATTATCCTCTTTTTTCAATTCCAGAAAATATAAATATAGATTTAAACAAAGAATTTTTAGTAGAATATTATCCTAACAATAACTTTATCCAAGATATTTTTTCTGAAGAAAATAAAGAAAATCAAATTAAAATTGACTTTTTATATTATGATCAAAAAATTCATTATTGGGTAAAAGCAAGTTTTACAAGGAAAAATATGAATAATAATAAATATATAATACAATATAAAGATAATATTTTTGAATGTGAAGGAAATTATTTTCAATTAGCAGAATATGAAAAATTTACAAATGATTCAGATTGGAAAAATGATGTAAATGAAGGAGATGAAGTTTCTCTTCCTTCTAATAATTTATTTTTTAATGCTATTATTCTTTTTAAAAAAGAAAATTATATTACTTTAAAATTAAAAGATCAAAGAATTGGAGATAAAATTTTGACTAAGAATATTTTTCATTCTTTAATAAGAAGAAAAGGAGAATTTCAAAAATATAGTGAAGATGATTTTCAACAATATTATGATAAAAAACCAAATTTTAATGCTTCAAATTTTCTCTTACCTGAAAAATTTTCTGATTATGAAAATAATATTTTTATTATTCCTAGAGAAGGAATGAAAAGAAAAGCTAATATGTTTTTTATTAAAATTGGAAATTACTTTTTTCAAAATTTCTTTCATATTTTTTCCTTTGAAAAAAGTGATAATTGGTTTAATTTAGAAAAAATTGATTATTTATTTGCTTTTAATGAAATTTTATTTCATTTATCTCAAAATTTAAATTTTAAAGTCGGAAAAGAATTAACTTTAAAATATTATAATATAGTACTTAAATTATTATTAAATTTAAGTTCAGACTCAAAAAATTTTTCAAATAAATATCTTAATAAAAATAAAATAACAAATTTCTTTAATAAATTAGATCATATAATGAGTTTTTTTCTTCTTAAAGAAGATTATGATTCTTCTTTTTCAAAATTTGGTTTTGAATTTGGATTAAATTGTTATATAAATTCAGAAATTTTAGAAGGAAAAATATTAGGTTTAAATACAATAACAATTTGCTTAAATGAACATTATAATAATGATGATAATAAAGAATGTATTTTATTAAATAAAAACCCAAATATATTAAATTTATTATTTGAAGTAAATGCTCATAGTCAAATTATAAAAATGAGTTATGATATAATTTTAGGTTTATTTAAACATAAATTAATGACAGAAAAAGAAATAAAACAAATTTTTTCTTATTTCAAAGGAAATAATGAAGAAATAAAAGATATAATAAAAAAGATATTTGCAAATATAGAAAATAATGTAGATAATGAATTACTAGTATTAACAATAGAAACATTTTCTTCTGAAATTGATGAAAATAATGATAATGAAATTCAAATTTTAAATGATATGTTAAAAAAAAGTTCAAAAGAAGTTTTTATTTCAGTTTCAGAAAAAGTAATAGAAAAATTATATACAATAATAATAAATAGAAAAGAATCATCTCAAATATTAAAAAATGATTTTAATGATTTAATTAAAGTGAATGATGAAGAAGAGTTAGTAAAATATAATTATATAAAATATATTAACAAATTAATCGTAGATATGATAAATCCAAAAAGAGATTTATCAGTTTGTATTCAATTTCTTTATTCTTTATTATTATTAACTCCTACTTATTTAGATAATGATGAAGATTTTAAACAAAAAATAATAGAATTATTATTAGTGAAAAATAATTTATATGATATTATAATAGAATATTTCAATAAAGGAAATTTTGATAAAAATGTTTTAGAATTTTTATCATTTGCAATGGGAAAAACTGTTAAAGGAACTAATCAAGCTGTTGATATAGTTAAAAATTTATATTTAATTTTTTTAAAAAGTGAAAATTTTCAAAAATTTTTGGTTTGGGTTTCTGAATTAATTTCAAATGATATTATTGAACTTTATAATTTAGAATTTCTTTTAGAAGAAAAATATTTTAATTTAATAAATTTTGAAAAAGGAATTGATAATGAATTATATATTTTTTATTGGGGATTATTCCAAAAAGAAAATAATTTAGAAGATAACCAATTTAATTCAATTAATAATGGCAATTCATATTATAAAAAAAAAAATAATAATTATAATCCTTTTCTAATGAAAGATTTTAATATAATTTGGAAAATGTTAATTCATTTAAAAGAAGAATGCTTTAATAAAAACGCAATGACATTTTTTGAATTATTTTCAAAAGAAGGAATTTCTGGGAAAAACAGAAGAAAATTATGGTATAATTTAATAATACAATGTATGAAAATATTAGAATCAAATAATGATATTTTAGGAATGAATAATTCAATAAAATTATTGAAATATTTAATAGAAGAAAGTGAAAGAAAAGGAACTTCAGGATTAAAAAGTCACATCGGCTCTTTAGAATCAAACAAAATAAATTTATCATTTAATAATTTAATCCATTCATTTAATAGAAATGATTATTATAATAATGAAAGTGAATTTGATTTAGAATTAAAAAGTAATTTAACAATTTGGGATTTGAAAAAAATATTATCAAAAAGAGTAAATGTGATTCCACAATGTATAAAATTAATAGTTTATGGAGAAACAGATTTGACTGATAAAGACAATGGAAAATTATTATCTGAAAAATTTTCAAATGGAATAAAAATAAATATAGCAAAAAGTAATATATTAGAAGAAATACCAAAAGAGCCTTTAATAGAAAATGGTCAATTAACAGAAAAAGCAAAAAAAGTTTTTGCTGAAATATTTGAGGAATATTCAACAAACGGAAAAATGGATAAAGAACAATGTAGTAAATTTGCATATAAAGCAATGGATTCTCATAATCCAATAAATTCAAATGATGAAAAAATAATTGAAATG
>JAEEGI010026769.1_pt1 | contig 11088 bp, 9 predicted proteins | sample 8958751 | NCBI WGS metagenome assembly JAEEGI01 (sample SAMN16246545, study PRJNA631951) | gut metagenome | biome: gut microbiome; feature: rumen; material: KS-attached | host: Bos | place: Iran: Karaj | collected 2018-10 | reverse complement strand
CCACATCGGTTGTGTTATGAAGAGTCTTATACTGCTTCAGTCGTTCTGTCAGGCTCTCTATCGACTCGCCAGCCAGAGCGTTTCGCAGCTCCGGGTTTTCAGGAACAGGAATCAGACGATAGCCTCTCAACACCGATTCGAGATACATTCCCGTTCCGCCGCAGAGCACAGGCATCACGCCGCGCGAGGTTATATCCTCGTACGCCTTCAGAAAATCGCGCTGATACTCAAAAACATTATACTTGTATCCGGCAGGCACGATATCTATAAGATGATAAGGAATCTGCTTGCCGTCAACAACATAGTCGGCAAGGTCCTTACCCGTGCCAATATCCATGCAACGGTATATCTGACGGCTATCGGCGCTAATAATCTCAGCGTCAAGTTCTGCAGCAAGTTTGGCAGCCAAGGCTGTTTTTCCCGATGCGGTAGGTCCAAGAATAGTAATCATATCCATAGCGCAAAAATAATTTTTTTTTAGCGCCCTTGCAAACAAATAAGATTTCTTTTAACCAAGAAACATTATTTTTCAGAATAAGCCTTGCCAGAAGAAGTAAAAAAAAGCAAGAGATGCCCAGAAGGAATAAAAAACTGCCCTTTCCCGAAGGAAAGAGCAGCCTGTATATAGAATCAAAAGATTCGGAATTATTAACCAAGTTCTGCGAAGTACTTGATAGTACGAACCATCTGAGAAGTATAAGAGTTCTCGTTGTCGTACCAAGAAACAACCTGTACCTGGAAAGTCTCGTCGTCGATCTTAGATACCATAGTCTGAGTTGCGTCGAAAAGTGAACCGAACTTCATACCGATGATATCAGAAGAAACGATCTGATCCTCAGTGTAACCGAAAGACTCGTTAGAAGCAGCCTTCATTGCAGCGTTGATACCCTCAACAGTTACGTCCTTACCCTTAACAACAGCTACAAGGATAGTAGTAGAACCTGTTGGAGTTGGAACGCGCTGTGCAGAACCGATAAGCTTACCGTTCAACTCAGGGATTACAAGACCGATAGCCTTAGCAGCACCAGTTGAGTTAGGAACGATGTTGCAAGCAGCAGCACGAGAACGGCGAAGATCGCCCTTACGCTGAGGACCATCAAGTGGCATCTGGTCGCCAGTATAAGCGTGGATAGTAGACATGATACCGCTCTGGATAGCAGCGTACTTGTTCAAAGCGTCAGCCATAGGAGCCAAGCAGTTTGTAGTACAAGAAGCAGCAGAGATAACCTTGTCAGCAGCAGTCAAAGTCTTGTGGTTAGTATTGAAAACGACAGTAGGAAGATCGTTACCAGCAGGAGCTGAGATAACTACCTTCTTTGCACCTGCAGCGAGGTGAGCAGAAGCCTTCTCCTTAGAAGTGTAGAAACCAGTACACTCAAGAACTACGTCTACCTTATTAGCAGCCCATGGACAGTTAGCAGCGTCCTTCTCAGCAGAGATCTTGATCTCCTTACCATCAACGATGATAGAATTCTCTGTTGCCTCTACAGTGTGCTTACCCTCACCGAACTTGCCAGCGAAACCACCCTGAGCAGTATCATACTTCAAAAGGTGAGCCAACATCTTAGGGCTTGTCAAGTCGTTGATAGCAACAACCTCATAACCTTCTGCCTCAAACATCTGACGGAAAGCCAGACGACCAATACGGCCGAAACCGTTAATAGCTACATTTACCATGTTATTTAATTTTTTGTTTTATAATTGATATAAAAAAGTTTTTTCCTCAATTTCCAAAGAGAATACTTACAATGCTGCAAGATTCCTCCATCCGTGATAGAACTATCCACAATTGCAATAGTGCGTGGTACTGCATGATGCAATCAGAACAACTATTGCAAGAAACATACCTATATAGAAGAATGTTTTCATCTGTATCCCAGTTTTATCGATAGCAAAAATACAAAATCTTTATTTTTTACAATGCTTTTAACGTTTAAAAATATAATAAAATTATGTTTTACATCTATTTTTTTTGCTAAAAATGCGCCTTTTGCTTTCTTCACTTTACATTTTGAGCACAAATTGCAAAACGGAGTTTGCAAAAGCAATAAATATGTTTTATATTTGCCACCGACAACAGAATAATGTCAGTCCTAACAAACGAAAAAATGAACAACATTAAGAAAATCGTACTTACTGGAGGACCCTGCGCAGGAAAAACCTCAGCATTAGTCAAAGTGATTGAGCACTTCTCGAGCCTCGGCTACAAGGTGTTCACCATTCCCGAAGTGCCTACGATGTTTACGCAGGCCGGAATGAACTACCTTACGAAGAACAAAGATTTTTTCTACGAAGGTGAGAAGGCGACTCTTGAGATACAGATTGGCCTTGAAGACAAGTTCATGAAGATGGCGCAGACTTGCACGGAGCCTTGCGTGGTGGTTTGCGACCGCGGCGCGATGGACATTTCGGCATACATGACTCCCGAGACTTGGAACGAGATAACATCTGCCGTAGGCACATCGACCGAGGAGCTGAAAAACCGCTACGACGCCGTTCTTCATCTTGTTTCGGCTGCCGACGGAGCCGAGCAGTTCTACACGACAGCCAACAACGCCCAGCGATACGAGAAGGCTGACGAAGCGGGCTTGCAGATTGCGCGCGACCTCGACAAGAAGGTGATAAACGCATGGAGCGGACATCCGCACTTGCGCGTGATTAACAACGGCGAGGACTTCGACCGCAAGCTGAACCGCGTGATTAAGGAGATAAGCAACGTTCTGGAGTTGCCTCAGAGCATTGAGGAGGAGCGCAAATACATAGTGCAGCTTACCGACGAGATTCCAAGTTATATCGAGAGCGACATCACCCAGCTTTATCTGGTTGCCGACCCGGGCTGCGAGATTCGTCTGCGCCGCCGCACTTGGAACGGAAACTCAATAAACGTACACACAACGAAGAAGACCGTTTCGCCAACCGAGGAAATAGTTATCGAGCGTCAGGTTGAGGACACGCTCTACGAGTCTCTGCTTCAGCAGGCCGACCCTTACCGCCGTCCAATTCACAAGAACAGAAAGAGTTTCATCTGGAAAGGTCAGTTCTTTGAACTTGACACATACCTTAAACCAGTTGGCAATCTTATGATTCTCGAAACCAAGGGAATAGCGCGCCACGAAGATGTTAAGTTTCCACCTTTTATAAAGGTTATCGAGGACATCACGGGCAACCGCAAATATTACAATTACAACATTGCGCTGAAATAGCAGAAGAACCTATTTATTCTTCTGCAAATTCAGCTCAACATATTGCAGGTCGGCAATGACTTCCTTATCGTCGGGCAAGAAATTAAGAAGTCTGCCAAGCGTTTTCTTAGCATCCTTGAAATGGAGATGATCCATCTGGCAATGGGCAAGACTGCGCAACAAAAAAAGGTAGAATTCTTTTTCTTTCAGGTTTGAGAAACTTGAGCGATAGCCAATTTCCTCATACCTCTCGCTCAAGAACGGAAGAGCCATTACCGACCTGTTGTTTACAAGCCAGTCGATATAGGCTTTTTCGTATTCAAGATTTCCTGCGCCGTTGCACCAATAAGCCTGCGCAATATACTGATAGGCATATTGCTGCTGTCGGTTGCGCACATATTCGCTACCTATCTGCGAGCAAGCCTCAATTATTTCTGTCTGGAAGATTTTCTCAAGGCTGTCGGCTTTCTGCTCGCTTGCCATGACCGAGTTCTTCAGTTTTTCGTTTACCTTGTTGCGATACTTAACCAGTCCTTCCGTCTTGCTCGGAATACGCTCAATGGCATTGTCTATCAGGTTTCGAGCCTCGAGATAGCGGCGTCTGTTAATCAGATGCTGGCAAGCCTTTACCGTAAAGAATACGGCATCGTCCTTCTCTTCATTACTTAAGATATCCTTCTCGAGGATATTATTGGCATAGGTCGTTGCCGCGCCTATTATTCGCAGGTCCTTGGCAAACTCGTAAACTAGCAGTTTGTTCTTGGCTTTCATGAAGCCGTCGTCATCATCGGCTGCAATCGGAACGCTTATGTCGGCATAATACACAGCCCTTTGCGGAATGTTGAGGGCGTTGCAGCAGCCTATCACGTTATCAACCGACTTGCGGAACATTGCCAGTTCCTTCTCTGTCGGATTTCCGCCGTAGTAGAGAAAATCCTCGAACCATCTGACAATTATCATGTTTGCCGCAAGCGAGTAGTACGGATATTCGCCAATCGCCGAATTTGCCACGGCGTAACATTCCTGCAAGTCTTTCGTAAAAATCTCGCAGGTGTCTGACAATTCCGTAACTTCGTATTTCAACGGCAGGACAAAGCGGTAGATGCTGTCGGTCAGGCTCTTGCCAACGCGTTGCATCTTGTTGCGAAGAGCCTCGCTGATGCAGACGCTCACGTTTCGCACATTCTGCTCGTTCTTGAAAGGCTCTACCCCAACAACAATCTTGTCGCCGTCGTAGCAGACCTCGACATCGAATTTATCATTCTTGCAATCAGTCAGTTTTAGATTTCTGATTTCATTCTTGGCAGAAACCGTGCGTTCAACCTTTCCGCCAACAACAAATCTAACCTCGCTAATTTTATCAACATTTACCGGATAAAACTGCGAGAGCATCCAATCAAGCTTATAGGCATTCTGTGCCGGCTGAGCCATTGCCGCAAAACTTGCAAAAAGCAGCAGAACGGCAACGGCAAGCCTGTGCGTTATTTTTTCTGAGTTCCCCATTTTTCAAGTTTCTTATACTCTTTTTTGGTAAGTCGCATGAACGAGCCATGCTGCGGGTGAGCCACTCCCTTTATATCCTGAGGGTCGCTGAAGTTTGTAAGGTATTTGTCTGCCTTGCATATGCGATAATGCTTTGGGCGGTCGCTATACTGAATGTAGGCAACGCGCCATCCCTCCTCGCCTACGATTTGGAACGCGCTTGCACCCTCGCATTTCTTCTTACCCTCGAAGTTTACGAAATCGCGTGCGTCAGGCTCTGGCCATGGACCAGTAAGCGATTTAGACTTTGTCTGGAAGATGCCGGGCTGTCCGCCTTCCTTCTTTATGAGCATGTGATACATTCCGTCGCTCTCAAGATAGTTGATGTCGGCATCGATTGTGGCATATCCCCAGTCGAATAGAACGCGAGGCTTTGTTATCTTTGTGAACGACTTGTCGGCATACGAATAGACCATACGGTCGTACTTGTCGTTCTCGTTAAAACTCCAGATTGAGTAGTAGATAAGATATCCTCCCTTGTCGCCGTTCTTCCACACATAGCTTGGGTCCCAGAAAATCTGAGGAGCCCACACGCGGTTTATCTTGCTCCAATCGTCGATGATGTCAGGACTTTCGGGGTCGCAGAAGATTTCGTTTCCCTTGCGGAAGTCGAACGTCGTGCTTGTCCAGTTTATCAGGTCGTCGCTTTTCAGCAGATTAATTCCGTTGTTATACCACGTTTTCGACTTACGGTTGCACATATCGGTCGTAACCATCAGGTAGCCCTTTGCGCCATCGCTTCGGCGGCAGATGTAGGCATCGCGTGCTCCACCTTCAATCTTACTTGTCACCTCGGGGTCCATAACCGCCTTGCCTTCGAGCAAATCAGTATAGTTAAGTCCGTCACGCGAGATGGCATAAGCCGTCCATTCACCATTGCCAGCCATGTGGCAGTACAAATATCCATAATCACCCTTCTGCACGTTCTGTGCAAAACCCATTGTGTTTGCAGCAAGCATAATCGCCGCTGCCGTCATTCTAAAATTCATATCAACAGTTATAGTTTCTTTTTTTAATCATCATACATTACCGTTCCTCCGTCCTTGCGCACCTTGCGCTTTAGCGGAGCGCCTTTCTTGTCGAGCATGTGAACCGCTGTTATTATCAAGCCAATGCCGCTTATCACCAGTCCGTTTTCGCCGTCCTTGCCTATCAGCCTGTTATAGATTGACGAATTGACCGGGAAATCGATATGTCCTGATTTCTGCAATCTGATAGGTTCTTCCTGAAAGCCGTACCAATCCCAGTCGCTGCCGATGTAGTAAGTACGCAACGCGCCAATCTCGTTGTGCTTCCCGGTCAGCTGATAGGAAATTCGCATGATGTCGCCCGGGCGCGCATCGGAGAGGTCGAACAGGAAGCACGGAACGTGAACATAGTCGTGCCACGAAACAAGGTTTGCCTTTCCGAACCAGATAGCATCGGCACACTCCTGCTTGTTGCTGTATTCAGACGAATAGGTGTCGATTGACGTTACCGTGCACTCGCATCCCTGAAGCACCAATCCGTACTGGCGCATTGCCGTGATGATGTCGGAGGTTACGACAAAATCCACCCTGTCGCCAATCACCTCTTTGTTGAGATAGAACGACACGAGCATAGGCCAGTTCGTTGTCGCCGCCTTTAGTACGAGTTGCGGATTTTTCTCCTGCGGAGCCACATCGCACACCTTAACGCTTATGACATCGCCAAACGTAAGATTCTTGAAAGCCCCGCTGAACAGCATTATCTTCTCGCTCCAGTTTAAGGCGATTCTGCCGTTCCACACATTAGTAGACTTTACAGGTAACGAAGCAAATAATGCCTGAATCGATACTATTAGTATTATGCAAATTCGTTTCATCTGATAAAAGGCTATTGTTCGGCGCAAATATAAAAATATTTTTCGTAAAGTAAAAACACTTTATAATGTGAACATCAGACCGATGGCAAAATCTGATTGTTTTTTCACAAAAAACGGATGTATTTTGATTGTATTTTCGCATTGCCCCAGCAGCATTATAGGAGAAATCCGCTTAAAATAGGGAAAATTATTTGGTTTCTGTACAAAACTAAACTATCTTTGCCGCCGCAAACAAACAAAAATTTAGAGGAAAAATGAGAAAATCTATAGTTTTATCGCTATTTGCCCTCGTGGCTCTGAGCAGCTGCGTAAGCAAGAAAGACTTGCTCGACTGCCAAGTAGAATTCAAGCAGGTACAGACAAACTATCAGGATGCCCGAGAGAAACTGGCATCGCTTACAGCACAGCTTGAGGCTGCACAGAAAGCCAACGAGAGCCTTCAGAGAGCACTCAAGGCACAGAAGGAGACTAACACCAACCTTCAGAACTCGCTCGACAAGTCGCTTGTCAATGCAAACTCTAACAACGTGAACATCGCGAAGTTGGTTGACCAGATTAACGAGTCAAACCAATACATCCGCCATCTTGTTGAGGTAAAGAGCAAGAGCGACTCTCTGAACCTTGTGCTTCAGAACAGCCTTACACGCTCATTGTCTAAGGAAGAGATGAAGGAAGTTGATGTTCAGGTTTTGAAGGGCGTTGTCTACATCTCGCTTGCCGACAATATGCTATACGAGAGCGGTTCGTACAAGGTTAACAGCCGCGCATCTGAGACTCTCTCTAAGATTGCTAAAATCATCAAGGACCACGACGGATATGATGTTCTTATCGAGGGTAACACCGACAACGTGCCAATCTCGCAGACAAACATCCGCAACAACTGGGATTTGTCTTGTCTTCGCGCATCAAGCGTTGTTCAGGAACTTCAGAACAAGTACGGCGTTGACCCTAAGCGTCTGACAGCCGGCGGTAGAGGCGAGTACAACCCTATCGTATCAAACAACACAGCCGTTGGAAAGCAGCGCAACCGTCGTACTCAGATTATCATCACTCCAAAGCTCGACCAGTTCATGGAGTTGATAGACAAGGCTCCAAACGAGTAACAGAAATATTCAATCGGCATAAAGAAAGAGGAAGGCTTCTTAGTAAGACTTTCCTCTTTTTTTGCATCGGCTTCGGACATCGGTCTGTAAATAAATATGCGCAAAATTTACCCTATGCCAACGGTAAACTTTGTATATTTGCATCGAATTATAACGACAAATAAAAATAACAAAACAACTATGTCTGAAAACCTAATTATTGCAGAAGGCAATAAAGAAGAAAAGTATTCTACGCTTTATCCGCAGCTAAAGGCTATTGTTGAAGGCGAGAGCGACGAGATTGCAAACATGGCAAACGTGAGTGCATGCCTGATGGACACGTTCGGCTTTCTGTGGGCTGGATTCTACCGCGTTATAGACGGCGTGCTGGTGCTCGGTCCGTTCCAAGGTCCGCTGGCGTGTACGCGAATAAAGAAGGGCAAAGGCGTATGCGGAACGGCTTGGCAGAATGCCGAGACTATTGTCGTGCCCGATGTTGAGCAGTTTCCGGGACATATCGCGTGCAGCAGCATGTCAAGGTCTGAAATAGTAGTACCGATATTCAAGAACGGAAGCGTTTCGGCCGTGCTCGATATCGACAGCAAGGAACTCGGCACATTCGACCAGACCGACCGCATCTGGCTCGAGAAGGTAGCCGCACTCTTCAGCAAATAAAGATGAAGGACGCTCGGGGAAGGACATACATAGCCATCGACCTGAAAAGCTATTTTGCTTCGGTTGAGTGTGTGGAGCGAGGGCTAGACCCTCTCACCACCAACCTCGTGGTGGCTGATGTAAGCCGAACCGAAAAGACCATCTGCCTTGCCGTGTCTCCGTCGCTAAAAGCATACGGCATCGGAGGCAGGGCAAGGCTCTTCGAGGTTACGCGCCGCATAAATGCCGTAAACTACGAGCGGCGCATAAAACTTCCGGGCCTCCGCTTCGGCGGCATATCGGTCTCGGACATCGACCTGAAGGCGCATCCCGACTGGGAGGTGGATTTCATACGTGCCACCCCTCGAATGTCACATTACATCGACTACAGCACGAAGATTTATCGCATCTACCTAAAGTACGTCGCACCAGAGGACATTCATGTTTACAGCATCGACGAGGTTTTTATCGATGCCACCGACTATCTGCCTCTGTACAAACTAACGGCACACGAACTTGCCATGAAGATGATTCGCGACGTGCTCAGTCAGACGGGCATTACCGCCACCGCCGGAATCGGCACAAACATGTATCTTTGCAAGGTGGCTATGGATATTGTGGCAAAGCATATTCCGGCAGACAAGGACGGCGTTCGTATTGCCGAACTCGACGAGATGTCGTACCGCCACAAACTATGGAACCATAAGCCGATAACCGACTTCTGGCGCATCGGCAAGGGCATAGCGCAGCGGCTTGCGCCATACGGCATAGACACGATGGGAAAGATTGCGCGAATGTCGGTTGACCGCGAAGAACTTTTCTACAAACTTTTTGGCGTTAATGCCGAACTGATTATAGACCACGCATGGGGCTGGGAGCCGTGCACCATCGACTACATAAAGGCATACAAGCCCGAGAATAACTCGCTCAGCAGCGGTCAGGTGCTTACATGCCCCTACACCTTCGACAAGGCGCGAGTGGTTGTAAAGGAGATGGCTGATGCCGCCGCCCTCGACCTCGTAGACAAGCATCTGGTAACCGACCAGATTGTGCTTTACGTCGGCTACGACATGGAGAGTCTGGCTGACGGCACGAAATACGACGGCGCAATACACATCGACCACTACGGAAGAGCTGTTCCTAAGCCGGCACACGGCTCTGCCAACCTCGGAAGGCATACGTCATCGTCTAACATGATAATAGGCGCGGCAACGAGCCTATTCGACCAGATTGTAAATCCTAAGCTGATGATAAGACGGCTCAATCTGACAACAAACCATGTGATAAGCGAGGATAGACTGGAAGAGAAGCACGAAGCCGTACAACTCGACCTCTTTACCGACTACGAAGCTCTCGAGGAGAAGCAACGGCAGGAGGAACAGCAACTAAAAAAGGAAAGAAAGATACAAGAAACGATGCTCGACATAAAGCGACGCTTCGGAAAGAATGCCATTCTGCGAGGCACGAACTTCGAGGAGGGCGCAACGGCAAAGGAGCGTAACCAACAGATAGGAGGACACAAGGCATGAACAACGATTTAACACCCGAGGAAGCGGAGGTAATGAGGCAATATGCCGACATAATAGGACTTCCGCATCATGTTTCGGCAACGCACGCGCGTATGTCGATGGAGAGTCGCGCCGCCCAGTTTGCCCCTTTCGCCGCGCTCAACGGGCACAACGCAGCAATAGAGAAGGCAGGACAGCAGTTTGCCATCCATATTGATGAAAAAGAGTTTTACGACTTAGACTGAAACCCGACAGCACTCAAAAAAAAAGAGCCTCATGTCCGAAAGGCTGAGACTCTTGTATAATATCTTATGCTGTTATTGGAGTAATAACCGAATGGATATTATCTATGTACTTTGCCAACGGCAACATATACGAATCAAAGACCGACAGTCTTTCGTCGAATGGCGGTTCGTTCACCAGCGTTTCCTTCGTTATGTCTCCGTTCTCGCAGACATAGGCTATTACCGTCATCAGGAAATCTTCCTGCTCGGCATTCAGTTCGCTACCCGATATGAACTTAGAGAAACATCTTATCGCATTTTTTCTGTCAACGCCAACCATCGAGCGTATGAATACGGCAACATTACTGCCACAAGTCATACCCTTGGTATAACTGTCGTAATCGTTCTTGCTGCCAAGTTCATTCCATAATATGCGTTCAAGTTCGGCGATGTCGGCTGTGGTAAGCTGCTCCATGTCGTATATCTTTTTCAGCACAGGCAGGTTTCTGTTATTTGCCAAAAAGTCGAGCACGCTCTGTCTGTACGATACGCGCGGCGTGATGCCCTCAACCGTTCCCTCGTCCGAGATGCTGTCCTCTATATCGACCATGAACCACTTGCCACCCTGCCCCAAAAGAAACTTTACCAAGTCTCTGAGGTCGTTCCTCACCTTTTCGAGCCAGCTAAGCGAAACGTTTTGCCATGCCACATCCGACAGCACCTCCTTGATTGTGCCCATCTTTGCCTGCACCTGCGGCAACGTGGCTTTCTCCTGCAGTTTCTCGGCTATTGTCCGAACCGAGTTGACAGCCCTGCCGGCATTTGTCTCTCCGTCGATAAGCGAAAGTTCGATAAGCAAGACCAGCAAGTCGAATTTCTTGGCATTCTCGTCCAGAGTATTCTTTGGCAGCAACGGCGCAATTTCGTTGCCGAGTGTGGCAACATCTACTTCCGACAGATAGTTCCATGCCTCCTTGCCTTTGAAATGGCTTAGCGTCTCCCACCTTTCACGCACACTTATATGACTGTCGGACAGAGCTGAAACCTGTCCCC
>JAEEGI010026766.1_pt1 | contig 11088 bp, 12 predicted proteins | sample 8958751 | NCBI WGS metagenome assembly JAEEGI01 (sample SAMN16246545, study PRJNA631951) | gut metagenome | biome: gut microbiome; feature: rumen; material: KS-attached | host: Bos | place: Iran: Karaj | collected 2018-10 | reverse complement strand
TTGCAACCCTTCAGACTGGTGAAGGACGCTCATGGAGCAAGGTGATCAAGATGGTCCGCTCCGAGAAGACTGGCGCTTACGTGTTTGAGGAGCGCATGGTCCCCAACGACAAGGTACAGGACTGGCTGAAGTAATTTGAGGCCGTTCAACAATATCTGCCTGCCCGCCCGCTGAGATGATCAGCCCGCGGGCAGGCTTCGTTTTGCCCGGGATGGAAAAAACTGCCCTCAAACCACCTGGCCGAAGCCTTTTTTAGCTATCTTTGCGACACAATGATACAGGACAAATACATCTTCACGCTGGAAATCGCTGTGCGGGACTATGAACTCGACAGCGAGGGCATCGTCAACAACGCCATCTATCTGCACTATCTCGAGCACACGCGTCATGCCTTTGTCAAGCAGGAGGGCATCCCCTTCGGCAGCTTGACCCGTGAGGGGCTGATTCCCGTGGTGCGGCGCATGGAAATCGATTACCACACGCCATTGCGCAGCGGCGACGTGATGCTGAGCCGGCTATGGATTGAACGCAAGGGACCGCGCTTCATTTTCTACCAGGACATTTTCAGGAAAGGGGACGCAGCGGCGGTCGTGAGTGCCGTGGTCACCATCGTGTGCATGGAAAAGGATGGACGCATCAACCGTGGCGATGACCTGGCCGCGCAGATTTCCAAATACCTTGAGCAACAATGACCGGCAATGACGCAGCATATACTCCACTGACCTACCGCATTGCTTTTGCAAGCCTGCAGGGCATGGGCGTGGACCTGGCGCGCAAGCTGATGGACGTCGTGGGCGACGAGCAGCGGTTCTTCACGATGAGTGAGAAAGAACTGCGCGCCCTCACGCGTGGCCGCAGCAAGATCTACAGCGACAAGTACCGCCAGGAGCGCTTGCAACGGGCGGTGAAAGAGGAGGCTTTTGTGCGAGAGCACGGCATCGCTGCCACCTATTTTACCGATGAGAATTACCCGCATCGCCTTGTCGAGGCCGCTGATGCTCCGGCGATGATCTACACGCTGGGCAAGTGTAATCTCGAGAGTGCTCACGTCATCAGCGTCGTCGGGACCAGGCATGCCACGCAATACGGCATCAGGTTCTGTGAAACGCTCATCGGGGAACTGGCCCAGCGCCTGCCCGACCTGGTCGTGGTGAGCGGCTTGGCCTATGGTATCGACATTGCGGCCCATCGCGCTGCCCTCAAGCATGGTGTGGCGACTGTGGCTGTGCTGCCGCGAGGGTTGAACCATATCTATCCTGCCATGCACCGCAACGACGCCATCGCCATTGCCAAGCATGGAGGCATGCTGCTGACCGACTATACCACTCAGGACGAGGTGCAGAAGAGTAATTTCCTGGCCCGCAACCGCATCGTGGCAGCTTTGAGCGACTGCACGGTGATTGTCGAGTCGGCGGGGTCGGGCGGTGCTCTTGTCACTGCCTCGCTCGCGATGAGTTATAACCGTGACGTGATGGCGGTGCCCGGCCGCTGCGGCGACGAGTTCTCGGCTGGCTGCAACAAGCTCATTGCCACCAACAAGGCAGCACTCATCACCGGTGCCGACGACCTGATGACGGCCATGCGCTGGGAGGGTACCAAATTGGCCCCCCAGCAGCTTGATCTCTTCCCGGAACTGACCAAGGAGGAGCAGGCTGTGGTTGACGTCATTCGCGACCGCGGCGAAATCCATCTCAACGCTCTTGCCGATGCTCTTCATGCTCCGGTCTATAAACTCATGAGCATCCTGGTTGAACTTGACTGCAAAAATGTAATCGCCACCCTACCAGGTTGCCGCTATGTGATTGCATAGTTTTATTTTTATTTTTTATGGCTGGGGATTTTGATAATTCAATAGAACTTAGTACCTTTGCTATTTAATTCGCAACTAAGAACCGAAACGCTAATAATACAACGATATGAATACTAACAGAATCCCCGACTCAGAATTCATCATCAATGATGATGGTTCAGCGTTCCACATCCATGTGAAACCCGAACAGTTGACCGACAACATCATCGTGTGTGGCGACCCCGGCCGTGTGACCATGATTGCCTCTTATTTTGACACACGGGATTGGGAAACTTCCAGCCGCGAGTTCCACGCTATTGGTGGCACCTATCACGGCAAGCCCATCATGGCGCTTTCTCATGGTATCGGTCCCGATAACATCGACATCGTGATGACTGAGCTCGACGGCTTGGCAAACATCGATTTCGAGACTCGCACACCTCGAGCCGAGCACCGCACGCTCAACATTGTGCGCATTGGCACCTCGGGCGGTCTGCAGCCCTATGTACCCGTAGGCACTTCAGTCATCGCATCCAAGGCCATCGGCTTTGATGGCGTCATCAACTATTATGCCGACCGCAACAAGGTGGCTGACCTGGACTTCGAGAAGAAATTCTGCGAATTTGTGAAGTGGAATCCTCTACTCGCCAAGCCCTACGTCGTGGATGCCGACCCGTGGCTGGTCGAGAAAATCGGTCGTGACGACATGGTGCGCGGCTACACCATCAGCGCTGTGGGCTTTTACGGCCCGCAAGGACGCCGCGTGCGCCTGGAACTGGCCGAGCCAGAGCTCAACAGCCGCATTGAGAAATTTGAGTACAACGGCGGACACATCACCAACTATGAGATGGAGAGCAGTGCCCTGCAGGGCATGGCGCTCATGCTGGGGCACCGCGCGATGACCGTTTGCTCCATTATCGCCAACCGTGTCGCCACCGATGTCAATCCCAACTACAAGACAGCTGTCGAGGACCTGGTACGCACTGTCCTTGACCGCCTGACGGAATAACGAAGAGTGAATTTTTTGTTTCATGTGAGGGCCTGCCGCTAGTGAATAGTCGCAGGCTTTCTTTTTCTGATACCTAAATGAAAAAAAATATTAAATTACGAGAACGATATAATATTAGGGGCCATGTGTGCGTTATCAAAGTGTAAGAATTTTAAAACAGGTTTGCCTATGCACAAAATGACTACTTCGACAAAACAAGAAAAAGACGTTATGACATCAGTTAAAGGCCCGAGAAAGGCAACCGTGGAGTTCCTCAAGCAGTTTGCAAGGGCTTATCAGTACAACGTCGAGTTGCCGAGAGGATTAGAGTCGATGATTTTGAATTAAACCAGAATAATCGCCCTCTCCCCAAGGTTAAAAGGAACCTTCCTCGCCCATGATGGTGACGGAAGGTTTCATTTTTTTAGACTCTTGGCTGAACGGATGTTGTTTATGTCGTGATAAAATTGTACATTTGCACCAAATAAGACGAATACGCTATGGTGAACTTGATTAAACGCGTCCTCTCGGGCGTCATCTATATCGCATTGATTGTGGCGGCAATCCTGCTGCTCGACAACTCACCGGTCATGTATCTGCTGGTGTTCCCGTTGCTGATTGTGCTGGGCATCGGCGAGATGATTTCCATGGCCAAGGACGACGCCACGCAGTCGTGGCTGGTCAATATCATCGACATGCTGGGTGGCATCGGGGTGTTTGTGTCTCTCTACCTGCATTATGAGAGCACGACGATGCAGTCGCGTTCCATGTGGCTGCTGCCCATCGCTGCCTATCTGTTGTTGCGCACCATCGTGCAGCTCTACCGCCCGCGCCAGAATGCGGTCCACAGTCTTGAACGCTCATTCTTCTCGTTGGGCTATGTGGCGCTGCCCATAGCGATGCTCAACGGCATCATGAGCATCACTGCCCCCCGCTTGCTGCTGGGCATGTTCATCTTCATCTGGCTCTACGACACGGGTGCCTATTGTGTGGGCATGCTGCTGGGCCGTCACCGCCTGTTCGAGCGCATTTCCCCTAAAAAATCGTGGGAAGGCGTCATCGGTGGTGTGGCGTTTTGTGTTGCCGGGGCCTATGCAACCCACCACTGGTTCAATGAGTTCTTCCAGGTACCTGACCTGACGGTTTGGGTTGGTATGAGCGTGGTGGTTGCCGTGTTCGCCACTTTTGGCGACCTCGTGGAATCGCTCATTAAGCGCACGGTGGGTGTCAAGGACTCGGGCAACCTGCTGCCGGGTCATGGCGGCATCCTAGACCGCATCGACAGCCTCTTGCTTGTGGCGCCTGCGGTGTTTATATATCTCCTGCTCGTTGTTCCCAACTACCTGTGATCATGCGTGGTCTCCTGCCCTCATTGTTGTTGGCATTGCTGCTGTCGATCGTGATGTCGTGTGGCGGCAAGAAAAACCAGTCGGCACCGCAGCACCGCTTGCCCGACACGCTCAATGTGGGCACCCTCTACAGCCCGACAGGATTTTTCATCCTAAAGGGCGACACCATGGGATATGACTATGACCGCATCTGTGACTTTGCGCGCTCGCGTGGCATAGCCTTGCGATTCAAGGTCGCCCGAAGCATGAAAGACCTGCTCAAAATGCTTGACAAACGCACGGTGGACGTGCTGGCCTGCGAAATTCCCGTCACGGCCGAGTATAAGTCGCGCGTGCTGCACTGCGGTGCCGTCAACGAGACCTACCAGGTGCTCGTGCAGCACAGTGGCGCAGGGCTGATTCATGATGTGACGGAACTCATCGGGCGCGACGTGTATGTGGAAAAAGGCTCCAAATATGAGTCCCGCCTGCGCAACCTGGACAACGAGGTGGGTGGCGGTATTGACATCCACACGGTGGAGGGCGAGGCGGCCTTGCCCACCGAACTCATCCAGCAGGTTTCTAAGCGTGAAATCTCGTTTACCATCGTGGACAGCGATATCGCCCAGATGAATCTCACCTACTATGACAGCATCAACATCCAGTTGCGTGTAGGCTTTGAACAACGCTCGTCGTGGGCCGTCGCCAGGCGCAACCAGTGGCTGGCCGACAGCATCAACGAGTGGGCGGCTAGCAGCAATGCGCAGGAGTATTCCAAGCAGGCTCTCAAGCACTATTTTGAGATGAACCGTGGCCCCAAACCCGATTCGATCAAGGTCGATACGTTGGCCGTGACGCCTCCAGGCGGCATTTCGCCCTATGACCAAGTGTTCAAGCAGTATGCCCAGGAACTGGGATGGGATTGGCGCCTGTTGGCGGCGATAGCCTTCTCGGAATCGGGCTTCGACCCCAATGCCACTTCATGGATGGGTGCCCGCGGCATCATGCAGGTGATGCCCAAGACGGCACGGCTCTTTGGCGTGGATGAGAATGACTTGAGCAACCCTGAGGTGAGCATCCGCGTGGCATCCAAGATTCTCAAGGAGCTTGATGGCATCATGCGCAGCCGCACCGGCCCCGACGACCGCATCAAGTTTGTCTTGGCCGCTTACAATGCCGGTTCTGGCCATGTGACCGACGCTATCGCCCTTGCCCGCAAGTATGAGCTTGATCCGCGCGTGTGGAGCGAGAATGTCGAGCAGGCGATGTTGTGGAAGATGGATCCGGAGTATTATAACGACTCGGTGTGCTCCAACGGTTATTGTCGCGGCACTGAGCCCGTGGACTATGTCGTTAAAGTGCTTAATTGCTACGAGAACTACAAGAAGAATTATAAGAAATAATGTAACCAATCAACATGTCAATCATTATGAGAAAGAAACATTTGATTCTGGCCACAGTAGTGGCTCTCTCAGCATCCATGATGATGCAGTCATGTATCGGCAGCTTTGCCCTGTTCAACAAGGTAAAGAACTGGAACGATCATGTAGGCGACAAGTTCGTGAACGAAATCGTCTTTGTGGCCATGTGGGTATTGCCCGTTTATGAGTTGTGCTTTGTTGCCGACCTGTTCATCCTGAACTCGATTGAGTTCTGGTCAGGCGAGAATCCTGCCCTCGCATCCGAGGTCAAGGTCGTTGACGGCAAGGATGCCAAGTATCTGGTGGCCCGCAACGAGGGTGGTTATACCATCACCAACATGACTACCAAGCAGGTAACCCGCTTCAACTTCAACGCCGAGGACAACTCCTGGTCACTCGAGAACAATGGTCAGGAAGTGAAGCTCTTCACCTTTGTTGACGACACCCACGTTGATGTCATCACCCGTGATGGCAGCTACACCCGTGTAGAGCTGTCGCAGCCTGGTGTGCTCGCCTATCAGGAGCTGGTGGGCATTGGCGGTGTAGCCTTCGCTCTGAAGTAAATCGCCAATCGGTCATCATTTACCACAAACAAGCCCGGCAGTGATTGCGCTGCCGGGCTTGTTGTGTGATGCGTTGCCGTTATTTGAAGAATTTGCTGTGACGGATGAAGGCGTACCCGATGGCCATGAGCAACAGCGAGATGATAACGGCCAGCGGGAAACCCACCCAACGCGATTCCAGGCCGTTGGGCACGTTCATGCCATAATAGCCTGCCACCACTGTGGGAATCATCAGCAGGATGGTCACCACGGTGAGCGTCTTCATGATGCGGTTCAGGTTGTTGCCGATGACCGATGAATAGGTCTCTTGCTGTCGTTCCAGAATGTCGTTATAGATGCTGGCGGTGTCCAGGGCCTGTTGCGTCTCGATTTCAACGTCCTCAAACAGGTCCTCGTCGTGGGGCAATGAGCGCAGGCGCTTCTTGAGGCGCGCCAGCACGGTCATGTTGCCCTTGAGCGACGTGATGAAGTAGATCAGGAATTTGCTCAAGCCCATGGTGCGCATCAGCTCGTCATTGTCCATCTTCTGCTCCAGCCGCTCCTCGGCGGCGCTCATCATCGTGTTCATCTGCTTGAGGTACTTCAGGTACCACACCGATGTGGACAGCATCAGCGACAACAGCAGGTCATATCCCTTGCAGGAATTGAGGTGGCGGCGCTGGCTCCAGCTGATGAAGTCGTCAAGGACCTCGTTCTCGAAATAGTTGACCGTGATGAACACGTCGTCGCGAATGAGAACGGCCATTGGAGCCGTCGTGAACATCGTCTCGCCGTCCTCGTCGAGGCTGCGGTTTGGAATACGAATGAAAACCAGCATCCAGTTGTTCTCATGGTCCACGCGGGGACGCTCCTCGATGTCCTCGGCATCGTGGGTGAAGTCGGGAACAGCAAAGCGCTCCTTGAGCACTGCCAGTTCCTCTGCAGTCGGGTTGGAGACCTTAACCCAGCACCCCGACTTCCACTGATGGATCTCGCGAAATCCGTCCTTGCATTTCCAATAACTGATCATATTCCCGTTCCTCCGTGTTTAATCATGCAAAGATAATGATTTTTCCTAATTCTTAGATTCACACAGGAGATATTTCCTCTCAAAAGGAGCCAAGCCATCTTGCCCATTGATAATGGGGCGTCCATGTCCATGCCATCTTCATGTGCTCATTACGGGCTGCCAGCCCGTAATACTTGAACAGCTGGTTTGGAAACTATACATATAAAAGGCCGCGGCACAGCAGGTGTCGCGGCCCTTGTCAGTGTCAAAACAGTGTTGATGCGGTTACTTCACGACCTTGATGGTGGCGGTGGTGCCGTTGCTGTAGGTGCTGCGTTGCAGGTACAGGCCCTTAGCGGGTGCTGCGGGCAGCTCACGGCCGGTCAGGTCATAGTAGCGGGTCTCGACAACCTGTGCGCCGGTGCCCACCTCGTTGATGCCCGAGGGGAGGGGATTGGCGACATAGGCAACCTCAGAGCGGTTCACCTCATCGCCGGCAGTGTAGATGCTCTGCACACCTACGGTCTCAAAGTCGGTGGTATAGAGATAAACCGTGTGGCGGCCGTTACCGCTGATGTAGATGTCAAAGTTGACATTGTCCTCAAAGCTGTAAGGAATGTCAGTCATGTACGTGGGCAGGCCGATGTAGAGCTCGGGGTCGAAGGTGAATACATCACCGTCGAGGAGAATGTTGTAGTACAACTTGTTCTCGTTGAGCTTGTAGCCGTCAACGTCAACTGTGGGAATGGTAAAGTGCAGTGCCACCCATCCGGCGTTGCTGTTGACCGTGAGGTCGTCATCGGTGAAGATGGGCGTTGCGGGAACTGCAGGGAATTCGTCAAATGCAACGAGGCCGGGAGCCACATAGTCGTTGATGATTGACAGCGTGTTGGGGCCAACGTTGGTGACCATGGCTGCGGGCCACTCGGCAACAATGTTGTGGGCCTCCTCATCGACATCAAAGACAATCTCGTCGTTCAGGTTGTAGTTGAACACGGGGCTGCCGTAGGTCTCGGTATCGACAAACGCATCGCCGGTGAGCACATAGATGTGTCCGTTGTAGTAAGCGTCAACGCCCAGGTACTGGCGGGTGGGGAAGGTAGCCTTGCCGTCAGCCAGATGACCCTTGATGAATGCATCAGGATTGTTGTTGTTGAGGTAACCGATGTAGATGTCCTCGCCATCGATGACCACGTCCACAATGCGCTCCTTGGTCTTGGTCAGGTCGGTGGGATCTGACAGGTAGGTCATGGTGTAGGACTGAATGTAGTATTCGGTTTCCGACAGCGTGATGGGCTCTTCGGTCATGGGCGCATACACGATGTGCTGGTCGGCCATGTAGAACCAGTCGGCCGTGGCGTCGCACAAGCCGATGAACTTGTCGCCCAGCTGGGTGAGCACGCCGTTCTCCCAGGTAAACTCGATTTCGCCTTCTTCCTCGACGACGGGCATGCCCTCATCCTCGTCATAGTGCATGCAGTAGGCATAGTACGGGTCGCCAACGTCAATGATGTAGAGTTGCGGCAGTTTTACGACATACTTGCCGTCGCCTGCCGGTTCAGCCTTGATCCAGGGCAGGATCGAGAACCAGATGTAGCCCTGTGAGATGGGATTGTAGATGTACAGGTTGCCGTCGTTGCCCTCGACTACCTTGCCGATGCCGCCATCCACATTCTGGATGTAGATGTCGCCCCAGCCCAGGCCATAGGCATACGAGGAAGCATACATGTTGTCATACAGGGTGCCCTCAGGGACATCCATGATGGGCTCTTCCTCGGCACGAGCAGGTGCAGCGGCGGGAGCCTTGAACTGAGACAACCTCATGCCACTCTTGGCGGGCATGCGTTGAGCGCTGGCCATGCTCGGGATGAGCAGGGCAGCAACCAGTGCAATAAGAGTAATTGTTCGCTTCATAACTAAAAACATGATTAAAAGGTTGAAAACAAAGTTGTTTATTCACCCGCAAATTTAAAGAAAACCATCCAACACACCAACTTCTACTCTGCTTTTTTTATGATCGCTCTCGATCCGCAACTCCATGAAAGTGTGCTGTCCTTGTATTGCGGGCTATCAGCCCGTAATACAGGAAAGGCTAAAAAAAACGAGGGCTGCGGCACCAGTTGTCGCAGCCCTCGTTAGGGTCTCTCGTCAGAAACGTCGATTGGGGATTAGCCGAGGCGCTTCTCGAGGTTGGTGCGGATGGCCTTGATGAACTCGGCGCTGTTGACAGCCTTAGCCTCAACACCTTCCATCAGGTTCACGAGGTCCTTGGTAACGATACCGGCGTTCAGGGTGTCGAAGCAAGCGCCCTCGAGCTGGTCACCAAAGTTCATGAGCTCCTTGATACCGTCCTTCTCACCGCGTTTGCGCAGGGCACCGCTCCATGCGAAGATGGTAGCCATGGGGTTGGTCGAAGTCTCCTCACCCTTGAGGTACTTGTAGTAGTGGCGGGTTACGGTACCGTGGGCAGCCTCATACTCGTAGTTGCCGTCGGGGCTAACGAGTACGCTGGTCATCATAGCCAGTGAACCGAAGGCGGTGCTGACCATGTCGCTCATCACGTCGCCGTCGTAGTTCTTGCAAGCCCAGATGTAACCACCCTTGCTGCGGATTACGCGAGCAACGGCGTCGTCGATCAGGGTGTAGAAGTACTCCAGACCCAGCTTCTCGAACTCAGCCTTGTAGTTCTGCTCGTAAACCTCCTCAAAGATGATGCGGAACTGAGCGTCATACTTCTTGCTGATGGTGTCCTTGGTCGAGAACCACAGATCCTGCTTGGTATCGATAGCATACTTGAAGCAGCTGTGAGCAAACGAGCGGATGGACTTGTCCAGGTTGTGCATACCTTGGAGGACGCCAACACTCAGTTGTCCTCGTGATCGACGCGCGGACGTTCCTCAATGTCTTGGGCATCGTCGATGAAGTCCAGCGGCACAGCAAAACGCTCGCTTAGCAGCGACAGTTCCTCATCGGTTGGCTTGGTAGCCCTTATCCAGCACCCCGACTTCCACTGATTGATTTCACTAAAGCCGTCCTTGCATTTCCAATAACTGATCATAGCTTCGGTTTTTTATTATTGTTAAATTATTAACTCAGCCTTTAGGGGCCCTACATGTCGTCTTCAAAAGAACTGACTATAAAGATGTTCAAGATGGGTCCAGAAATGTCTTCAACATAGAGACTTACTTGTTGATTGTCAATCCACACTTGCAGCCCGAGACTGTAGAAGCCTGTGACATCTTCGCTGTGCCCCTTGCCATCAGCTTCCATCATGTAGAGGGAATCGAATTCATCAGGACCTTGGATTTGCATCAATTCCAGGAAATCATTATAGGTCATCCCGATGAGTTCAACACCTTGATAAATGCATGACGACAGGCAGCGTATGGCATAAATCACACCTTCTTGGTCACACCATACATCAATATCCTCGTCGTCAAAATGGTAAGTGTCACTGAGGAAGGTCGGCTCAAAATGCCGCAACGAGTGGGGTCTGTCCAGGTACTCAGAAATATTCGACCCTAAGACGAAATCATCGTATCCGACATTTAGCACTAACCCTTTTTTCTTGTCCTGTATCATTACTAAATGGGTATTGATTAGCAAAGATATAAAACTTTTCTAAGAAAATGCATCTTTCCTCTTGTTCATTATCATAAGCTTCGCTTAACTACGGGCTGCCTGCCCATAATACTCTAACAGCCTAGGCAACATAATAGGGCTGCGGCACCAACCGTGTCGCAGCCCTCTGAGGTTTTCTCGTTAAGAAGCGTTGTCGGGATTAGCCGAGGCGCTTCTCGAGGTTGGTGCGGATGGCCTTGATGAACTCGGCGCTGTTGACAGCCTTGGCGTCAACGCCTTCCATCAGGTTCACGAGGTCCTTGGTAACGATACCGGCGTTGAGGGTGTCGAAGCAAGCGCCCTCGAGCTGGTCACCAAAGTTCATGAGCTCCTTGATACCGTCCTTCTCACCGCGCTTGCGCAGGGCACCGCTCCAGGCGCAGATGGTAG
>JAEEGI010026764.1_pt1 | contig 11089 bp, 6 predicted proteins | sample 8958751 | NCBI WGS metagenome assembly JAEEGI01 (sample SAMN16246545, study PRJNA631951) | gut metagenome | biome: gut microbiome; feature: rumen; material: KS-attached | host: Bos | place: Iran: Karaj | collected 2018-10 | reverse complement strand
TATTTTTTTTTAATTCAAATTCAATTGAATTTCTTTTATTGGGAATACTCATATAAATAATATGTGGATTTTGGGGGGTTCCATCTTTTTCTTCAACAATATTTCTTCTAAAGAACGAAAATGGAGTAAAGATATATTCTTCTTCTCCTGAATTCACAAAATATTCTGTGGCTGAAACACACAGCGAAAGATAAGAGGAACTAATGCAATTATATTTAATAATTAAAACAATTGAAATATCATTTACTATAATACCATTAACTCCATTTGCAATGGCAGTTGGAAAATTATATTTAGATATATCTTTTTCACTTGTTGAAGTAAAAGCTGGATAACATATTAATTCTCCCACTGATATTTTATATAAATAATAATCACTTAGTTTAATTGTCATTTTTCTATAAAAATATTTGGATTTATTAATTCAATGCTGATAATAATTATGTGCATATTTATATAAAGCATATCTAAATGGACCTGCAAAATATTTAATTTTTTCATATTCATTTTCATTACAATTTCTAAACCATCTATTTAATGAATAGCATAAAGCAGTTTCTCCTGAATATGCTTCAATAAATTCTTTAACTGTTCCTAATATAACTTTTTTATAAAAAAATAATAGTACTTTTATCATCAATGTCTAATGATTGAATATATTTTATAAAGATTTTTATAAGATGATTTATAGCTTAAATTTGGATATTTTTCATCAAAAAACTCTGATAATTTTTTTGTAACTTTATATAATATTTTGTATATTTTCAAAAGTTATAAATTTATTTCCTAAAATTTTAGAGTCAAAATTCCAATCAATTTTGTCTAGACTTATATTATTCAATCTCTGAAAAATTATTTACAACATTTTTTATTTTGGATATTGTTTTTTTAAGGGTAAATATTTATCAATATAAAAGCAAAAAATAATTATTGAATTTATAAATTGTAATAAATTGGAGTGATTTTTTCCAATCTTCCTGAGATTACTTAAGTAATATTCCCCTTTATTTGCATTTTTTAGTTTATTCACTAAATTTATCAAAGAGTTTATATTATTTACTGGAAAATAAATTCCTTTTATTTTATCTGTGAATTGTTTCATATAATTAAAGTTTTCTGAATTTAATTCAATATTTTCATCATAATAAATTAAACAAACAGAAAAAAGTAAAAGAATTAAAAAGTTGTATTATTAATAGAATATAATATTGTTATTATTTATAAATAATAAATCATTTATTTTAATTGTAGTTTGATTAAATTTGTAAAATAATTATCAAAAATATTATTATGATAAATAATATTGATTAAAAGAAAATTCTTTTTTAATATTTGATAATTAAATATTAAAAAAGAAAGGAAAAAAAATAAAATAAATAAAAAATAAATTATATTTTTCCATTTAAATAATTTCATACATTTAAAAAAATGTCAGATCAAATTCGCTTTATCTATTTAATAAAGCCAATAGCATTTTTAATTCCAACAGTACCAACTCCAAAAATTCCAATAAAAAAGAAGGAAAAACTAATATGGACAGGAATGGTACTTTTTATATTCTTAATATGTTCTCAAATACCATTATATGGAGTATATAAATCAGAAGGTACAGATCCACTTCATTGGATGAGAGTAATATTAGCATCAAACAGAGGTTCACTTATGGAATTAGGAACTTCACCAATATTTACTTCTTCAATGATATTTCAAGTACTTTCAGGAATGAGAATCATTGAAGTTGATATTAATGTTAAAGAAGATAGAAAATTATATAAATTATTTATTAAAGTTTTTGCTATTTTAATTGCTTTCGGTGAAGCTATTGCTTGTGTTTTCAGTGGAACTTATGGTGATGTTAAATTAATTGGAAGTTTAAATTGTTTCTTATTAATTGTCCAATTAGTTACTGCAGGAATTTTAGTTATTATACTTGATGAAGTTCTTGAAAAAGGTTATGGTATTGGAAGTGGTGTTTCTTTATTTATTGTTACTAATATTTGCGAAAATATTCTTTGGAAAGCTCTTTCTCCTTTTACTGTTAGTAATGATAATGGTGTTGAATATGAAGGGGCTATTATTGCTGCTGTTCATTTTTTAACTACTAAAAAGAATAAAGTTGAAGCTATTCATAGAAGCTTTTATAGGAAAAGAGTTCCTAATTTATCAAGTTTAATTTCCACATTTTTATTTTTTATTATTATTATTTATTTACAAGGAATTAGAAAAGAAATTAAAATTAATAATAAACATGTTCCTGGTCATTACTTTACTCAGAAAATTAAATTATTTTATTGTTCAAATACTCCAATAATATTAGAATCAGCTTTAATTTCTAATTTACATTTAATAAGTAAAGTATTATATTTAAGATACAAGAATTTTTTCTTAATAAAATTATTAGGTAAATGGGAATTAAAAGATGGTGATTATTATCCAATAGGAGGAATATCATATTATATATATCCTCCTTCAGATTTTACAACATTTATAAAAGATCCATTTAAAAGTTTATTATATACTTTATTTATGATATTTGCATGTGGTTTCTTTGCAAAAACATGGACAGATATATCTGGAAATTCAGCAAGAGATTTAGCAAAGAGATTAAGAGATAATCAATATTTTTTAGAAGGAATTAGAGAAAATGAAGAAAGTATATATTCTCAATTAAATAGATATGTACCTACTGCTGCAACTTTAGGTGGTATGTGTATTGGAGCTATTCAAGTTTTTGCTGATATTAGTGGATGCATTGGTTCTGGAACTGGAATTTTACTTTGTGTTAATATTATTTATGATTTTTTTGAAGATGAAAAACATCAAAATAATTGGAGGAGAGTTTCTAGTGTTAGAAATGATTAATTAAATTATTTTTTTTTTATAAATATATCTTATTAAATTTTTTTTATATTTTTAAATTACTTTATATTAAATTTTTTAATTATTTACTTATTATTTTGTTGTTTACTTAAAGAATGAATTTCTTCTTCTATTTTTTGAATGCTTTCTATATTTTTAGTTTTTGTTAAAGTCCTTTCTAATAATTCAAATTTTTTCAATAAATCTTCATTATTTTTTATATTATTTTTGATAGAATATAATTTATTTTCTACTTCATTTTTTTTTGTTAAAAACTTATCAAAATTATCATCAATTGAACCAAATTCATTTTCATTTTTCGTAAATTCTTCCAAAATTTTATCTTTTTCATTTTGATTAAGAAATAGACCTTTTTCTTTTCTTTTTAAGTATTGATTTAAATATATATTTTTATTATTATTATTTTTATAAAATAATTGAATGTCAAAAGAATTATCTTCATGTATTTCATATTCTAAAAAAAATTTTTTTTGATTTTCAGCCTTTTTTTTTAAATTAAAAATATCAATAGTAAAAGAACAAATATTATAATCTTTAAATCCTATATCTTGTATATCATTTTCATCATAATCAAAATCAATTGTAATTTCATCTTTATTAGAAATATTCAATATATCTCCAAGAAAAATTATATTTTTATTAGGAATCAATTCTCCTTTTAATATAAAAGGATATTTTTGAGAATTTTCAATTGAATAATTAATTGTATACATATTATAAGAGTTGATTAATTGAACTTTTTCAAATTGTTTTTTTTCACAAGAAAAAACTGCATAATAAAAAGCTCCAATAGAAAGGCATTCATCAATAATTATTGTTTTTGAAATAGGTATTTGAGTTAATTCAAAAACGATATTTTGTAAAATTGGAGTTCTCATTAATTGTCCTGCAATTTCAATTTTATATAATTTATTTTTTTGCTTAAATTTATTCCAAAATTTTTGAAATCTTGTTTTAAAAATTATTAATTCTTCTTCAATTAGTTTTTCAAATTCTTCTTTTTTTAATAAATAATTTAAATCATAATCTTCATAAAATGATTCTATATAAATATTATCTTCTTTATTACATGTTAAATTTTTTCTGGCTTTTTCTATAGATTCCATTAATCTTAATTTTAATCTTCCATTTTCTTTCAATTCAATATTATTTTCTTTTTGGAAATTTTCAAGTAAATGTTTATAAATTTTATTATTAAAATCTCTTCCTCCTAAAAAAATAATATTATCAATATCAACAACTTCAAAATTAGATTTTGTGAATTTAGATAAAATAAAAGAAGTTTTTGAATAACCAGAATCAATGAAAATTACATATTTTTCATCATTATTTTCATAAAAAAAATTTGCATAATTTGAAAAGCCATATTGAATATTTAAGGCAGTTGATTCATTTATAATTAAACTATCTTCTAATCCAATTGATTTATTTATTAATTTAAATGTTTCTTTTTGATATAAAGTAAAATAATCTGGAACAGTTATTACTGTTAAACGATAAGTAGTAATTTGTGATTTTAAAAAAATATAATTTTTTAAAAAAGTCATATATGCATTTACTATAAAATCTCCTTTTAATTTTATTTTTTTATTATTATGTTCAAAGTAAAACAAATTATTTTCTTTATCATAATTTTCATTAGTTATAAAATATTTAGTTTCTTTTTCATTTATTTTTAAATCATAATTAAATCCTATTAATCTTGGTAAATTTTGAAAAGAACTTAAATAATATTTTCTAATTTCTAATATTGTATTTTCACCATATAATCTATTTGTTTCTTTAAATTGTATTATTGATGCTAAATTTCGATTTCCTTGTTCATTTATTAATATTGTATTTTCAAAATCTAAAATATTCAAAATATTTTTATTTTTTGAACTATCTTTTATTTTCCCATAACAAATCACAGTATTTTGACAACCGAATTTAATCCCAATCATGAATAACTCTTTTTTTTGAAAATAATAAAAAATAACTAAAAAAATAAAATTAAAAAACCCTTTTAAATTTATTTAAAAATATAAAAAAAAAATAAAAAATGAAAAAACCAAAGAGTAAAAGCAGAAATTATGAATATTCAATGAATAATCATTAAAAAATGGAAAAATTTAATATGTGTGGAAGAAGATAATAACCACAACAATGGGAATAAAGACATTTCAATTTGACTTTGTATATAAAATGGATTCTATACATCGTTAATATTTGATGAAGTACATTTCCAGTGGAAGAACTCAATTTTCGAAGGATATGATGGAACTATATTAGTTGTAAACCATCTGAGATGAAACTTACTACTATAATAGAATTGTTGATGTTCCTAATTTAAGAAGTTTTGTTCCTAATGCTTTCCAACATATTTATGGATTCATTAACATTGAAGCTAATTTCAAAAACTTTTTAGATTCTTTTGGAGAAAATACTAAAAAATCAATGTTTGTTAATATTTCTCCTGCTTCTTTTAATTATTAAGAAATGCAACTTTGATATGCTTTAAGAGCTAAATTAATTTAAAAAGTTTGTCAAATAATGAAGCTCATAAATATACTTTATTAAACAAATATGAAGAAAAATTTAAAACTCTTAAAGCTTAATTAAATGGAGGTATTATGAATAATGTAAATGTTGAAAATATTAATAATAATAATGATGAAGAAAAGGAAATGATATTAAGAAAAATTAGAGAATTAAAAAGTTGTGTTATTAATGGAATAATAATATTGTTAAAGATAATTTAGAAAGAATTGAAAAAGAAAATGAAGAAGAAAAAAGGAAATCAAAAAATATAGGGAATAACAAATTAAAAAAGCTCAAGAAACGGGAAAGAAATAATATGATTATAATAGTATAATGGGAGAAAGTAGTTTCAAAAAAGATTATTCATAAAAAGATTGGTCCAATAAAGTTTTAGTTTTATCAAATGATAAATTAGATTAAAAACCAAAATTAACGAAATCAAAATAATTAAAGTGCAAATAATTCAAACAAAAATATTTTAATGAAAAAAGAAAGAGATAAATAAGAACAACTTATAAATATGAATTCAATAAATAATAATATAGTAATAATAATTTAATCAATATATATTCTCAAAGAAAAAAATTTATCTTAAAATCAATTAAAAAGTTAGAAAGAGGTAAATTTATTTTAGAGCCTATTAGAGGAGGAATCCAAAAAAATTAGAAGCATCATTTAAAGTTTCTTTGGAATTAGGATATAATTCTATTGGAAAAACATTAAGTTAAGGCTAATTAATGAAAATACTGACTAGAATTTTTAAAAAATTGTTTAAAAATTTTATAATTTGTATATATTATATGAAAAATGATTGTCATTCTTTTGAAATTAAAAGTTTAAATAGTTGTTTCTTGTGATTATTAAATTATAAATATAAATTAAAATTTTTAAATTCATATATTAAATTATATTTTTTTAAATAAATTTAAAAAATTAAATTTAAATATGTCTTTTGAAGAAGATGAAAAAATAAAATTTAATGATAAACAAAATTATATAGTCTTTCCTGAAATAGATAGAATTCCAAGTAATAAAATTTTTGATGCCTATTCTAAATTATATGAAGCTTATAATAAATTATATAAAGAAAAAGAAATAGCAGTAAACTCTTTAAAGAATGAAATATTAAATAATGATCAACAAAGAAATTATATTGAAATTTTAAAACAAACAATAGAAAGTTCATTAATTCAATCTGGATTAAAAGAGAAAATTTTAGATGAAAATAATAATAACAAGGAAGAAGAAAATAGAGAAAATAATAACGAAAATTTTATTAATAATGTAATAAAAATAACATCTTTATACAATAATTTAGAACAATTAAAAGGAGATAATACAAGTTTAGAAATTGAAAAAGTAAAATTAAAAAATGAAATTTTAAAAATCAATGAAGAAAATGGGAAATTCAAAGAAAAAATTTTAAATTCTTTAGAAAGTGGTATTAAAGAATTAGAAGAAGCAAAATTAAAAATAAAAAATTTAGAAACTGAAAAAGATAATTTAATAAAAGAATTAGATGAATCAAATGAATATAATGAAAAATTAATGGAAACTTTAAAAAAGTTTGAACAAGATAATGATGAGACAAGTGAAGGAATAAAAATGTTAAAATTAAATTTTGAAAATCAAATTAAAAATAATGTTGATAAATACACTAAAATAAAAGAAGACAATGAGAAATTAAAAACTTTAAATAATGAATTAATAAAAAATTCAGAAGCTTATAAAGAGAATAAAAAAATATTAAATGAACAAAATGATAAAATTAAAAGTGAAAATATTGATTTAAAAACCGAATTAAATAAAATAAAAGTTGATTTTTCTAATTCACTTCAATCAAATGCAAAATTAAATAATGATTATCAAAATTTATTAAAATTAAATAATGAATTACAAAAGCAAATAAGATTAAATGGAGAAGAAAAACAACAAATTTTAAATGAACAAAATAGACTTAATCAAATTTTAGTACAAAGAAATAGTGAATTATATGTTTTACAAGATCAATTTAATGAAGTTCAAACTAAATTAAATTCTTTAAATAATAATCAAAGTACTAATACTACTTTTACTATAGATAATAATACAAATTCAAATTCAATTTCAAGCCCTCAAAAAAATATTTTAAATAATAATAATACTTTTAATAATGATTTTAAAATGTGTATTTATAATTGTTTAAATGTTTGTCATGAATTTTTAAATAATTATAGAGAGTTAAGTCAACAAAATAAATATTTTGATTTTAATAATAAATTAATTATAAAATTAGTTAATATTATTAATACAATTTCAGTAAAATTTGAAGAATGTTATCAGAATTTAAATTGTAATACAAATTCTAGAATAAATTATCAGAATGAAATAGAAAGATTATATAATGAAATAAAATCTTATAAATCTGATAATAAAAAATTATATGAAAGAAATAAACAATTAATAGATGAAAATGCAAAATTATTTTATATAAACAAAGAAAATAAATTTTATTTTAAATTTATATCTAGAATAATAAAACATCATATTTCAAATTATGATATTAAAAATATTCTTCATCAAATTATTTTAGTAAATGATAAAGCAATTGGATTAGAAATTGATAAAAATAGAATTGAAACAAAATTAGAAACTTTAATGAAAGATTCTTCTTCAAATGTAAATGAAATAAATAAATCAAAAAAATTTATCAAAGATATTGAAAATGAAATAAATGATAAATTTATTCAATTGAAATTACTAGATAATCAATTAAAAGAATTTGAACAGATAATAACGAATAATGATATAAAATATTAGTGTATAAATTTTAATTAGTTTATTTTAAGTTTTTAAATACTAACTATAATTACCGATTCTATAAAGAATTGTTTTCAGAAAAACCTATTATTTATAAAACAAAAAGATAATTACACTAATTATACATATTAAAAATTATCAAACCAAGATTTTGCTTCTTTGTTTAAATCACCACTGTTATTTTTATCAACTTCTTGATATTTTATTATCACATCTTTATTAAATTTTATTTCTTGACCCTTACTTTTTTTATTTTCAATTTTTTCTTTTTGAATAAAACTTAAAAAAGGATTTGATAAATTATTTAATAAACTTTTTTTATTTAATTTAATAATAAGTGGATAAAATGGAGGTTCTAATTTTCTTCTTTTTAGCATTTTAAAATTAAAATTTTTAAAAAAATCTAATTCACATATTTCTTTAAAAGAGCAAATTCTTTTTTTATCATCTTTTTCTAAAATTTTTTCAATAAAATTTTTAAAATAAAGATTATCATCACTTTCGTTTTCTTTATAATCAATATTTTTATTTAAAATTTCTTTATAAACAGAATCAATTTTTAAAGCAGATTTTCCAAAAGGGAATTCTCCATAAAATAAATAATATAAAATAATTCCAACACTCCAATAATCACAAGAATAAGAATAACCTTTTCCATTTAAAATTTCTGGAGCTATATAAAAAGGAGTTCCAATTAAAGTTCTTGTTTTATTATTTTTTATTCTTTTTGAAGATGAAAAATCTATTAATTTAATATAACCTTTTTTAGTTATTATTATATTTTCTAATTTAATATCTCTATGAATAATTCCTCTTGATTTTAAATTATCTAAAATTAAAAAAAGAGAAGCTCCATAAAATTTAATTAAATTTATGTTTTTAAATATTTTATTCATTTCAATATATTCAGATAAAGAAATTCCATTTATATATTCTTCTACAAAAAAACACCAATGATTATTTCTTAATGTTTTTACATATGAAATTATAAATGGATGATCTAATCTCTTTGAAGCTTTTTTTTCATTTATTATACATGAACTTATTTTATTTTTTGGATTTTTCCTCTTTTGATAATCAACATAAATTGCTTTTATCACATAAAAATATATTTTATTATGTACTAAATAAATTTTACTATGTTTTCCATTATATAATGTTGAAATATAATATAAATTATTTGGAAATAATTCTATATCTTCTAAACATAATTTTTTTTTTATAAAATTATTGGAAATTGGATTAGATATTAATTCATAAAAATTTTTTTTATCTAATGAATATAACATTAATTCATCAGAAGAACATTTAATTTCACTTTTAGCATTTTTTTCATTTAATAAAAAAATTTCACCAAAAGAATTTCCTTCATTATATTCTTTATATGTTAAATCATCAACCTCAAATTTAGCTTTTCCTTTAATAATATAATAAACTTTTTCAACTAAATCTCCTTTTTGAATTACTTTGTCATTTTTTTTAAAATTTTCAGTTTTTAATTTTTTAATTAATCTAAACAATTCAAATCCTGTAATTTGATGAAATAAATAAATTTTTTTAATATTATAGACAAAGTTTCTTAAATTTGTATCAGCAATAGGAATATTTTCTAAAAAATCTTCATAATAACATTCATAAGTAATTAATCGAATTGTATTAACTAAAATATTTAAAGGATTTTCTCCAAAAGGAAATTCCATTCCAACAATATCTCCTGGGAAAACAGTTATATTTTTAGAAAATTTTTTTAATCCTGTTTTTTTAATTGCTATTCCACTTAATACTATACATATCTTTTTATATTTCTTTTTAATATTTTTATTTTCTTTTTCAATATCATATATTAATTCACCTCTTTTATATTCATTAAATTTAAAAATTGGATAAATTTTATCATAATTTTTACCAATCATTTCTTCAAATATTGCTTCTTTAGATAATGATGCTTTTAAAAAATTAAACATTATTTCTTTTTTAAAATTAGGTCCAAATATTTCAATAAAGGCAAAAGCAGGGAAAATATTACAAGAAGTATCTTCTTTAGCAATTAATTTATAATTTAAATTATGTTGAAAAATATTATTATATTCTAATATTTCTTCATTATTATCTTCAAAAGATTTTTTTAAGTCAAAATAATCTCCACTTTTATAATTATCTATTTCATTTCCTTTTTCATCAATTAAACTTAATTCTCCATTTAATATTTCAAATAAACAATTTAAATTTTCTATTGTATGTCCTTTTTTAAAATATAAATGAGATGCTAAATATTCTAAATTTTCAATTATATCAAAATTAAAATAAGAAAAAATAACACAATTGAATGCATTTTTTGATAAAATTTCTCTTGAAACTTCACTAAATGAATTAATATCGATAATATAAAAATTTAAATCTGTTGCAGCAATTGCATCATAATTTCTAGTAATATTATAATTTATTAAAGCTAGTTCTCCAAATACATTTCCTTCACTTAATATTAATTTTTTTTTTGATAAATAATTTATTTCAACATTACCATTTTTAATAATAAAAATACAACTTCCTTCATCTCCTTTATAAAAAATAGAAGTTTTTTCTTCAATTTGAAATTCTTTTAATTCATTTATTAAAAATGTTAAAGCTTCTTTTTTTATTTTATGAAATAAATAATGATGAGATAAAATATTTGATATATTTATTTCTTCATTTGAAGAAATAATTTGTTCTGAAAATTCATATTTTATACTTTTTTCATCTTCATTTTGATCTTCTTCAATAGATAATTCATTTATTGGATTTGTTATATTTATACTATTCAAATTATTTTTATTATTTAATTTTATTGTTGTTTTAAATCTTTTTAATATTGTTTCACTTATTTTCAAATTTGTATTTTTTGTATTTT
>JAEEGI010026763.1_pt1 | contig 11089 bp, 10 predicted proteins | sample 8958751 | NCBI WGS metagenome assembly JAEEGI01 (sample SAMN16246545, study PRJNA631951) | gut metagenome | biome: gut microbiome; feature: rumen; material: KS-attached | host: Bos | place: Iran: Karaj | collected 2018-10 | reverse complement strand
AAAGAATTTCTCTTTTCTTTTAAATTTTTTAAAATATTATTTTCATATTTTAAATTTGATAATTGTGTTTTTAAATTTTTACATTTGCTTTTAATCGATTCTTCACTGATTATATATTTCAAAAAAGAGTTAAATTATTTATATTACCTTTCATAATTCATATCATCTAATTTCTCACAATTTTTTTTAATTTTTCTTTTTATGTTATCATTTAAACTAATTTTTTTATTATTATTATTCATATCATTTTGATTATTAGATTGAGACTGTGAATTACTCTTTTCATAATCTTTTAATAATTGAAGTAAAGAAGGTAAAAGTTCCTTTAATAATTTATTAATCTTATAATGATTATTCATAATTAAAAAAAATTAAAAAATAAAAAAAAAATTTATAAATAAAAAAGTAATTAATGAATATAATTAACAAAAATTATTAAAAAAGTCCTTAATCTTCCATATTCTTTAGCACTTTTATACTGATTATAATCATTATTTAAATTGTCATTCAAGAAATAAACCTTAATTTTTATTTCCATTCTTTTTTAAAATAATTTCTCTTAATCTTTCAATTTAAAATATAATAGAGTCAAATTTATTTTATTATCTTCTTCCTCATTATTTAATTCATCTTCTTCTATAACTAATATATCAGAATCATCTAAATCATCTAAATCTTCTTGTTCTTAATCTTCATTATTTTTTCAGTTTTCCTTTCATTCATATCTATATTTTGTCTTAACCAATATTCGTAATCAATAATTGTTCTTGTAATATTTCTGTTTCATTTCTAAAAAAATTGAGATTAAATTTATTTTCTAATTCTTTAATTTTTTTTTCAATTACTAAATCATTTATTGTTCTTATTTATAATTTACAAAAGAAAAAAAATTATAATATTTAATTTATATTGATAAAAAAATATAATATGGCTAATACTTATTTACAACTTATAAGTTTTTTGGGAATTTTTTATCTAGTAAATATAAATATTCATTTATAGATTTATTTAATATGATTATATAGAGTTTATTGTCTTATTTTGCATTTCATAATTATGAACCAATGAAATTAGATATAAATAATTATAATCAAAGTGGGAAAACATTATTATATGCTGCTTTATTTTACTTTTTTCTATTTATAGTTGCATCATTTATGGGAAATGATAAAAAAGAAATAAAAAAAGATCCATATGAAAATTATCCTTTTTCTTCAAGAGCTGAAAGCTTTGTTGATATGTTTAGAGATGATATTGATAAAGAAAGTAAATATATTTATTTATAATAATTAGTGAAACGACCTTTACTTGAAAATGAAGATTAGAAAAATAATATATCATAAATATCTTTTTCATATCTTATATAAAAATAACTGTTTTTATTTTTTTATATTTTAAATTTAAAAAATATATTTTATATAAAAATTATCCCATTATCAAAACTTCAAAGCCTCAAAAGAAAAAAGCATTTAAGATTATTTTAAAGATTTAATTAATATTATTTAAATATCCAAAAATGGGAAAGAACTATAGAAAATATTCAAAATTCAACAAAAAATCCAAAAAAACCATATGAAAAGGAAATTTGATTCAGAATTATTATTAATAGGAAAATATGGTTTAAAAATAAGAGTGAAGCTAGAGAGTATAATATGAATTAGCTGGAATAGGAAAATCAGTTAGTAAACTTTTAACATTAGAACATAATGAGCCAAGAAGAATTTTTGAAGGATAAGCATTAATAAAGAGAATGATTAGAATTGGAGTTTTATCAAAAGAAGAAAGCCAATTAGATTATGTTTTAGTTTTAACTAGTAAACAATTTTTAGAAAGAAGAGTACAAACTATTGTCTTTCAATGTCATTATTCTCAAAGTATTCATCATGTTAGAACTCTCATTTTCCAAAAAACAATCTCTTTTAATCGAGGATTGAGATCTCCTGTTATTAATATTCCTATAGTTTTAAATTGTCAGAAAAGAAAATGAAAGTAAATCACTAAATTGCTAATAAAGAAGGAGATTCTAGAACTAAAAAAATACTTCAAAAAAAAAAGAGAAAATAATGAAAATGCTTGAGATGAATAAATTTGATTTTTTGAGTTTTCTTTTTTTTTTGAGTTTAAAGTAGATTGTTTTAAACTAATAATAAATGAGTATCAATTATGGATTTTTTTATTAATTTTTTTTTAAAATTTTATTTAAAGGATTTTATGTTTTCATTTTAGTTTCATTTTTATGTTTCAATGTCTAATTTATATTAACTATTATTTGAAAAAATTATAAAAAAATAAATGGGTGGAACAATTTCCTTAAATCGTAAAATTAATTATGAATTTAAAGTAACAACGCATAAAAATATATTTTATCCAGGTGAAGAAGTGAGATTAAAAATATATATTAAAGCATCAAAAACCCTAAAATCAGGAAATATAGCATTTCAAATAACACAACAAGAATATTGGGAAGGAAAAAAAGTCGTAGGTTTATTAAAGAATAAAAAAGTATTAGATAAAGAACAAAACACAAATATAATATATAATAACCAATTTCAATTTCATGAATTAATAAATAATAAAAATATATTAGAAGGTTTTGAAATTCCTTTTTCAATTCAACTTCCAAATTATATGTTACCATCAATAGAATATTCAATATATGAAAGACTTGCATATATAAGAACTTATTTAATGGTTAGAATAAATGAATTAAATTATGAAACATTTTCATTTTTATTAATTAAAAAACCAACTTCACCATTACCTTCTCCTCTTAAAATTTCAGCACCAATTCATAATAAATTTTTAAGTATTTTGAATAATAAAAATGGAATTATTGAAGCTTCTTATCCTTCAAATAATTTTTCTTTTTATACTAATATTCCATTAAGTATTCATATTGATAATGGAAAAGAAAGAGTTAATTCAATTACTACTCAATTAATTAGAAAAATTAGTTTTCTTCATGTTGGAAAAGAAGTAAATAATTTATTAGTAAAAGATATTTTATGTTCTGTTGAATCTCCTGTTAATAATAATATTGGTGATATTAATCTAAATTTACAAGTTATTGAACCTGAAAGTGTTTTTAATAAATATATTAATTATACTAATGAAATTATAGTTCCTGATAAAACTCAATTAATTTATTTAATTCCTTCTATTGAAACTAATTTAATTAAAGTTGAATATTATGTTAAAATTACTCCTCATTTCAATTCTTTAATTAATTTTAAGAAATGTGAATTAAATTTACCACTTTCAATAAGTCATAGAAGTATTAATGATAATAATTTAAGTAACATAAATATGTTTGAGCAAGAAATTAATCAAATAAATGGAAATCCAAATATAATGGACCCAAATGCTTATCAAATAGAAAATGATTTACCTGATTTTCAATCAGTTATGGGAGTTTCTGATAATAATTATTATAATAAACCTCAAAATCAATAATTAAATGTAAATAATAATCAAAATTTAAATCAAATAATAATCTAGACTACAATATAAATAATAATCAATATCAAAATCAATAAGAAAATTGAATTATCAATCTCTTAATCATCCATTTTAAAAATTTAGATTATTAAAAAAGCAAAATAATTATTAATTATTAATTATTAATTGTAATAAATTATAAATTTAACTTATTTTAAATATGTTATTCAACGTTAATAATAATATAAAAAGGAAATTATTTAATTCATATAAAAAAGCAGCAGAAGATTATCAACTAAGAAAAGAAGAGGATAGAAGAAGAAGAATAGAAGAAGAAAGAGATTATATGGAAAATGTAGAAAAAATAGAAACAGAAGAACAAAATAGAAATAGAAGAGATAAAATAAGACAAATAAATGATGAAAGGAGAGAATATAAAAAAATGTTAAATAATAAATCAGAAAATCATTTATTAGTATCAAAAAATAGAGATGTTGTAATTAATGATTATGGATATTATATAAATCCAGTTAAAAGTCGTTCTGTAAATTATACTAATAATAATAATAATAATAATTATAACAATAATAATAATTATAATAATAATAATTACAGAAGAATGAATCTTTCACAAAAAGAAAGATATATGGTAAGAACTGAAGATCAAATGGGTGTTTATTTAAGTGATGGTGTTAATAAAAGATATAATAATTTTGTGAATAATTTTAAAAGAAATAGAAATATGATTTATAAACAAATACTTGATAAACAAGTTGATGAGAAGAAAAAGAGTGATGATAAAAAAATTGTTAATGGACATAATTATAGATATGATAATCCTCTAATAAAAAAACAAGAAGACAAATTTATGGTGTTTAGAGAACCTTTTAATGATAAAAGAAATTATGATTTTGGAGAATCTACTTTAAGACATAATCCAATTACAAATCCCAGTGATTCTTTTTTAGATAATAAATATTTAGGTAGTTGGTTAATGGATTATTATAATAATTCCAGTAACAATTTGGAAGATTATAATAATAATTTTGACAATAATTATAATAGAAATTATAATGGGAATATGAATAATAATAATAATAATTTTAATCAAAATGCACAAAATAACTTTAACCAGTTTAATAATATGAATAATAATTTTAATGGAAATAATTATAATAATTGGAATCAAATGAAAAACAACAACTTTAATGGGGATTATAATAATATTAATTATTTAAATAACAATATGAACAACAATTTCAGAGGTAATATGAATAATAATCCAAATATTAGATATAATATGAATAATAATAATTATAATAATAATATGAATAATAATATGAACAATCAGAATGATTATATGAATAATAGGAACAATCAGAATGATTATATGAATAATATGAATAATCAGAATGATTATATGAATAATATGAATAATCCTAATAATTTTGGAAATAATATGAATACTTTTAATAATCAATATAATTTTGAAAATAATAATTATGGTCCTCCAAATAATTTCAATAATATGAACGGAAATTATGATAATATGAACGGTAATTTTAATGATAATTATAATAATTATGATAATTATGATAATAATTACGATAATTTCAATGATAATTTTGATTACAATGGAAATAATAATAGTGTTAATGATTTTAATAATTATGATAATATTAATCCTAATTTTGAAAACAATAATAATTTTAATTATAATAATTCAAATAATTATTACAATACAATAAATAATTTGAGAAGAAATAATTTTAGAAATATAGATTTCAATAATATTAATACTTTTAATAATAATATGGATTATGGAGGCAATTATAATACATTAAGAGATAGTCAAATTCTACAAAGAGCAGGAAATAATTTTTTCAATTAAAATAAATTAATTAAAATAATTAAATTCAATCAATATCAAAGTATCAATATTTATAAAAAAATTAATTAAAATTGGATTTAATTTTTAATATGTATATTATAAATTTTAAAAATCAATTTTGATAATGAAAGTAATTAAAATAAAAACCAATAATAATTAATTGATTAATAAGAAAAAAAAAATAAATTTAAAAAAAGAAAAAAAATTTTATTATTGAAAATTAAATTTATTTAATGTTTTGGATTGAACCAACTGAAAATTGGAAAAAAATAAAAAAGAGCTCAACAAGAAAAAACAAATAAAGTCCAAATACTTCAGATTACATAAAACAAAGTAAAAAAGTCAAAAAAACAAATAATGTAATATTTCCTCCAATCTTTACCATTCAATATTAATAATATATATTATATCAGAATTTGAAAATGTGGAAGAAACATTAAAAATCTATAGTAAACTATCTTTTGTAGATTTAAAGTTCTGAAAGATTAAAAGAAATATATTCATAAGGAGGAATGTTAAAAAAACAGGAAATATAAATAAATCTCTTATTTTAAGAAAGGAAATATCAACATTTACAAAAAAGAAAAAAAATATATAGAGATTCTAAATAACTATAGATTTCTATTGGAGGAATTACTAAAAACTTTAATAAAATGCTTATATTAATCTAAGTTAAGATTATTCAGATGAAACTATGAGTACTTGAGATTTTGTTTTTAGAACAATATATATTAAAATAAATATAAAGCAGAAAATAATAATAAAATTGAAAATGAATTTATAAAAGAACAATTTATTTCTTAAATTAGTTGGAATGACTCCTAATATTCAAAAAGGGGGTTTTATTAATAAAGGATTAGAAAATTTTAAAGTTAATGATGGATTTGGAAGTAATGTTAATGTTGATAAAGAAGTTCAAAGATTAAATGAAAAAAAAGAATAATTAAGAAAAGAAAAATAAAATAAAATAAAAATAAAGAAAGAGAAATGTGAATTAATTAAACAAAATAATATTTAAAATTAAGTTAAATAATTTAGAAAATTGATTTTATTGGCAATGATATTGTTAGAAATAAAAATTAAGATGTTTACAGAGATTAAGGAGAAAATTATAATTTAAATACTATTATATTAGAAAATAAAGAGTTAAAAAAAACTATTAATAAATTAGAAATGGATAAAATTGAGTTAAAAGAAATAGTTTCTAAAAAATAAAAATCAAAATGATAATATTGGATAAATTTAAAAGATCAAAATACTAAATTAGAGAAAGAGAATATCTTAAATTATTATGAAAATAAAAAGGATAATAATGGAATTTATTAAATCTTTTTTCTAATATATTATTTTATTTAATGAAATAAAGAATTTTAATTTTTTAAATTTATTTATTTAATTTTTCAATGGATGACTTATACAATACGAATAAAAAATGCTTTTATTGCAATCATAGTAATATTGAATGTTTTGGAATAAATGAACAAATTAATGAAGATTTTTTTAAGAATGAAACTTTAACTAAGCAAAGTAATATATATAATGCATTATCAAACTATTTTACAGTTCAATCAAAATCAAAAAATAAGAATGACGTCATATATTTATGTGAAAATTGTCTGAAAATAGCTTTAGATCAAAAATATTTTGGATTTGAAGTTAATAATAATAGTGATCAGAATATTAATTTTATTTATCAAAATTCTATAGGAAATAACGCATTAAATCAAATGATTGAGGGATATAAAAAAATAAATCATAGTTTATTAGATAGAAATATTCAGATTTATAAAAATATTCAAAGTATTGCAAATAAAATTAATGAAATTTCTCAGACTAATAAAAATGATAAAAATATTAATAATCATTTATTATTAGTTATGAAAAAATTAAATTATCTTATTGAATTACTAAAAAAAGTTGCAAATCCAGATAATGGCTCAAGAAAATTAGGAAAAGAGTTTATTAACCAAATCGAATATTATAAAAACGAACTTATTAGGAAATTTATGAATAATAAAATTCAAGATAATCAGAAACAATTTGTAGATTCTGTTATATATATTCCAAACAATGTAAATACAAATTTAAATTATGATTTATATTATCAAGGAATGACTGTTCCTTTTTTTAAAAATGGAATATGACACATTAATATATAAATATAGGAATAATAATTAATTAAATATTATCTATACTATAAATTATTATTTTCAAAAATCCTATTATTTAATATTTTTATTATTAAATAATTTTCATTTAGAAATACTGAATATTGTTAATTTATGAATCAAGTTAAAAAATCTTAATCATCCAAATAATTATTATTCTCTCTAAAGGTATTATCAGAGAAGAAAACAAAATATTATAAAAGAAATTGAGTTAAGTAGATAAAAATAGGTAATATATGTGTTAACATAAGATAAATTAAGAACAAAATATATTTAGACAAATTTAATGATATTTATAATAGAATTCCAATAAATGAGGTATATTTAAATGATAAAATATATAGAAATATGATGTTTATTAATTGGATCTATTGTTAATATTTCAGAAACTATTTTTATTTTTATTTAGTATACTATAAATTAATTAATTTATTGATATTCTTTTATTTATAATCCATCCAAAAAAAATAAATAACATTAAAAATTTTAATACTAATTATTTGATTTTCCAAACTTATCTTTAATAACAGTTTTTTCTAATCCAAATTTTTTTTTTTTCATATTATCAAAATAATCAAAAGGAATTTGATTATCATTATTAGGAATATCTAAAGCAGCTTTTCCTTTTAGTAAAATTTTAGTACAATCATCAAAATTTTCTCTAGCAGAAATATGTAAAGGTGTATCACCATTATAATTTTGAATATTTAAATTAGCACCTTTATCAGTAAAATATTTAACTAATTCAGGTAAATTTTCCATAGTTGCAATATGTAAAAAAGAATTACCTTCTTCAGTAATTAAATTATAAAAGTTAACTTGATCTTCTCTTAATTCATTTTCTTTTTCATTAAATTGATTATTTTTTATTTGTTCTTTTAAATAATTTATTACACTTGGACCACCTGAATATTTAATAAAACATTTTTTAACAACTTCATCTGTTATTTTTATTGTAAATTCTTTTCCATTTGTTGATTTTAAAACATTTTTTAATTTAAATTTGATTTTTGGATTAGGAGGAACACGAGAATTATTATTATTAATATTATTATCATTAATATTATCAATATTATTGTTATGATGAATTTGAGTTGAATTATTTCTTCTTTTTTTAATTGCAATATTATTGTTTTGTAATAATACAACATTATGATATAATCTAGAAAAAACATTTTTTATATTTAATTTTATATTTGGTAAATTTATTTTAGAATCTTCAGTATAAAAAGGATCATTCACAATATCAGTTTCTTTTGTATTTTCATCTACTATAACATTTCCTTTTAATGCTTTTAATTTATTTCTTATTTTATCAAATGAACTTCTAAAACCATTAATTCTATTTTCTTTAAGTGTTTCAAAATATGAATTTCTATTATTGTTCATTTCTTTTTTTAATAAAAAATATCTTTCATTATTCTTTTTTTCTAATTCACTTTTATAATCACTTCTATTTCTTTTATAATTATCTACTTCTAATCTTATTTGAATATATGCTTCACGTCTACTTCTTTTTTTTACTATTGAACTTGGTTCATTTTTATCTTTTTTAATTATTTTTTTTGTTTTTTCATTTTTTTCTAAAGACTTTTTTGTTCTGAAAAAATTTTGAATTTCTGCATCTGAGTTTGATGCATATAATATTCTTGTAAATTTTCTATTTGTTAAAATATCATCGATAAATTTATCTAATTTTTCTTTCGGAAGTTTTTTAATTGAACTATTTTTCACAGGTCTCATTTCTTTTAATAAATATTCATCATCTTCTTTAATAAAACGATCATCATCAAATTTTGATTTTTCTTTATATTTATTCATATAACTTTGTCTTAACATTTTTTATTTTTTAAATAATTAATTATTTATTATTTTATAAAATTTAATTAATTGAATAAGATAGCAAAAATTCAATTATATATAAAATAATTAAAATTAGAGTTAATCCAATTATTCTTTTTATTTTTATTGGACTTTGTTTTCTTTCATTTAATTCAAATATAATTAATCCAGGTCCTTCACAAATTATATCATCTTCTGAATTAACATATGTTGATTTATTGTCTTCACTTTTAATTATTTTTGAAAAAGTTACAGATTTTTCAAAAGCAATTAATTGACTTTTCATTATTATTATTTGTTCATTTCCACCTAATCTTTTTTCTATTAAAGTTTTATCTGATGATAAAAAAAGAAAATCTTTTAACAATGAATTTAAATCTACTAATAAATTATCTATTTCTGTTTCTTTTATTATTTTTCTTTTTACTAAATAAAAATTTCTCTTTATATAAGTTAAATCAATTATTGATTTATTGTTAATATATTCTTTTATTCTTTGATTTATTTCATTATCTTCTAATAAATTTAATGATTCATTAAAGCATAAAATACTATCTTCTCTTATAATTAAATCATTATATATTAAAGGATTTATTTTCAATATTTTTCCTAATTTAGACAAACCAATATATTCAATGTTATTATTCTTATTTTTCAATCTAACATAATTTTGATTTTTAGCTTTATGTTCATTTGAACTTGATATTAAATTATTAATTTTATTATATTGAGTTTCTTCTAAATTAGTTGAACTTGCATATGATATATAATTAAAATTCACAACTATACTTTCATAATATTTAAACACAATTTGTAAAACTTGGATATTACTCCCAATAATATTAATATTTGGTAATTCAAAAGATGAACAAAGAATTTTTTCCATAATGAAAACAATAAAAAATAAAAATAAATAAAAGAATTTGAAAAATTAATTAAAAAAATATATAATTTCAATAAAACCTTAGAAGAATTATAGTATATGAAAAACTCTGAATATAATATAAAGTATTTTTTCCAATGTTGAAAATACCAAAAATAATATCATATAATAACAGAGATAGAAGAATTTGTAAAAAAATTTGGAAAATGATAAGAAGAAAAAAGTATAAAAATTAAAAAGGGATACTAAAATAAAAGAGTAAAAATAAGAAGAATAAATAACAAAATGGTAAAATATATTGATTGAAATATAATTGTTTTTTGAACAAAACAATTATTTTTTGATTTTTAAAAAGAAATAGATAAAAACAAATTTTAATTTTTGAAAATTAACAATGTGGATATAATTACCATTCATGGAACTAATAATGTAGTTTATGGTTTCATTGTGATAAGCTCAGATACTGCCATGGCTTTATTTGATCCTAGGAATCGCTGTCTGTTTTTTAGTTGCTCCCCAGCTTGTTATTGTGGTTTTCTGAATCTTTTAAAAGGGTTGTTTTTGCTTTGTTGTTTTACCTACTCTGGATTTCTCTTTTTTAATATATAATCAATAGCTTTCCTGCTTTTATTTCTTTTTTTTAATATTTTTTTCAAAATGAATTAAAAATATGATTTTATTTATTTTATAATATATTATGATTTTACTCTAAATTAATATATAATTTCGATAAATGATCCCATTGATGAAAATTCGTTTCATTTATATAAAAAGACATTATTTCAAAAGTATTTTCAATTATTTTTTGGGAGGTTTATTGATGATTTTTTTAACATATTTTCTTATAAATCCATCAACAAAATTCTT
>JAEEGI010026762.1_pt1 | contig 11089 bp, 9 predicted proteins | sample 8958751 | NCBI WGS metagenome assembly JAEEGI01 (sample SAMN16246545, study PRJNA631951) | gut metagenome | biome: gut microbiome; feature: rumen; material: KS-attached | host: Bos | place: Iran: Karaj | collected 2018-10 | reverse complement strand
GTCCGCGAGCTCAAGGAGGCACTCATCGACGTGCTCGTCACGGGCCCGATCAACAAGAAGGCCATGTCCAACGAAGGCTTCGGCTTCCCCGGCCACACCGAATACATCCAGAACGCCTTCGGCGCTCCGGACTCGCTGATGTTCATGGTCAGCCACCGCCTGCGTCTCGCCGTCGTCACGGGACACATTCCCCTGAAGGACGTCGCTCCTATGATCACTGAAGAGCGCATCCTCAGCAAGCTGCGCCTCATCAACAAATCCCTCAAGGAAGACTTCGTCGTGGACCAGCCGCGCATCGCCGTGCTCAGCCTCAACCCGCACAGCGGTGACGGCGGCCTGCTCGGCACCGAAGAGCAGGACATCATCATCCCCGCCATCCGGAAAGCCACCGACGAGGGGATCCTCGCTTTCGGTCCCTTCTCCCCCGACGGGTTCTTCGGCCTCAACCACTTCGAAGACTTCGACGCCACGCTGGCGATGTACCACGACCAGGGTCTCGCCCCCTTCAAGGCCCTCTCTTTCGAGGACGGCGTCAACTTCACGGCCGGCCTGCCGATCGTGCGCACCTCGCCGGACCACGGCACGGCCTTCGAGATGGCCGGCCGCGACCAGGCCGACCCGCGCTCGATGCGCGCTGCCATCTTCCAGGCCATCGACATCTGGCGCAACCGCAACCAATGGGCGGACCTCCAGGAAGGCAAGATGCCCGACCGCTCCCTCGGCCGCGACAAGCCGCGCCCGAACGGCAAACCGCAGATCGCATAACCGGTCCTCTGCCGTTTTTCACACCAGTCGTTAACACCCGCCGTTTTTACCAAACGGCTCAAAATCAGTTATTTACAAAATTTAACCATCCTGAATTCAGGATGGTTAAATTTTATTAAACATTGATAATCAAACCTTTACAGGAAACGGAGCGCTATCCATTCTGGCCGCTGAACCGTTCTTTCTGCTCCCGGATCAACTCCTCGAGGACACCCGGATCGAAGTAGTTGATCCGCATGGCGCGCTTGACGTCGGCGAGGGTCTCGGCGGCCTTGGCGCAAGCGGCCTCCGTGCCCTTCCGCAGCACTTCGTAGACATAGGGCAGGTCCTGCTCCAGGGCCTTGCGGCGCTGGCGGATCGGCTCGAGGGTGTCATTGAGCACTTCGGTGAGGAAGTTCTTGACCATCACGTCGCCGAGACCGCCGGCGCGGTACTGGGCCTTGACTTCATCCAGGTTGTGGAAGTCGAAACTGACTTTCTTGCCATGGAAGCAGGCGCCGAATTTGTCGAAGTGCTCCGGACGACAAAAAGCGTCAAGGTAGGTGAACACGGTGTTGCCCTCCACCTTGCCGGGGTCGCTGACCTGCAGGTGTCCGGGGTCCGTGTACATGCCGCGGACCTTGGTCTTGACTTCCTCCGCACTGTCCGAAAGGTAGATACAGTTGCCCAGGGACTTGCTCATCTTGGCCTTGCCGTCCGTGCCAGGCAGGCGCAGGCAGGCGGCGTTGTCCGGCAGGAGGATCTCCGGCTCCACGAGGACCGGGCCGTAGGTGGCGTTGAACTTGCGGACGATCTCGCGGGTCTGCTCGATCATCGGCTCCTGGTCCTCGCCCACGGGCACCGTGGTGGCCTTGAAGGCGGTGATGTCAGAGGCCTGGCTGATTGGGTAGCAGAAGAAACCGACGGGCGTGCCGGCCTTGTTGTCGGCGTTCTCGTCGTTGTTGAAGCCGCGCAGCAGCATCTCCTGCTTGACCGTCGGGTTGCGCTGGAGGCGCTGGACCGTCACGAGGTTCATGTAGTAGAAGGTCAGCTCCGTGAGCTCCGTCACCTGCGACTGGATGAAAAGGTGGGACTTGGCGGGATCGAGCCCGGCGGACATGTAGTCCAGAGCCACCTCGATGATGTTCTGGCGGACTTTCTCGGGGTTGTCGGCATTGTCCGTGAGGGCCTGCGCGTCCGCGATCATGATATAGATCTCGTCGTACTCACCGCTGTTCTGCAGCTCCACACGGCGGCGGAGCGACCCCACATAGTGGCCGATATGAAGGCGACCGGTGGGCCGGTCGCCTGTCAGGATGATCTTTTTCTTGCTCTCCATCAGTCCTTCACGTTTTTAAGCGCCTCGCGGACCTGGGCCTCGATCTCGTCGCAGAGCTCGACGTTGTCCTTGAGGAGCTGCTTCATGGATGCCTGGCCCTGGGCGAGCTTCTCGCCCTGGTAGCTGAACCAGCTGCCGCTCTTGTGGATGATGTCGAACTCGACCGCGAGGTCGGCGATCTCCGCGGCATGGCTGATGCCCTCGCCGAAGACGATGTCGAACTCGGCCTTCTTGAAGGGCGGAGCCATCTTGTTCTTGACGACCTTGACACGCGTGCGGTTGCCGAGGGCCTCGTCGCCGTCTTTGATCTGGGTCGTGCGGCGGACGTCCAGGCGGACGGAGGCGTAGAACTTGAGGGCGTTGCCGCCCGTGGTGGTCTCGGGGTTGCCGAACATGATGCCGATCTTCTCGCGCAGCTGGTTGATGAAGATGCAGCAGGTATTGGTCTTGGAGATATTGGCCGTGAGCTTGCGGAGGGCCTGGCTCATCAGGCGGGCCTGCAGGCCGACCTTGTTGTCGCCCATCTCGCCCTCGATCTCGGCCTTCGGGGTCAGCGCCGCCACGGAGTCGATCACGACGATGTCGATGGCGCCGCTGCGGATGAGGTTGTCCGCGATCTCGAGGGCCTGCTCGCCGTTGTCGGGCTGGGAGATGAGGAGGGTCTCGAGGTTGACGCCCAGCGCCTGGGCGTAGGTGCGGTCAAAGGCGTGCTCGGCGTCAATCATCGCCGCGATGCCGCCGAGCTTCTGCGCCTCGGCGATCGCGTGGATCGCGAGCGTGGTCTTGCCGCTGGATTCCGGTCCGTAGATCTCGATGATGCGGCCCCGGGGGTAGCCGCCGATGCCGAGCGCGTGGTCCAGCGCCACGGAGCCGCTCGGGATGACCTGGACATCCCAGTCGGGCTGGTCGCCCAACTTCATGATCGTACCCTTGCCATAGTCCTTCTCGATCTTGTCGATCGTGGCCTGGAGGGCCTTGAGTTTCGCCGCATTCACGTCCACGGTCTTTGCTTCTTCTTTCGCCATAATGGTTTTCTTTAATGGGTTAACAGTTTTTATAGTTCAGTCGTCCCGGCGCCACGGCCGGGAATAGCAAATATACATAATAATTCCTTTATCCGAGGGGTACGGACGATACGTTTTTCACATTTTTTCCACAGCAGAATTTTGTGTATTTTTGTAGGGATGAAACAGAAGTTACTCGGAATGACGCTGGCGGAGCTGAAATCCGCCGCACAGGCCTGCGGGCTCAAGCCCTTCGTGGGTGCGCAGCTCGCGGACTGGCTCTATGCCAAGCGCGTCCGCAGCTGGGACCGGATGGTCAACATCTCCAAGGCGGCACGCGAAGCGCTCGCCGCCCGCTACGAGCTCGGCATCTCCGATCCCGTCGGCACCGCCGTCTCGTCCGACGGCACGAAGAAGTATCTGTTCCGGGTTGTTTGTCCGATGGGAGAGGGATTGGAAGAATCCGCGGTGGAATCCGTGATGATTCCCGACGAAGACCGATTCACGCTCTGCGTCAGTTCCCAGGCCGGGTGCAAGATGGGCTGCAAGTTCTGCATGACCGGCCGGCAGGGCTTCCACGGGCAGCTGGACGCCGCGGACATCCTCAACCAGTTCCTCAGCATCGACGAGGCTTCCACCCTCACCAACGCCGTGTTCATGGGCATGGGCGAGCCCCTGGACAACTACGACACCGTCGCCCGCGTGATCGAGGTCCTGACGGCCCCCTGGGGCTTTGCCTGGAGCCCGAAGCGCATCACGCTCAGCACCATCGGCGTGCTCCCGGCCCTGCAGCGCTTCCTGGAAGAGCAGCGCTGCCACCTGGCCGTGAGTCTGCACAACCCTTTCCCGGAGGAGCGGCTGGAGATGATGCCCGTCCAGCGCGCCTGGGACATCCGCGCGGTGCTCGACCTGATCCGCGGATATGATTTCACCGGCCAGCGCCGTGTGAGTTTCGAATACACGATGTTTGCCGGGTTCAACGACGACAAGCGCCACGCCGATGCGCTGATCCGCCTGCTGCGCGGCCTGGAGTGCCGCGTCAACCTCATCCGTTTCCACAAGATCCCGGACTTCCCCTACGATTGCGCCTCCGACGCCGCCATGGAAGCCTTCCGGGACCGGTTGAATAACCACCAGATCCTATGCACCATCCGTTCTTCAAGGGGAGAAGATATCCTCGCGGCTTGCGGAATGCTTGCCGGACAGCACTCAGCGTAGCGTTCGCCTTGTGGCTCGCGTCCCCGCTGGGGGCGCAGAACTTCCCCAACGGCCTGTCTACGGACAGCGTCGATCCGCTCGGCGACGCCGCGGCGATCCGCCAGATCCGCCAGCGGCTGGACGCCGTCCGCGCGGAGCAGCGCCGCCCCACCGTGGGCCTCGTGCTCTCCGGAGGCGGGGCCAAGGGCGCCGCGCAGGTGGGCGCGCTCAAATATATCGAAGAACTGGGCATCCCCATCGATTTCGTCTGCGGCACGAGTATCGGAGGGCTTGTGGGCGGCATCTACGCGATGGGCTACGGCGCCGACGACCTGGAGGAGCTGTTCCGCACCCAGGACTGGAGCGTGATGCTCACCGACCGCATCCCGGCGCGGTACATCCCGTACGAGACCAAGAAGGACCGGGCCACCTACCTCATGACCATCCCGTTCTCGATGGCCGGAGGCAATGCCGTCCGGGAAAAGAAGGACTCCGCGAGCGTGCGCTTCGCCATGCACGGCTCGCGCGAGCGGGTGCGCCTGCAGCGCCAGGCGCAGGATCCCCAGACGCCGACCACGCTGCTTGGCTCCCTGCCTTCCGGCTATGCCTACGGATTCCACATCAACAACCTGCTCTCCAGCATGTCCGTGGGCTACCAGGATAACATCTCCTTCCGGGACCTGCCGATCCCCTACATCTGCGTGGCCGGGGACGTGGTCAGTTCCCGCGCCAAGTACTGGGGTTCCGGATCGATCACCACGGCGATGCGCTCCACGATGTCCATCCCCGGCCTGTTCGATCCCGTGCGCACCGGACGGATGGTCCTGGTGGACGGCGGGACGCGCAACAATTTCCCGACGGACGTCGCGAAGGCCGTCGGGGCGGACTACCTGATCGGCATCGAACTGTCGGACGCGCAGCCGGACTACGAAGAGATCAACAACCTGGGCGACATCCTCGGCCAGTTCATCACGATGCTTGGCAAAGACTCCTTCACCAAGAATGTCGACCGGACGGACGCCTTCATCAAGCCGGACCTACATGAATTCAACATGCTCAGTTTCAATGCGGAAGCAGTTGATTCGATGCTCGTGCGCGGCTACCGGGCGGCCGAAGCGCAGCGCGACGCCCTGCTCGACATCCGGGAGCGGACGGGGACGGATCCGTCCCCGAGGCCCTTCCCGGATGCGGTGGACCTCTCCCGCACCCCGGTCCACATGTCGTCCATCGCGTTCGAAGGCGTGAGCGACCGGGAGTCGCTGCGTCTGGCGCGCCTGACTTCGCTTGATATCCGGGAGCCCCTGGACAAGCAGGCCCTGGACGATGCGATGTGCCGCCTGCAGGCAACGGGTGCCTTCGAGTCCGTGACCTATTCGGTCTACGGCGACAGCGAGCCCTACCGGCTCGTCTTCCACTGCGAGCCCGCGCCGGTCAACCATTTCGGCTTCGGCCTCCGCGCGGACAGCGAGGAGGGCGCCGCGCTGATCTTCACGCTCGGCCTGGGCACGCGCCGGCTCGCCGGCTCCAAATTGGATTTCACCGCCCGCATCGGACAGAATTCGAAGGGGATCCTGCACTATGCCCTGGACCTGAGCGACCTGCCCACCCTCAACCTGACGGTGACCGGGGCCCGCTACCGCGGCAACCTGGGATCGGGCAATGACAACCTGAAGTACGACGTGGCGTACACGACCCACCGCGAGGATTTCTTCCTCTCCGGAATGAACTGGACGCGGCTCGACCTGCGGGTGGGTTTCACCCACAAGGCTTTCTTCCTCGACCCCAACACGGTCTTCGCCAAGCAGATGACCGAAGCTGGCAACACCTTGAGTGACAACTACCTCGGGACTTACCTCCAGGGCGGACTCTATACGTTCGACGCGCCGTATTTCCCCAAGCGGGGCATCTCGCTGGCCGCCCGGGCGGACTATGATTTCGTGAGCCCGAGCCAGCCGGCCTTCACGCCGGTCCTCTCCTCGCGGCTGGACTTCAAGGCGGCCATCCCGCTCGGAGCGAAGGTCACCTTCCTGCCTGATGTCCGCCTGCGCAGTGTCCTGCACGTCGGAGACAAGGCCCATGACGGTCTGATCCACACCAATTTCGCCGGCGGCCGCCTGGCGGGACGCTATGTCGAGGACCAGGTCCCGTTCTTCGGTTTCGACCACGTCTACATGCTGGGCGACCTCGCTGCCAACGGCACGGCCGAGCTGCGGGTCAACCCTTTCAAGAACATCTATTTCTCAGCACTCGGCGGGGTGATCATCACTGATGACAAGCCGCTGGAGTTGCTGAGGCATCCGCTGCCCGACGTCTATGCCTTCGGCGTGGAGGCCGCCTACGATTCCATCGTGGGACCGTTCCGCTTCAGTGTCCACTGGTCCAATGCCTTCCGCTGGGGTGCACACCTGTCTCTCGGATTTGATTTTTGATATGGAAGAGAAAGCCCGCCAGGTCCTCGATGCGCTGGAAGCGCAATGCGCCAAGCGCGAATACTGCACCGCCGACATCCGTCGGAAGGCGCTGGAGCGGCTCGACTACGATGCGGCGGCGGCCGAGGAGGTCGTCGCGGCCCTGCTCGCAGGGCGCTTCGTCGACGACCGCCGCTACGCCGCCGCCTACGCCCGCGAGAAGTCTTCGCTCTCCGGCTGGGGCCCGGTCAAGATCCGCACGACGCTCCTCGCGCGCGGCGTCTCTCGCGAAGACACCCTCGCCGCGCTGGAGGAGATCGATCCCGACCGTGCCGCCGCCAAACTCGAGAAGGTGCTGGAGGCGAAGTGGCGCACGCTTCGCGACGACCCGCAGGGGCGGCTCAAGCTCATCCGCTTCGCCCTCTCCCGCGGCTACGACTACGAACCCATCCGTCCCCTGGTCGAGCGCATCACCCGCCCCGGGCCGGAGGACTGAGCGGAGAGCGCGGAGTTTCCCGCCGGCCGTTTTTCATAAACTTCTGATTTATATTCGTTTACGCTATTTAACCAGCTTGTTTTCGAGCTGGTTGATTTCTATATTTAGCTGACTTATAGATGGTTAAGAAAAACAGCTTATCCATATCCACTCAGAGGACAGCCTCTCCGAACGGGCGATGCAAGAACCTGGCAATCTGGAGATCGGAGGCCGTGGTATTCTGACACAGATAATGCCCCATCCTATCCAGCCGCTGGGCAGGAAGACGCCATAGCGGCATCCCGGCCCGAAGCAATCCCAGTCGTTCAGCGGCTGAACACATCTCCCTATAGGCTATATCAGAATGAGGTTCGAATACTTCTCCGACATCGAATTCCTTGCCGGTTGTCAGTTCCGTCGCCTGCCGCATTCTGGACAGACTCCCGAACAAGGACTCGCACTTCCGGCGGTCGAAAAAGAAATATCGCTGAATGATAAAGTCCGTCAACTGTTCGCATTCCATCTCATTCAGCGGGGCGAACAGGCGATGCAGCAAGGGATACTTCAGATATCGGCCGGCCTTGAATTCGTGTTCAACCAGGTAGAAGGCATCTACCAGACATTTGCGGCTGCGCCGGATGACCGGTCTCTGCGAAAAAGGATACTCCTTCTCATAATAGGCGAGGAAACACCACCTGTCTTCGACAGCCCTGGCGACCAGTTTCTTCTCGACCGGATTGTTGAAAACATAGATCAAACAGGACCGCTGGTCTTTCCCGTCCCTTTTGGGCGCACTGCCATAATGACCGGCAAACAAGGTCCCTTTTCTCCCACATTCCGGGTTGTATTCCCGCACGAACATGACAGACAAGTCGTGTTCGTAAGACGACAACTGCACAATATCTTCCGGCCAGGTCGCCTCATGGATGTGCGTGAACATATGACTGGTACCTAGAACGGAGAGATGGTGCTTGCGAGCCAAGACGGATTGCATCGAGTAGTATACGAGATGATCAACCCGGCGATAAAACAACACGCCTCGATCTTTGGTGATTTTATAGGTGTGCTGCAGCGCATCATTGGCACTTCTTCTTTTGTTCTTCATCATTGCCGTTTTTCTTTATCTGTTGATTTCTAATACGTTACGACAATCAACCAGCATCAAATCGTGCCGGTTGGTCACCCTAAAAGGCTCTGTATGAATCTGTTGCGAAAAACGCCAGTATATCATAGCTGCAGAGGGAAGGAGAAGGAAGGGTGGATGGGAGATAACAGGGAAATGGGATGTGAAGCATGGTCTGGCGGTACTGGAGGGAAATCAGGGATCCGCGATGGCGCAGCGGGAGAGTCTGGCGGCCTGGGCGGCGGGGAGGATGCCGGCGGCGGCGAGGGCGTCGACCGACCAGCCCTCGCGCGGCGTGTGCTCGCGAAAGAGGACGATCGAGCGGGCCGCCTGGCGGGAGCGGATGTAGGGATGGACAGCAAGGGAATCGGCGGGGAGGGACCAGAGCGCAAAGGGTTTCGCGGGACGCGAGCAGTAGACAAGGTCGCTCAGCGCGTCGTATTTGTCCTGGTCGAAGTGGTAGATGTCCAGCAATTGCTCCGGATAGGAATAGCCGCCGAGTTCGTCGCGGTATTCCAGGATCTTCGCGGCGAAGTACGGGCCGATGCCCGGCAGGGCGTCCAGGGCCGCGGAATCCGCCGCGTTCAGGTCGAGGCGCGGGATGTCGATGTAGCGCTCGAGGCGGCGGTAGACGGAGTCGGCGACGACGAAGGATTTCGCGAAATCGGACCGGCGGCGGAAGCGGCCGCCCTTCGCGCGGTAGTTGTCAATGGCCCGGGCCTGTTTCTCGCTGAATCCCAACCGGACGAGGTCATCGACCGAGACGGTGTTGGGATTGAAGCGGAAACTCTCCACCCGCTGCGTCGCCCGCCGATAGTTCTGCACGAACTCCGAATGCGGGGCATTGCGCCGGAGGGTTTCGGCGGATGCCGGATTGGATTGGGATACAAGGGATTCCGGGGCGGAGGAATAGACGAAGACCGTGTCGGGCCGGTCGCGGTGGGCCTCGAGACGGAGGCGGGCGGCGCGGCCCACGAACAGGGCCGCCTGGTAGCCGATGATGAGGAACGCGAGGGCGATGGCGCCGACCTTGAAGGCGGCGGCGGAGGGGGCGTCCTTGCGGGACGCGGCGTTCCGGTCTCTCATAGCCATGGCTGCAAAGAAAGCCGGAAATGACCGGAACGGCAAGGGCGGCGGACGATCCTCCACCACAAAGCGACGATTCTTTCGGGGATCGGCGGTTTCTTTATGCCCGCCGGACAATCCTACTCCGCGTCCTTGTATTTGTTGCGGTGCACGCGGGGGCCGTCGTCACGCAGGCCGCCGACCACCACGACGATCTCTCCCTTGGGCTCGACCGTCCGGAAGTGGTCCAGCACCTCGGCGAGCGTCCCGCGGACATGCTCCTCGTGGAGCTTGGAAATCTCGCGCGCCACGGAGCAAGGCCGCTCCGCGCCGAAGGTCTCCACGAACTGCTCCAGCGTGCCGACCAGCCGCCGCGGCGACTCGTAGAAGACCATCGTCCGCGGCTCCTGCGCGAGCGCGGCGAGCAGGGTCTGGCGGCCCTTCTTCACCGGCAGGAAGCCCTCAAAGCAGAAACGGTCGCACGGCAGTCCCGACGACACGATCGCCGGGATGCAGGCCGTGGCGCCCGGGAGCGTCTGCACCTCGATCCCCTGCTCCGCGCAGGTGCGCGCCAGCAGGAAGCCCGGATCGGAGATCCCGGGCGTACCGGCGTCGCTCACCAGCGCGACGCTCGCCCCGGCGAGGATCCGGTCGCGTACCATTTGCACCGTCTGGTGCTCATTGAACTTGTGGTGCGAGAGCAGCTGCTTGCCACGGATCTCGAAATGCTGCAGCAGGACGGCGGTCGTACGCGTGTCCTCCGCGAGGATCAAGTCGGCTTCCTTCAGCACCTTGACGGCCCTGAAGGTCATTTCCTCTAGGTTCCCGACGGGGGTCGGCACGATGTACAAAATTCCCGCTGCGCTCATCTTCATCCTGCTTTAATTTGCTATCTTTGTAGAACTGTAACCACAAAAGTAAGCAATGTTTTCCGAGAATCATAGAAAATCCGGCTGCATCGAAGTCGTGTGCGGTTCGATGTTCTCCGGCAAGACCGAAGAGCTCATCCGCCGCCTCAAGCGCGCCCAGTTCGCCGGCCAGGCGATCGCCATCTTCAAGCCCGCCGTCGACAACCGGTATTCCGACGTAGAGGTCGTCTCGCACGACTTCCACAAAATCTCCTCCACCCCCATCAAGGACCCCGCCGACATGCTCAAGGTCAGCTCCGATGTGCAGGTCGTGGGCGTGGACGAGGCGCAGTTCTTCGACGAGAGTCTCGTGGACGTGTGCCAGGCCCTCGCAAACCGCGGCATCCGCGTGATCGTGGCCGGGCTCGACACCGACTTCCTCGGCGCTCCCTTCGGCCCGATGCCGCGGCTGATGGCCGTGGCGGAGGACGTCCAGAAGGTCCACGCCATCTGTGTCAAGTGCGGCTCCCTCGCCAACCATTCCCACCGCCTGAGCAAGAGCGAGGACCTCGTCCTGCTCGGCGAGAAGGACGTCTACGAGCCCCTCTGCCGCGACTGCTACAACGCCGCCCGGGCCCGGGAAGAGCAGGAGAAATGTTCGCCGAAGCTCTTTGAGGACGACTGATGGCGGCTGAGAGCAGGATACTCAAGGACTACCGCTATTACCTGCGGATGGAACGCAAGCTGTCGCCGAACACAGTGGCGGCGTACGGGCGTGACGTGGCGGAGTTCCTTGCGGCGGCGGAGATGGAGCCGCGCGCGGTGCGCCCCGACGATGTCGGGCGCTACCTCGCGGCCCGCGCCGCAAACCTCTCCAAACGCAGCC
>JAEEGI010026756.1_pt1 | contig 11090 bp, 10 predicted proteins | sample 8958751 | NCBI WGS metagenome assembly JAEEGI01 (sample SAMN16246545, study PRJNA631951) | gut metagenome | biome: gut microbiome; feature: rumen; material: KS-attached | host: Bos | place: Iran: Karaj | collected 2018-10 | reverse complement strand
CTCTCAGAATCATTCGAGCCCTGCCGCGGATGCGGCAGGGCTCTGGATTTCAGAACGCAAACGCGCCGAGGGCGCGGATCAGCAGGCAGAGCGCCCACGCGAGGAGGGAGCCGATCGGCGTGAGCGCCCGCCTTTGAAATCCTGCTTCCGGTAAGAGGCGGGCGCAAGCGACCCGCCCTACGGCAAGATGATGAGCAATTGCGAGTTCGCCGGAAAATGATGCGCGCCGAAATAGATCTGCCTGGCCGCCGATGGCTCCGGCCCCTGCGAAATCACATCCATCCAACACGAAAAACCGCCTCGAACGAGGCGGTTTTTTCGTTTACCACTCCTGCTTGATCGGCAGCCACCACGTGAAGCCGAAGCTGAGGCACTGCGCCAATGCTTCAGCAGTGGAGATGCCGTGCTCCTCGGCGACCTTGCGGCCGATGAGGAAATACTCCGAGGCGTGCATGGCGAGGAGCGTCAGCAGCGGGATGGGTTTTTTCTGCATCGCCATGACGGCGAAGGCCGTATAGAGGCCGACACAGATGGGCTTGCCGAATGCGAGGGTCATGTTTTTCATGGAAATCTCCTCCGTTTCTCTGGATGGTATGATTATAACACCTTTTCCGGCCTCCGAAAAGGTATAATATGATAATAAGGTTGCAGGATGCCGCAAAATTTGCTATACTGAATCATTAAAAAGAAATGAACAGAGACGAGGCATCATGAAGCAGAGAGAATGGAGCATCCAATATCGTCCGCCGGAGATTCCGGAGGCGCTGCTGCGGGAGGGGTATCCCCCGCTGCTCGCCGCCGTGCTCGCCGCGCGCGGCATGCGTGACCCGGAGGCGGCGGACGCATTTTTGAACATCGGAGCGGAGGCGCTTTGCGACCCGTCGGGCCTGCGCGGCATGGACAAGGCCGTGGCGCGCATCCGCGCGGCAATGGAGCAGCACGAGCGCGTGGCGGTCTACGGCGACTATGACGTGGACGGCATCACCTCCACCTGCCTGCTGACGGACTATCTCCGGCGGCAGGGCGTGGACTGCGTGCCCTATATCCCCGACCGCATCCGCGAGGGCTACGGTGTGAACGGCGACGCGGTGCGCGCGCTGGCAGGCCGCGGCGTGACGCTCATCATCACGGTCGACTGCGGCATCACCGCCATCGAGGAGGCGGCGCTCGCCCGCTCGCTCGGCGTGGACATGGTGATCACCGACCACCACGAATGCGGCGGACAGGAGATCCCCGCGGCCTGCGCCGTGGTGGATCCGAAGCAGCCGGACTGCCATTACCCGAACCCGGGGCTCGCCGGCGTGGGCGTGGCGTTCAAGCTCGTCTGCGCGCTGGAGGGCTCGCACCGGTTTGCGCTGCCTGCCTACGGCGACCTTGCCGCGATCGGCACGGTGGCGGACGTGATGCCGCTGACGGGCGAGAACCGCTTTCTCGTGAGCTACGGGCTGGCGCTGCTGCAGCGCGATCCGCGGCCCGGGCTGCGCGCGCTGCTGACGGAATGCGGCGCGCTGGAAAAGGAGATCACCGCGACGACCGTGGGCTTCACGCTCGCGCCGCGCATCAATGCGGCCGGCAGGCTCGGCCAGACGTCGGTGGCGCTGCGGCTGCTGCTGACGCAGGACGACATGGAGGCAGACCGGCTCGCGAGCCAGCTGTGCGAACTCAACCGCGAGCGGCAGTTTCTCGAGCAGGAGATCTGGGACGAGGCGTCCGACCGCGCGCGCGATCAGGCGCAGGGCTGCCCGCTCGTGCTCACGAGCGACGACTGGCATCAGGGCGTGATCGGCATCGCCGCCTCCAGACTCAGCGAATCGTTCCATCTGCCGACGATCATGATCCGCTTTGACGGCGACCGGGGCAAGGGCTCCTGCCGCAGCTTCGGCGGCTTCAACCTCTACAAGGCGCTCGCCGCCTGCTCGGACATGCTCGAAGGCTTCGGCGGCCACGCGCTCGCGGCGGGGCTGACGATCCGGCGGGAGAACATTGACCGCTTCCGCACGGCGATCACGGAATATTATCAGTCCAACCCGGCGGAAACGCTGCCGGCGCTGCAGTTTGATCTGCGCGTGGCGGATCCCGGTCTGCTGACGCTGGAGAACATCGCCGCGCTCTCGCGGCTGGAGCCCTGCGGCAGCGCGAACCCGAAGCCGCAGCTGTGCATGACGGGCGTGCGGCTCTTAAACGCCGTGCCGATCGGCGCGGGACGCCATCTGCGGCTGCAGGTGGAGCTCGCGGGCGAGATTTTTGACTGCATCTACTTCTCCTGCACGCTGGAGGACCTCGGCGTGCGCCGGGGCGACTGGATCGACCTCGCCTTCTGCCCGCAGGTGAACCATTTCCGCGGACGCGACAGCGTGCAGCTGCTCGTGACGGACGTGCGCCGCAGCGAGGAGACGGCGCTCTGCGCGCAGATTCTGCGCGGTGAGCCGCTCGACCTTTGGGACGCCGCCGCCCGCTGCCCGCGGCGCGAGGATTTCATCCTGATTTGGCGGTGGCTCACGGCGCCCGCGCGCATTCCGCTCGATCAGATTGCCCGCTGCGCCCCCGGCGGCATGCACCCGGTGCAGCTGTGCCTCTGCCTGAAGATTATGGAGGAGATGGGCCTGGTCCGGCTGCGGCTGGAGGAGGCGCAATTGCTGGCAGAGCCCGTGGAGGGCTGCGCCAAGGTGGATCTGAACCGTTCCGCCCTGCTGAAAAAGCTCCGCAGCGCGCAGCGGCAGGTCCGCGCAGATTCCTGAGCAGACTCCTTTCGGAAGGGAGGAAAAGATATGGATTCGGAAGAAAAAAAAGCCGCTCCCGTCTATGATGTGGAAGCGCATTACCGCGAGCTGGAAAAAAAGATCGCCGCGAGCGGCGGCAGCTTCGATCTCGGCCGCATCCGCGCCGCCTTTGAGGTGGCCGACCGCGCCCACGCCGGGCAGAAGCGCAAGGACGGCACGCCCTATGTGTCCCACTGCATTGCGGCCTCGATCATCGCCGTCGAGATGGGGCTCGACGAGGACAGCATCGTGGCCTCCCTGCTGCACGACTGCGTGGAGGACACGGCCATCACGCACGAGGACATCGCCAGGAGCTTCGGCACGGCGGTGGCGGATCTCGTGGAGGGCGTGACAAAGCTGACGCGCGTGACCTTCATGACGAAGGAAGAGGAGCAGATGGAAAATCTGCGCAAAATGCTCCTCGCCATGACGAACGACATCCGCGTGATCCTCATCAAAATGGCCGACCGGCTGCACAACATGCGCACGATGGACTATCAGACCGCGGAGAAGCAGCGCATCAAGTCGCTCGAGACGATGGAGGTCTACGCTCCGATCGCGCACCGGCTGGGCATGCAGCGCATCAAGTGGGAGCTGGAGGACCTCTCCCTGCGCTACCTCGACCCGGAGGGCTATCAGGCGATCACGGAATATCTGGACGCGCGCATGGACACGCTCCAGAGCTTCATGCGCGACATCGAGCGGAAGATCCAGCTGCGGCTGGAGGAGGAGGGCATCAAGTGCTCCATCTCCTCGCGCATCAAGCACATCTACAGCATCTACCGCAAAATGTACGCGCAGAAGATCGACATCAACGGCATCTTCGATCTCTGCGCCTTCCGCGTGATCACGGACGACGTGACCGACTGCTACGCCGCGCTCGGCGTGATCCACGGCATGTTCAAGCCCGTGCCCGGGCGGTTCAAGGACTATATCTCCACGCCGAAGCCGAACAACTACCGCTCCGTGCACACGACGGTCATCGGCGATCAGGGCATCCCCTTCGAGGTGCAGATCCGCACCTGGGAGATGCACATCTCCGCCGAATACGGCGTGGCCGCGCACTGGAAATACAAATCCGGCGACAGCGGCGTGAAGGAGGGCGACGAGGAGAAGTTCGCCTGGGTCCGCCGCCTGCTCGAGACGCAGCAGGAATCGGACGCGCAGGATTTCTTCCACAACCTGAAGATCGACATGTTCGCCGACGAGGTGTTCGTCTTCTCGCCGAAGGGCGATGTGATCACCCTCCCCGCCGGGGCGACGCCGATCGACTTTGCGTATTCGATCCACTCCGGCGTCGGCAACACGATGGTCGGCGCGAAGGTGAACGGGCGCATCGTGAACTTCGACCATGTGCTCGAAAACGGCGACATCGTGGAGATCCGCACGAGCAAGAACGCGCCCGGCCCCAGCCGCGACTGGCTGCAGCTCGCGAAAAGCGGCTCGGCGCGCACGAAGATCAAGCAGTGGCTCAAGAAGGAGCGCCGCGAGGAGAACGTCACCCACGGCAAGGAGATGTTCGAGCGCGAGCTGCGCCAGGCGGGCATCGCCCCGGCGGACATCTACACCGACGAGGTGCTGCCGATCATCCTCAAGCGCCTCGCCTTCCCGCAGCTGGACGATCTCTTCGCCGCGATCGGCTACGGCGGCGTGACCGCGCAGCGCACGGTCAACCGCATCAGGGACGAGCTGCAGCGCAATGTCTCCGGCGAGCAGAAGACCGCGCTCGACAAGATCAACGAGCAGGCCGAGCGGCGCAACAAGCGCGAGCGCCACGCCGTGCACGGCGTGCTGGTCGAGGGGCTTGACAACTGCCTCATCAAATTCTCCCGCTGCTGCACCCCGGTGCCCGGGGACGATATCATCGGCTTCATCACGCGCGGCGCGGGCGTTTCGATCCACCGGAAGGACTGCGAGAACTATCTCGCGAGCGTGGCGGAAAACAGCGGGCGCTGGATCCGCGTGAGCTGGGCCGAGCGCACCACGGACGAATACAACACCACGCTCCTCGTCGTGAGCACGCAGCGCTCCGGCCTCGTCATGGACGTCGCGACCGTGCTCAACTCCCTCAACGCGAAGGTCAGAAACCTCTCGGCGCGGGATGTGGACGGCAACCGCTCCACCGTGAACATCACGGTCGAGGTGCACAGTCTCTCGGAGCTGCGGCTGATCATCAACCGCCTGAGCGGCGTGCACGGGGTCATCCGCGTGGCAAGAGTCGGATCGCCGGAGGCGAAGAAGGACGCATAAGACGTAATTCTCTGCGAGAGTGGAACGTGGAGAGTGGAGAGTGGAGTTTTCGGTATCTCCACTCTCAACTCTCAACTCTCCACGCTTGCTTCATTTCATCATACGAAAGGATTTCTTGTATGAGAGCTGTCGTAACAAGAGTAAAGAACGCCTCCGTTGAGATTGACGGCGCGGTGCGCTCTGCCATCGGCAAGGGCTTTCTGGTGCTGCTGGGCGTCCATGTGGATGACACCGAGGCGGAGGCGAAGAAGATTGCGGACAAGATCTGCGGCCTGCGCGTGTTCGAGGACGAGGCGGGCAAGATGAACGTGAACCCGCTCGACGCGGGGGCCGAGCTTCTGATCGTGAGCCAGTTTACGCTCTACGCCGACTGCAAGTCCCGCCGCCCGGGCTTCACGCGCGCGGCGCGGCCGGAGACCGCGATTCCGCTCTATGAGCTCGTCGTGCAGGAATGCCGCGAGCGCGGCTTCACCGTCGGCACCGGCGTCTTCGGCGCGGAGATGCAGGTCTTCAGCCAGAACGACGGACCGGTGACGATTCTGCTGGATACGGAGAAGCTGTGATCAGAGTGGAGTGTGGAAGGTGGAGTGTGGAGTTTAAAAACGGTGTTTGCTGACGCAAACGATTTGAATTCCAATCATCGCCGTCAGGCGATACCTTTCATCAACTCCACACTCAACACTCCAAACTCCACACTTTTCCTTGCTTCATTTTCGGAGGTTTTGCCATGTTTATAAAATGCTTACCCGTCGGTCATCTGATGACCAACTGCTATGTGGTCGGCGATGAGACGAGCCGGCTTTGCGCTGTGATCGATCCCGGCGACGAGAGCAACACGATCCTCGACTATCTGGAGGAGAACCACCTCAAGTGCGAGGCGATTCTGCTCACGCACGGGCATTATGACCACGTCGGCGCGGTGGAGACCGTGCAGGAGGAGACCGGCGCGACGGTGTATATGCACCCGGCGGACGCCGGCAGCGCCGTGGGCTCGGACATGTTCGCCTATGAGCCGCCGGACGGGAGCATCATGCTCCATGAGGGCAGCCAGATTCAGGTCGGCCCGCTCACATTCGACACGCTCGAGACGCCCGGCCATACGCCCGGCGGCGTCACCTTCCGCTGCGGCGACGCGCTCTTTACGGGCGACACGCTGTTTCAGGGCTCCTGCGGCCGGACGGACTTCCCCGGCGGCAGCATGGAGCAGGAGCTGCGCTCCCTCGCCCGCCTCGCCTCGCTCGAGGGCGACTATGAGGTCTATCCCGGCCATATGGAGTCCTCCACGCTGGACTATGAGCGGCGGTTCAACCCCTATCTGACCGCGCTGAAGGCCAGAGGCGCTTGGTAAGATTTGGCGCTTGCGCTCCGCTGCCTGAGATGCTATTCTGAAGCCAGAGACGGGAAAACCCGCGCACGCTTCTGAAAATGCAAAAATACTCCCCGCCTGTGATCAGGCGGGGCCTTTTTCTGTCAAGCGCGAATGACAAAAAAGAGCCCGGCAGTGCCGGACTCTTTTTGATGTTTTAGAACTGGATGTCTCTGACTTTGCGAGCATGGAACTCGTTGACACGGAGGTAAACCCAACCGATGAGCTTCATGTCCAGATTCCACTGATAGACCACAAACGCGGAAACCAGCGCGATGCCGCCGATCTTCGCAGCCGTCTTAAGAACTTTCATAGGATTTGGTCCTCCTTATTTCTTGGCGAGACCCTTCTGGCGAGCGTACTCGGCAGCGCCCAGAGCGCCCATCAGCTGGGGATCGGTCTTGAGCTCGACAACCTTGAACTTCAGAACGTGCTCGATGGCTTCCTTCAGACCGGCGTTCTTCGCGCAGCCGCCCGTCAGGGTGATGCTGTCGGTGGCGCCAGCCTTCTTCGCCATGACGAAGCAGCGCTTCGCAACCGCCATCTCGATGCCGGCAGCGATCTCGTCCATCGGCTTGCCCTCGCCGACGAGGGTGATAACCTCGGACTCAGCGAAAACGGTGCACTGCGCGGTGATCGGAATCACGTTCTTCGCAGTCAGGCTGAGGTTGGAGAACTCGGGCAGGCTCATCTCGAAGGAGCGGGCCATGGCCTCGAAGAAACGGCCGGTACCGGCGGAGCACTTGTCGTTCATCGCGAAGCTCTTCACGGTGCCGTCGGTGTCGATGCTGATGCCCTTAACGTCCTGGCCGCCGATGTCGATGATCGCGCGGACGTCGGGGTTGGTGACATGCACGCCCATGGCGTGGCAGGAGATCTCGGAGATGTTCTCGTCAGCGAACGGAACCTTGTTGCGGCCGTAGCCCGTACCGATGAGGTAGGCCAGATCCTTGGAGCTCTTCAGACCGGCAGCCTTGCAGACCTCGTCCATCGCAGCGATGGCGCTCTGCTCAGCATTGATCTTGGAACGGATGGTGGTGTCAGCCAGCATCTTGCCGGTCTCGTCCATAATAACAGCCTTGGTGTAGGTGGAGCCCACGTCGCAACCGCCAAAATATTTCATGATAGTATGTTCCTCCTAAGAATGTTGTAATGAAAAGCAGTAGAGATGATTACCAGGAAGCCTCGTCGTCGAACTCGATCAGGGACGGGTCGACAGGCTCGGCGTGCATAACGTTGACCATGTAGTTGCTCACGCGGGCACGCATGTCCTTACGGGAGATGGTACGCGGATCCATCAGGTCGTGCTCGACCCAGATCAGGTGCACGTTGTTCTCACGCGCCTGGTCGTCGAACAGGCCCATCAGGCCGGCCATGGTCTTGCAGCTGACGTGCTGATACAGGATGGCGATGTCAGCATTGAAGCTCTTCAGCTGACGCCACAGCTCACCAAGGACGTGATCGTGGCCGCCGTTGGTATGGCGACGCATGACCATGCGCTCGTACAGACGGCAGAGGTCGCGGATGGCCTCTTCCTTGTCGGTGGTGTTGAGCATCTTGGTGTAGTTCAGAGCTTCCATCTCAGCCAGGATGTAGATGCCCCAGGAGTTGGCAAGCCAGTTGGAGAAGTTGGCATAGAAGTGCGCCGGCTGGCCCCAGATCAGGGCACGGTGACGCGCATAGCCGCCGCGGTAAGCGGGCAGACGCTTCTCATAGGTCTTGTACATGGTGTCGCGGAGCTTGCGCTGCACGGCGATGCCTTCGGGGAAGAGGCCGCCGTCCATCTCGTAGTTCCACTTACGGAACAGCTCATAGGAGGAGCCGACCATCTGCGGATACGGAGTGGAGTTCATTTCCCACTTCTCAAGCTCGATGCGGGTGCACTCGTTCATGATGTCCATGGTCTTGAAGTAGTTGTCCCAATCCCACTTCTCGCCGGACAGACCCTCGACCCACTTGATGCACTCCTTCATATCGGCAGCAGCGCACTCGATGGTGTCCTCGTCGTCGTAGCGGACGGGGAAGCACAGCGGGTAGTAGGGCAGGTACTTGCCGAAGCGGCGGTCCTGGAAGGAGGACGCCATGGTGGAGCCGTCGCAGGGCATGGAGGACGCGATGAAGCCCATGCCGCAGATCGGATACTCGTCCATGATCGCGCAGCCGCACTCCGCAACGGGCAGCGGGCAGGCGTCGCCGGGCAGACCGTACTGCTCGACCGCGTCGATGAACGGGATCAGAGCGAGCTGGTCCAGCTCGGAGGACATGAAGACGGGGATCATCTGATAAGGCATACTGATGAGGTTCGGGAAGCCGGCCATCATCTGAGCCATGGTCATCTCGTCGAACAGAACGATACGCTTGGACAGCTCCTTGTCGCCGCCGAGACGGGCGTCAGCGCGGAGCTGGGTCTGGATCTGCCACTCGGCCCAGTGGGTGATAGCGCCCCACATCTGGATGTCGGACTTCAGCAGCTGGCCGCGGCGGCCGAGGTTGGAGCGGTCGATGGCCACGGGGGTGCCGAGGTAGGAGGCGAACCAGTGATACTCAAACAGAGCAAGCGCGATGGAGATGGGGTCCTTCATGATCATGGCAGTCATGCCGGCCCAGGTCTTCAGCCAGCCGGTGAAGTCGATGCCGACGGACTTGAGACCCTTCCACTCACGGCGGGAGAACGCGATGGCGTCCTTCTTGTAGAGCCAGCCGAGGTGAATGTCGCCGTTCATGATGATGTCCATCTTCTCGGCGGGAGACATGGCCATGAAGCTCTTGAACTCGCCGACAATGCGATCCTTGTCGCGCTCAAGGCTGAGCTTGGTCTTTCTCTTGACCTCGCCCCAGTCGATCTCCTTGATCATCTGCGTCCAGATCTTGAGATCCGGACCCATGTTTTTCTTCAGCCATTCAATATTGGTTTTCAGCATAACAATTAACCCTCCTTGGCAGCCTTCTGGATCTGCTTGATCTCAAGGCTCTCGACGAAGGCCTGCAGTCTGGTGCGCAGCTGACCGGACGTTCTCGCCATGTAAGGACGATCGATGGACAGCACGGGCCAGCCATACTCCTCGTTCATGATGTGGCTGACGAGGGTGCGCTCGAAGGCCCAGAAATCGCAGAACTTCATTGCTTCGTAGATGATGCCCTCGGCCTTGTATTCCTTGGCGAGGTAGTCGGCGAAGTCGCGGCGCTCCTGGATCTTCTCCTGGCTCATGTAGCGCGGGCACTGGGTGGTCTTGAGGTAGTGCGCGCAGATCTGGGTGAGGACGTCGTCCTCATCGTTGAGCTCGATGCGCTCGCGGCCCGGGGTGGAGCCGAAGCAGAAACGGTCGGAGACGATGAACGCGCCGGCCTGCTCGACCATGCGGGTCATGTCGAGGTCGTCGATCTCGGAGCCGACGATGGCCACGCGGGCGCGGTACCACGGCTGCGGATCGGGCTTTCTCTTCTTGATCTCCTTCAGGGTCTCCTTCAGGTAGGGAAGGATCTTCGCCTTCGGGCAGCAGTAGGACACGAGACACAGGACGTGGAACTCATAGCCGGTGATGGGCGGGTTGTCCATCTTGCGCATCTCGCCGATCTCGGTGATGATGTCGCAGACCTCGTTGTGCTCCTTGACGGCCTTGCGGAGCGCCTTGTCGGACGTGTCGACGCCGTAGGTCTCGGCCAGGACGTTCAGGAAGCGGTTGCGGATCTGGATCACATAGTGCTCCAGGGTGTAGTCCGTAACCTTGTAGGGGATGTCACAGTGGGTCACAAAGAGCTTCTTCTCGGGCATGTCGGGGACAGCCAGAATCTCGATGTTCTCCATGCAGCGGTTCATCTCGGCGCAGGCGTCGACGCCGGCGATGGCATCGAGGAAGTTGTAGCCGCCCTCGATGGCGCGCTCGACCAGAGCGCGGCAGTACTCGCAGGTGTAGTTGGACATGTAGTAGGACGCGATGTCAAACGTACCTGTTTTGGGTGCTCTCAGACGAACTGAGAAGCAGTTGTCTACATTGAGAACCACTTCGGGCATATGATAGCAGGTATAGCCGATGGGATGCATTCCCTCAGCCTTCGCCTGCTGGCAAAGCTCGTTGTTGGCTTCGTCGAGAAGACTCTCAAAGTAGATCAGATGCTTGAGATCTTTCAAGTGTTACACCTCTTCTTCCCTTTAATGATGGTTTTGGGGCGCATCCTTCACCCCTTGCTTACACTTACCGAGCACATCGGCAAAGAGCAAATAAACACTCTGCCTTTTAACTCGACAATAGATTAACATATCCGCTTTCATTTTACAAGACTTTTCTATGTGTTTTTTACGGTTTTCTTCGTCTTCAAAGCAAGTTTCTTGTTGATAATTGCCGTGTGTTATGTTAGAATCAAAACAATCTAAATCACCAAAGGAGCGATGCATCATGCATGATCATGTTCACGATCACGACCATCCCCACACCCACGATCATCCGCACGGTCAGGCGCAGGCCATGAGCCCCGAGGAGACCCTCGCGCTGCTGACCTATATGCTCGATCACAACCGCCACCACGCCGACGAGCTGCACGATATCTGCCACTCCCTCGAGGACGCCGGCAAGGCCGCCGCGGCCGAAAAGCTCGCCGAGGCGCTGCATTATTTCGACCACTGCAACGAGTATCTCGCCGAGGCGGTCGCGCTCGCGAAAGGAGAATAAGTTATGTGCCTGTCTGACGCCTATGAGCTCGTCGACGGCGAGCAGAAG
>JAEEGI010026753.1_pt1 | contig 11090 bp, 6 predicted proteins | sample 8958751 | NCBI WGS metagenome assembly JAEEGI01 (sample SAMN16246545, study PRJNA631951) | gut metagenome | biome: gut microbiome; feature: rumen; material: KS-attached | host: Bos | place: Iran: Karaj | collected 2018-10 | reverse complement strand
ATAGTGTTAGTGGTGTGGGCGTAATCGCTCTAAGCAACTTGTTTCCCACACCTCCGCTAAAAAGCTTTTGGACCTCGCCACCCGGCGGGGTTCTTTTTTTGTTGAAAAAACGTTTTGGATAAACTATATTTGACGTATGAAAAATAAATTCCTTGCACTCTTGATTTTATCGACGTTTATGTTTGCTGCTTGCGGCGATGACAGTTCTTCCACTTCTGTAGACCCTTCTTCCGAAGAATCCTCTTCTTCCGAAAAGGACGCCAAGTCTTCTTCGTCCAAGAAAGGTGGCAAGTCCTCGTCCAGTGAAAAATCTTCAGGGAAGTCTTCTTCTTCTGCGAAAGAAGATTCCAAGTCCTCTTCGAGCGAATCCCCGAAGTCTTCGTCTTCTGAAGTTTCTTCATCTTCGATAGTGCTTCCGGAAGGGACCCGTGCCGCGAAACTCACCGATTTACAGAAGAACTACGAACTCAAACTGTTCGACCAGACGGTCTACCTGTCGACCGGCAGCAAGCAGGGCGTTTTTGCCCTCCGCATTCCGGACGAATTGTGGGTAGTCACCTATACGGATTTTGCAGGTGGTGTGGTAAGTTTTTATATTGATAATGGCTTGGGAACTGGCTTGCGGTATTCCACAACCGATGCAGCTCAAAAGATTGTGGATAAATGTAAGGTCGGCTTCAAGATTTCGTTCGTGGTCAAAGAAGGCGATAATGCCGATGAAGATGACATAATTTTGTACTCTGTAGACGGAGGCGATTACAGCGAAGCCATCAAGGCTAGTGTTGCTGTTCCGAAGGGCAAAGTTTCCAAGGCTGAGGCGATTCAGAAGAAAATCTATGAATGTGCCGATGGCGATTCTACGAGGACCTTCAAGTTCTTCGATAGTTCGTATATCTATGAAACGTCGGTTGATGACAAAGTGGTGAGTTGGCATGCTGGCCACTATGATGTCCAGCGCAGCACGCTGTTGATGATCCCGCTCTACTATGCGGGGGAGATTCGTACGTTGTTCACCTATTCCGTGGATTCTAGCAATACGATTACGGCGTACAATGGCGAGAGCATGGACTGTACGGTTGAAGATGTCGAGTACGATTACGAAGATGCCAAAGATTTTGCCGGCGAATGGGTGGCGACTAAAGACGGTATCTATTGGACATTTACGTTGAAAGCCGACGGAACTTCCAAGCTGGAAGCATTCGAAGGCTCAAAGAGAGTCGAACTCAAGTCGGGCACCTGGGACGTTTACGGCTACTATATGATGATTCACAACAATACGTTCTTGCACACAGGCTCTACGACAAGTATGTATGGTCAGGTACAGACCGGGACGCGTGATCCTGAGACGGGCAAGATTAGCGGATTCTCGTTCATCCATAATGACCCGGATACGCCGCACATTCCGACCTCGTTCGATGCGCCGGAATACGACGATTAAACCAATCTCTAGTAATTAATTTCTGTTCTCTGCCAACTTTTATTCTGTGATTTCCGCGATATACTTCGCGGTGAGCTTGGAGAGGAGTGTGGCTGCCTTGCGCTTTTCTTTGGTTGCTTTGCGATTTGCGAAGAGTGCGGTGATGACTGATGGATGGTGGAGTGCAAACGGCAGGGATGCTTCGATGCCGAAAGCTTTCGATAAAACGAGGGCCGTCACTTTGAGGTCCTGCGCATCTGCTTCGTGTTCGAGGGCTTTCGCCACTTTTTCCGCAACGTCGTTTGTCGCTTGTGCCACGAGGTAGGGAACAGAGAACATCTTGCCGCCGGCGTGCATCATGCGGAGCGTGAAGTCCGCGAGCCTTGCGTGAGGTGGAAGCGTCGTATCGAAACCGCCTGTGCGCTGGATGATGCGCCTTGAGTAAATCCCGAGATGTGGATGCGGTGCCGCGACGTAGCGCATAGGGGCGTTCTCGTCGATTTTGATAAAACCGGACCCCTTGGTCCAGCGTTTCAAAAGGTAACCGCCTAAGAATTTTCTTTTGTCTGAGCCGTTGCTAGGCTCTACGCGGACTCGTGGAGCGAATGCATCGACCATTGGAAAACTGTCAGTCACTTCCGCAACGTTGTTCAAAAATTCACGGTCAATCTTGATGCTGGGGTGAGCGAATACAACCCATTCCCCTTCAATATTGTTGAGGTGCTTGTTCCAATCGTTTGTAAAGAACCAACCCAGTTCTGGGTCCGTGAATGGCGGTTGTGGAATTTTTCCTTGCGTCTCGTCAAAGTTTTCGTCAAAAACAAAAACGTCGAACTGCCGCATCGCTTGTCTCAGAACGTTTAGAACTCGACGCGGAGACCGAGCCTGTGCTCGAAGCCTAAGCTCTGGGCGAGGTAAGAAAATGCGTAGTCGAAGGCGAACAAGTTGGACGTGTAACCAAGACCGACGCTGAACATCCGTGCTTCGTTCGTTTCGTCGGGTCTGCTAGCAGAGGATGCCAGTTCCTTGATGTCGCGGCTCAGGTCTAGCCATGTGCGCGTGAAACCTGCACGGATACGGAAGTATTCACCGAGAGCGTATTCGGCACCGAGGTTCAAGTCAGGTTCGGCGTATCGCGGAAAGTCCGCTTCGGCAAATAAAGTCAAGCGCGGAACGCTGCGGGGCTTCAAAAATCCGCCAAAGGCAAATGTCTGCGACAGCGGATAGGAGTCGTCGGCATCTTTCTCGACATAGCCACGGATCATGGCGCCGAAGTCCCTAGCAACAAAAGAAAAACCGTAGTTCTTGGTATCGGACATCCATGTCAAGCCCCAGTCGAACGCGGCTGCCATGGCGGTCTGGTCTCCAGTGTCGCCGGTCAGCTTGTCCGAGGCGAACTTGATGGTCGCGCCAAAGCGGATATGCTTCATCGGAAAGGCGACTGTAGCCGTTGCGAGCTGGCTGCGCGGACTGTATTCGCTACCGTTTTCTTCGCCGTATTCGTTATAGCCTGTGATGGTGCCGTAAGAAATCCAGTTGTACGATGCCTGCAAGATAAACTTCTTGTATTGCGTCGTGTAAGAAATTGTTCCCTGGTTGTCCGCAAATTCGCCAGTTTGCCAATGGATTTCCGCAACGCGCTTTTTCCCGTCGGCAATGAGGATTGCCGCAGGGTTCAACTGCGTGATAGTCGGGTCGGTCGTCGGGTGCGCTGAAGCAGACTTTTCAAGAGCCGCATTTCGCGGGCTATCAAAAGTCGATAAAAACGAAAAAACTTCTTGCCCCGCATCGTGCTTAGAAAAGTAGCCAAAATCCGAAGCCTGACACGCGATCGCGAGAGCTGCTAATGCTGATAGTTTTTTCAATAAATCCATGGTGTAAATTTATAAAAAGTCACGGAGTGTTTTGGAGGAGAACGCATAAGATTTATATTTTTTTGCATTCTTTTCTTTTTTTTCGATTTGGCCTCTAATCCCTTTACAATTTTAAAATGATTTTATATATTTGCACCTGCTCGGGCTACTAGCTCAGTTGGTAGAGCAACGCCCTTTTAAGGCGTGGGTCGAAGGTTCGAGCCCTTCGTAGCTCAGTAATCGGTTCTGTTTATCGGAGCCGATTTTTTTATATTGAATGAAAAGTTTCAATTTCTAATAACTACTAACTATTAACAAAAATGGTTCCTTTCTTAGACCTGAAAAAAATTAATGAGCCGTACAAGAATGAGCTGGATAGAGCCGCGACAGACGTGGTGGAATCCGGCTGGTACATCCGTGGCCATTATGGCGAGCTTTTTGAACGCGCTTTTGCCGACTATTGTGGAGTCAAGTATGCGGTTGGTGTAGGGAACGGCTTGGATGCGCTCACGCTCATGTTGCGTGCGTCGATGGAACTGGGGCGGCTGCATGCTGGGGACGAAATCCTCGTGCCATCGAATACCTACATTGCCTCGGTGCTAGCCATTAGTGCGGCCGGGCTCAAGCCTGTGCTTGTGGAACCTGCGGAACACAGCTACAACATGGACCCGAAACGCTTGAAGGGTACCTGCGGTGCTCATACTCGCGGGATTCTTGTGGTGCATTTGTACGGGCGTTTGTGCGACATGGATGAAATTTGCACGTTTGCCAATTCGCATGGTTTGCTCGTTTTTGAAGACTGCGCCCAGGCGCATGGGGCTCGCCTTAGCGACGGACGCGGGGCTGGTACGTTCGGTGCTGCTGCCGCTTTTAGCTTTTATCCGACGAAAAACTTGGGTGCTCTTGGCGATGCGGGAATGATCGTGACAAACGATGCTGATATTGCAAACGTTGTTCGTGCTCTCGGAAACTACGGCTCGGAGCAGAAGTATGTGAACAAGTTTATGGGCGTGAATTCCCGCCTGGACGAAATGCAGGCGTCGCTCTTGCTTGCGAAACTTCCGCATTTGGATGAATGGAACGAACGCCGCCGTCAGGTCGCTGCCCGCTATTGCCGTGAAATAAAGAACGCGAAAGTCGTTTTGCCCGAAATGCCTAGGATTCCGTCGGAGCATGTGTGGCATGTGTTCGCAGTCCGTTTGCACGACGAGGCTATGCGCAATTCGTTGCAGGATTACCTAAAGTCTCGCGGTATCGGGACGCTTATCCATTACCCGATTCCTCCGCATTTGCAGGTGGCGTATGCGGGCGTGTTTAGCGGTGGCTATCCAGTTGCCGAGGCAATGGCAAAGACGGTGCTCAGTATTCCCATGAGTCCTGTGCTTACGGATGACGAAGTTTCCGAAGTGATTGGTGCGATTAATGAGTTCTAGTAATTTCATGAAGGCTTTTGTTGGTTCAGGGATGGTGACGTTCCTGAACGCCTTGCGAGTGTTTGTCGTGAACAAACTGCTTGCGGTATTTCTTCCGCCGAGCGCATTTGCGTGCGTCGGCCAGTTCATGAACTTCATGACGATGGGGCAGGCGACATCATCCTTGGCTCTCCAGAACGGCTGGGTGAGCTTGTCTGCACAGAACAAGAATAATCTGGAACAGTTGTACGGTGTGTGGCGTGGCGGTTTCCGTTTGACGACTTTTGCAAGTATTGCGACGTTTGCGGTTGCTCTGGTCCTTTGCTTTATCGTCCCGCTCGAAAAGTTCTTCCCGGGCATCCATCCGCGCCTTGTGCAGGCTGCCGTTATTTTTGCTTTGCCGGGAGTCTTTGCGACAAACATCATTACGATTACTGCATCCGTGATGAACGGGCTTGGGCATTACCGCCGCTGGGCGCTTATCAACATGGTGTCGTCGCTGTGGCAGATGTTCTGGGTGGCGTTCTTCCTCTGGACGGGGCGTCTCAGTGTGCTTTCTATCGTGGCAACGCAGTCCGTGGTGGCGGGGATTTTTGCAGCGCAAATTGCAGCCCGTGCCGGTTTTAGCTTGCGTGAAATTCGCAAGAGTGCACTTGACATTCGCGCTCCGTGGATGTCCTTTGCGTTGATGGGAATTGTCCCGATGGTTCTTGGCCCCGTGGTGCTCACGTTCATGCGTTCGACGATTGGAACAGAACTGGGTTGGGATGCGGCCGGCATTTGGCAGGGAATCTGGAAAATTTCGGATTTCATGGTGGCGTTTTTCTCGGCCATTCTCGGCGTCATCATATTGCCGAAAGTCTCTGCAAAAATGACGAAATCGGAGTTCTGGAGCATGTTCCGCCCGATTTTATTAAAGTCGATGGCGCTTGCGCTTGTGGCGGTCGTGGTGCTTTATTTTGGCCGTTCGCTGCTCGTGATGGTGATGCTTTCATCGGCCTACTCGGGTGCGGCTGACTACATCCCGATGCAGTTGCTGGGCGATTTTTTCCGCGTTGGCGGCTGGGCGCTTGGCCTTGTGCTGATAGCGCGCCGTGAAACGAAAAAATTCCTGACGATTGAAATTTGCTCGCAGCTAGTTCTCGCCGGGGCGACTTATGCTTTTGTGAAATTGTATGAATTTAATGGTCCGATGATGGCTTACGCGCTTGAAAACTTTATAACGCTTGTAATTTCGCTCGTTGTCGTAAGCCGTCTAAAATGGTCTAAAAGTTAGCTGTTCGTCATTCAGTGCATTATATTTTTTAAATTGAGGAAACCATGACGCCGAAAGTTTCCGTAATCATTGCTAGCTATAATCATGAGCCTTACGTCGAGCAGGCGGTACGTTCCGTGATGGCGCAGACTGGCGTCGATTTTGAACTGATAGTCATTGACGATGGGAGCAAGGACCGCTCTCCGGAAATCTTAAAGAATCTTTCCGATGAACTCGGATTTACGTACGTCCACCGGCCGAACAAGGGTGCCGTCGTCACGTATTCCGAAGCGCTTTCGATGGCCCGTGGGCAGTATGTCTGCTCGTTTTCCTCCGATGATATCATGCCGCCGGACAGGCTCAAGAAGCAGAGCGGTTTCCTGGACGCTCACCCCGATGCGGTCGCCTGTTTTGGCCAAGTTATTCAGTTCTTCGAAGGCGAAGAAATCGGAAATGAGCTGGACGTACGCTACTTGCGGAGCGTCCCGCAGATATCGTTTGAAGAATCGTTCTTGGGCAAGAAGGCATTGCATGGCTGTGCCGAAATGTTCGTACGTGAGAAAATTTTGGCGATAGGCGGGTACGACGGACGGTACTATTTCGAGGACTATCCCCTTTATCTGAAAATCCTCCACAACTATGGACCTCAACCGGTGTCGAAGGATTTCGTATGCTGCTATTACCGCGAACATGGTGACAACCTGCATGTCGATCATAATCGCATTTACAACGAAATTTTGCGTATTTTGGCTGAAAATTACAGTTCACACCCGCTTTATAAGAAGGCCGTCCGCGCATGGAAGGCCAATTGGTTTTCTGCCGTGGCGGCCCAAAGCAAACTTGATGCAATCCGCTTGATTCCGAAGGTGATTTCGCTTTCTCCGCGCTTCTGGCTTCGCTTGCCCAAGCTTTTTATCCCCAAAAAACTGTTGCATTTTTAAACGATTGACGGCAAAAAAGAGGTTTTGGCCGGTATATAGCTGTGAAAAAGTGTGTTTGTTGACACATGTGAAAAAAATATGCTGTAACGTTCATGTAAGGAGACTGTATATTTATTTTTGTGTGATTTTCAGAAAGGTTTTTTATGAAAAAAAATCTGTTTCTCAACGTATTTACTGTGCTCCTCCTTTTGAGCACGTCCTTCGGGGGCTCTTCTGCCAACGCCGCTGATCCGGGAGACGGCCTGCAATTTTGCTTTTTGGCAAAAAACGTCGATGGCAAACAGAGATTGGAATTTAGGCAAAAGACGGATTCTGAACCCACTGCAACCGGCGAAGAGTGCTATGATTTTTGGTCCGGCGATGGAAGCGGAACGGATGCCTATACTTTTATCTCGACTTGGTTGAGTAAACCAGAGAATGCTGATGCTGACATCTATGTGACATCGAGTATCGAATTTGCTGGACATGATGCTGTTTCGCACGACTGCGTTGACGGAAAAAATGCATTCAAGGGTAAAATGCTTAATTTAGGGGATAAAGTTTCTCTCTACGGCTCATCGACTCCCAATGTTACGATTTCTGGGCTTTGCAATAACTCGAGCGATGAATTTACGGGATTTGTGAGAGGTGGCGCGAATCTCCAAAATATCGATTTTGACGGTGTCTATTTTAAATCGACAAATGGCGGCTCCAGAGTTGGTATTATTGCTAAAAATGAACAGACCGCAAAACATGTTTATCAAAACATTCATGTAAAGAATTCTGAGTTTTATGGAAATTATGTAGGTGCGGTTTTGGGTGAAGGTTATGCCTACATAAGCGACATTTCGTTGACGGGAATTGTGATTCACGGCGGAAACTATGCCGGAGGTATTGCTGGTTATTTTGTTGCTAAAGTTTCGGACGCCGCTTCGGACAATGATGTTTATAGCCAATTTAATATTCAATCTTTAAAAATAGATGCCATGAATTCGACCACGCATTATTTTGGCGGAATTGCTGGCTATATGATGCAGAACAGCAAAAGGAAAATTACACAATGCAGCTTGATGGATTTGAATATCCAAGGGGGTACTTATGCGGGAGGCCTGTTTGGCCAGGTCGAATATCAGTCAACGAATGTTGATGATTCAAAGTATTCGGATATTTATATCGGGAAAACGGGAACGGACGAATCCGTTATTAATGGTTCGATGAATGCTGGCGGTCTTGTAGGTTATATCAATGAAGGTTATGTTACCGGGTCTGCAATTACGGTGACAAAAGCTGGTGTCAATGCCAATGTGAATGGAGGTGGTGCTTCTAATTCCACCGTAGGGGGCTTGATTGGGTTTATTCAGTATTCATCAACAGAAGCATTAAAGTTGACGATTGAACATAACTACGTTATTGGTGATGTTTCTGGAGTGGGTGATGATAAAAACATTGGTTATCTTGTTGGTTATATACCTTCTAATGTTATTGATTTTAGCGAAAATATTGATGGTGATTATGCGAGTAGTGTACGGTTCAATTACCATTACGGACCTTATGATGCTACGAAACATTCTGCAAAAATAGGGATTGGACCTTTTAATATTGATGGCAAAACGGGCATTTATGAAACTAATTGGATCAATTCTACATATGACGAAAAATCGGTTAATATCAAATATAACTTTAGAAATGCGGTTGAGAGTAGTCCTGGTAATTACCTTCTGTCTCCAGATGGTGCTTTTGGGTATGACTATAGCAATACTATTACAACTTCAGTGTATGTGTACCTTAATGGCGTTATAGAGTCTGCCGATATGAAAACGCCTGGTTTTGCGTCTTTTATGAACAAGGACGAAGCTGTTTGGACCCAGAAAGATGGAGTGAATAATGATTTGCCGTTTTTAACGGGCAATGGTGCCGTTGTTTCCAAGCCGATTTATCCGGTCGCTTTTAACTTGACCTCTTTTTACAAAAAAGCCGATGCCGCCCATCAGAAAATTTTAAGCGATGCCATTTCAGATGGCAAACTCAATTGTGAAGAATCCGATTACTATAAAGGTTCCAGCGATAAAGCGTTGCTCCTTTTTACCAATAGCGAAGGTAAGCTTGATGGTGATGAAGTCGCAATCATGAAAAGCCTTCTGCAAAAGGGAACTTCTTGGGATGGTTCACCAGCATTGAGCGTTGACCAGGTGTATAGTAACGGGAATACTTTTTATACGTATGTTACGCAAATCTTCAATATAGTCAATCATTTTTGTTTGGATGACGGTTCTGGTGCATGTGGTTCGGACGAAGAAATTCAGGAGAAAGATGGGGTGGCTTCGCTTAAAGACTATACGTTTGGTTATTTGCTGGCTCCTGTAAAAGAATATAAGGTAGGTGAAGCTGGTGTGTTTGTTCCGCCGCTTATGATAAGTAAAGAGAGTAAAGAATCCATTATTTTGCCTACGGCTTACATGATTGAAAGTAAGAATTCAGCTGTATCTGATAAAACTGGGGAAATTCCTGGTGGCTTGAAAAAATTTGATGATTTGCCTTCTGAAATTGAAAAGTTAGATTATGAAAATGATTATAAACCCACGATTCATCTATATTATTTCGATGCAACGAACCCGGAAACCGTAGATATTAATAATGACAATGCCGATATCTCTATAGCGGTCAATGGCTTTGGTTATGATGGTGATGGAAAGTGGAGTAAGCTGTTTTACCATAATACGATCGCTGCTAATGGAACCGTGAATATGCCGTTGGCTAGAGGTTATACGGTTGAATTTAGCAAAGTCGGATACCAATTTGACGGATGGATGGTTGAATTCGGTAAAACTTCGGAATTCACAAGTAGCAGTGTTGTCCATGCTTCGGAAAAATATTTAATGAAGCCGACTGAATTTACTTCTCATTATAACGATCGAGTCTGGGTATTGCAGAATCTCTCCGCCAGTGACACCGTTTATATGGATTCCGTTTATAAGGGATTATCATCTCTTACTACTGGTGAATCCTCGAATGATTTCACGATGAGAATTTCTCCGTCTGTAACCCCGATAAATTACGAGGTGACGTTTGATTTCGAAAGCGCAATGGCTGGTAATCCTTTGATTGTCTTTGGTGACAGCTGGGCGTCTTCTTTAAAAAGGACTATGAATTTGAGTGAAACGGAAAGCGTTTTCCCGAAATCGTATATCTATTCCACTTCTGAAAGCAAGTTCTATCCGATGCTGTGGAGTCACCAGACTCGGGATAAGTTTAACTTTGCTGAAACTCCAATCAGTACCGTGGCGTTTAAGGAACTTACACCGAAATTACTGAAAAATGCTTTGGGAAGCAATACGAATGTGGTCGGTTTTACGCTTTATCCGATAAACCCGAATGGGGATGCTGATTTTGGCGAATATGCTCCAGCTCAAGTTGATATTTATGCCTATGATGATGACGGCAATAAGCTGACCGCTGCAGATGATTATCATGGAAGCATTGTGCTTTCGCAGACTGTCGGAAATATGACCGTTCAACAAAAATCAAGCTTGTTTAATTTGTCTTCAGACTATCGGCATGTTCTTTATTGGCCTAGCACAACATGTGATGATACTTTGACTTTTGACGTGTCTTTTGAACCAGAACCAGGCTATACGATTGTCATTAATAAGTATAGCAACACTTGGACAACTGCGCCTGCGGGCGAATTCTGGGGATATGATGCAGATACGAAGAAGTTGAGAATTTCAACAAAGAATATGGACATACCTTCTTTTGAAATTCAATATAAGCCGAATGAGCATTACAATATTGAATATACCATTCCGGAATCAATGCGCAATAAGGACATTTTTGTCGCGAATAAGAAAACTGCTACAGGTAAGTTCGAAACAGATTGGTTTACAAAACAGGAAAACGTAACCATCGAAACCGTTAAAGCACCGCCGCTTTATAACTCTGGTGGTTGCCGCATCAATTGGAAACCCGAAAACGAATCTAAAAAAGCTTTAGCTATCAAGGACGAATTGCTGCGCTTGATTTCTATAGAAAATCAAAGCGGTTATGTCAATACTCTTGTTCCTGATATTGATCATCCAGATTGCCCTGTGGGTGCAGTGACGCAAACGAAGCAAATAGTCGAATTGAGCCGTTCTGGTGATGGCGAATTGACGTTTATGCAAAGATTGTCTTATGAACCCCAAGTTCCTGGTGATCCGGACTTTATTGAAATTAAGCATTCGTTTAAAAAAGACG
>JAEEGI010026749.1_pt1 | contig 11091 bp, 11 predicted proteins | sample 8958751 | NCBI WGS metagenome assembly JAEEGI01 (sample SAMN16246545, study PRJNA631951) | gut metagenome | biome: gut microbiome; feature: rumen; material: KS-attached | host: Bos | place: Iran: Karaj | collected 2018-10 | reverse complement strand
AAGCTATTTTGCGGAACAGATGAGCAAGTATATCAAAGACAAAGAGCCTCGGAAACCAACTACCGCGAAGTGGTTGAGACAAGGATAGGACAGGAAGAACGCACAGAATCCTTGGAGTTTAGCATATCCGGCAAATCTTCTGACAATGAAAGAAAAACGTATACAATTGAGCAGGCAACATCTGCGGATGCAGGAATAGTGATTGGTTCTGACGTTATTACATGGGACAATGTAAAGGATCAGAGTGGAAATGCCATGGATTTGAGCGGGGAAATAAGAGCGGGAAGGTATTCATTTGATTATAAAGGGATGTCAGTATCATTTACTGTTGGCGAAGGCATTAATGCAGACAGATTCTTTTCAGAACTGAAGGGATTTAAGTGGTCGACCAGGCAGCAATACGATGGAAAGATGCATTATACATTTTCAGCAGAGTCAGTAGAGAAAAAAGATAGCGCCCCGGTCCAGTACACTATTGAGGCAACAGAATCCGGATTATTGGTGAATGGGAATTTTTATGACTGGCCAGGCATTGTGAGTAGTGGCGGCAGTAATGGAGATCAGAATTTTTCTATACAGGCAGGTTACTTGAAACTTACATTATCAACCAAAAGTGATAATACGGTGTCATATAAGGATATATTTGACAATATCGGAACAAAAAACATAACAGAGACAGCAACTTGGCATATACGAACTATTATAAGATATGCACATATTAATACAAATAACGGTGTTGGAATTGGAGAACTAAACTCATATTATACGGCAAATGAGTTAATAGAGTTGATGGAAACACCCCCCCGAGGAGTTGCAGATCAAGAAGGCATGTGGCTGGTTTGGGGAGATCGAGAAACTGTAAAGAAAACATGGGAAGAATTATACGCTGCTGCAACGATAGACACATGGAATACCCATTTGGTGTATGAATTTGGGGAAGATTATTACGAGTTTGATGTGATAGATCCTGCAACCTTGGAAGAGGTGATCAATGGAGTTAACTGGATGGATATAACAGCCCGCCAAAGACCAATTATTTTTCATAATGCAATCTCAAACACGCTCGCAGATGTGTATACTGACGATGGTAGTTTTACTGATCTATACCTAAACAACAAGCTGACGCAGGAAGAATACGAAAAAGCGCTTATTGCGAACCAATTTTCGTTCTCTTCTATCGGGGACGGAACTCCGGCAAAGACAGTAAATCGCAACATTTCAACAATCCCGAATAGCATAGAAAAGCCTGTTAATATGAGTAATCCGAAAAAGGAGCATACAACAAATGGATTTAACAAAAGTGAAAAGGGAAATCTTTTGAGTCTTTCGGGATATGGAACAACAAGGGGAGACTACGAATTGATCAATAAAGATGAACTGATCGAATACTTCCAAAACCGCACAATAAATGGCGAAAATTCAGGGGGGACGAGTATAAACCTTTTATTGTCGGGGCAAGGTAGTACAGTGTCAATAAAAATGTTGGATGCGTTGGAAAGTGAATGTGATCTGGAAACTTTTTTGGATGCCATTACGGCGAAAGCGGCGTATTATGATGAATACCTTGTAGCACCGATTTTTACGCAAACAGGAGAGGATGTAGAATACTTGGTGACGATGACAGTAAATGGTAACTACTTAGTAAACGAAACCGTCACACAGTATAAGGACACAGTTGACTCGGCAAATAAGGACGTGTACTCTTACTTGGCAGACAAGATAGAATCTGTCCCTGCATATTCGTGGACTGAAGAAGTTGAAAAGCAATATACAGTCAGGATCCCGATCGACGAGAATGGCGAGGATATAATAGATTCATACTTGGGTGATGAGCATTTAGGCCTCTGGATTCAATGTGGGGCAAATACAGCACAAGGCTTTATGCTCGAAATAGATGCTATGAACACATCGGTTCTCGGAATAGATGAATTAGATATATCAACAAGAGAAGGCGCCGATGCTGGTATAACGATGGCTGATTTAGCCCTGGAAAAGGTAATGCGCAACAGAAGCAAGATCGGCGTCCAGCAAAACCGTTTAGAACATGCATATGACGGAGAAAGAAACGCAATAGAGAATACGCAGGCTGCAGAATCCAGAATAAGGGATACAAATACGGCCAAAGAGGTAGTAGTGTTAGCAATGCAGCGAATTCTAGGAGAAGCAGGGCTCGCAATGATATCACATGCCAATCAAGACATGCAGGGAGTTTTGTTGCTTTTGCAATAGAGCGTGCAGAGAGAACTATATATTTTGAATTACATCTCAATTAACAAAACACGAACCCACAAGGGCACGCGTTTTTTGTTGTGACGGTGTGATAGCTTTATTTTTCTACAGCAGGGATAATCCCTTCAGGATCAACGATCAATCCATCGGAATGGAGCCGTATCTCTTTGTTGAGAGCGCGGACCTCTTCTATGGACTGGCATTTATCAGTGGCCGTGGTGATCAGCCAAGTTATGAACTGCAATTGCTTATTGGTCATTTCGTCTACCATACTTGTTCCTCCGACAAGCCCTTTCTGAATATTTGAAAAATAGAGAAGGGCCTTTTAAGGACTTCCTCTCTTTCCCTTGGAAATCCTTAATTAAGGATATTATGGCATGTACAAGTAACAAATTCTACAATCGGCCGTCACAAGAGATTCCTCCTCGACTGTGTTTTTTGTTGCAATGTTAGCATGAACGAAAGAAGAGATTTCAAAAGCAAAGAGATTTCTTTCGGCAGGAGAGCTTGGCAAAGAGAAAAAGAAGGCGTTTTTGTAGATTTATCTACAAAATATTTGCAATTTGTAGATAAATGTGGTAACTTGTAATTAGGATCAATAAATCACGTAAAAAACCGTATTTATTTTGGGGGAGAAGATATGTTTAGAAGATCTTGGAAGAGTAGACTAAAGTGGGCATATAAGAACGGAAGGTATCAGGTTACTTTCCTTAGGGATGCGCTAGAAAAGGCGCATGCTCACAGGTTGCCTGCGAACAGCCCGTTTGAGATGTCTGAAAAAGAATATGAGAAAGCAAAAAAGTGGCTCACAAAGAAGGGCGGATATTTGGTCCACTCCGACAGAGGATTCGATAAACCGGCGGATCCGCTTAAGGATATAGGTATTCGTGAGATCCTTACGAGTGCCGCTCCTGTCGGACCCGTAAAGCTCAGTCCGGTACAAAGAGTGTTTTATACGGAACGCGGATGCAAAGGGATCACACCGCCTCCTGCATCTCAACAGATCGCAAAGCTTAAGGCTATCGAAGAGTCTATTGATGCTTGGCTTTTCGATCTTAGCGATAACACGAAGTTTGATTATGTCGCGTTTGGTGAAATGATAAAGCGAGGAGAAAAACTCGAATATGTAGCAAAAGAAAAAAGTGACGTAGAAAAGTATGTAGATTCCAGAAAGATCGATGCCCTGCAGCACATGAAAGAAGAAGTACAGACTATGCTTGAAGAAGCGAAGAGCAGTAATCGGGCAGAGCTTGTTGATCTGTATGTAAAACTGCAGCAGAAGGGAAACGTCTACAGTTACGATGGAACTGTATATTTTAGCGACGGGGATGCTTTTTCGGATCAAGCGCTCGAAGAAAGCACGATTGATTTCGACCTGGAGAAGTTTGGGCAGGGATACCCGCTTGAGTTTCTGAGCTTAGACGTAAAAGAAAGACTCTTGCTTCATCTTGCAAACCTCAGAAGTCAGCTTACGGAAGAGGAAAAGAAGCAGGTTGACCTTAAGATGAAGGACCTGGAGTCATACAGTTACCCCGATATAGACGAATCCTGTATTTTTTGCAAATATAGACACTGTCCGTATAGCAAAAGGGCAAGGGCATATGCGCTTAGAGCCGCCGGTCATACAAGACGGGCAAAAACGGATTTCCCGCTTGAAGGGTTGCAGCATTTGTATTTTATCCCTCCCAGAATCTTTAAGCCGTTTGTGAAGCTCTTTGAAAAGATCATGAAGGGGATTGGGATAGCGTTTGAAGGCTTGATGCATCTTCTTCAGCGCCATAAATCGGTAAAGTATATTCTGTCAAATAATTGGTCAATATATGATGCGTATCACAGAACATGTGCGAAGGAATTAGATCATGTCGCCCATCTTTCGGAGCCAAAGACCTCGTACCAGTACTATATTTATGACGGAGTCCCGCAGGATTCGGATGTTCAGATGTACAATTGAGGGAAAAGAAATCGATAAGAGAAAAGCTCATCAGAAAAGGTGAGCTTTTTTAGTTTGCGAAAGGGTGACACGCGCTTTTGTTTCTTCAAAAAGTTTCGTCCATACTATTTAGCAAATGAAGAAAACAGAAAGGATAACGATATGGCTACATTACCGGAACGTGAAAAATTGTGGTATGCAGAGGTGGAAAAACTAAAGGCTGCGGTACAGGCTCACCCGAATATGTCCCTTGATGAAATGAGAGATCGCGCAGCCGATTTTCTTGATGCGGTAGATCGCTTTAAGTACGAAGTCTCTGAGTACTGTAACGATTACAAGCAGATCTCCGATATTCAAAAGAATCTTGAAGAAATAAGCAGGAGAAGTATGCTTGCTGAAAAAGACAGGGATATAGAAGATAAAGCGGAAATGCAAGATGCCTCATCACGTTTTCGGGTTGATTGGACGGCAGTCGATAATTACGAGAAGGAACTAATTCAATACCTCGATAGCAAGTACAAGGATCTCGATGCAGCAACAAGGGAAATGACGCTAACAGTTCCCGATGGCCCCGAGTCTCGCAAGATAAAAAATATAACGAAAAAACAAACAAAAGAAGAAAAAGATTTTAATGACTTAAAGGCACAAAGAGCAAAATGTATCGCCAAGCAACAGGAATGCACCAAAGGGCTTTTTCATCACATAAGGGCGCAGAAGCTTCAGAACAGGATCAATGATCTTGATGACAAGCTGGCAGAGGTTAGCAAAAATATCGAAATGCTCAAGGCTAAAAATATAGAACAAGAGCAGATGCGGAATAACTATGTGATCAATAAAGCGATCAAAGAAGGAGCTTTGATCTACAATAAAGAAAAAGATGCATATGTTATTCTCCGACAAAATGCGAACTTTATGTCTAGATATAAAATAGATGATCCTACGAAGGCCTGGGAGACAATGCTTAAAGGGAAACAGGCCTTTGTAAAGAACAAGGAAGATGGCCATCTCGTGAGACTTAAAACGTTCGATAAGGTCACCGAGCGCAGGCTTGAGCACCCCCACTGGGTAGAGCGGATCGGATCGAGCAGAAGTAATCCTCAGATTGCTGAACCCGAGAGAACAAGATCAGATTACCGCAGACCGGAAATACCGGAGGTCAAAAAGGAGGAGCCAAAGGCACCTCAATATATCAAGATCCCGCCTAAACAAGAATCCAAGGTGAAAGAACCGGAAAAGACGGAAGAGAAGATGATTGATAAGGAGGCATATAATAGAGCAGCTCTTGAAAAGATTCGCCAGGAAAAGGAAGCTTTAAGGCGTGAAAGAAACGACAAGCTTGATGCGCTGTGCAGTCCTCGCAACAGTGTTGAATACAAGCAGTTACATGGACAGTACCCAAAGGACGCTTCGGATTTCCGAATCCTCTGTGATGTTTTGTACAAAGGCGATCAGATGCCTATAGAAAGGGATTTCAACAAACCAAAGATTGATTATCAATTTGGGCCGAAAGATGAATATATCAATAAAATGGTAAAGTCCATGAATAACGCAGTTCCAAATCTATCACGAGAGCAAATGGTATATAATTTCAATTTTGTTATAGGAGATACTTATGCTGCGTACGGCGAAAAGGCGGCGAAGGAGTTTGTGGCAAGACTCAGGGAATCCGAGCACGGCAGAGACTACATGAGGGCGCTTCCTCGAGGTGTTGATCAGATGCTTTACAAAGAAGTCATCCGGGAACGCCAGAAGGAGCAGATAAAAGAGCAGGAGAAGAATCTTGATAAAACAAAGTCTCAAGACAGAGACGAGAAAGGGAAAGACAAGGACTATTTGGACAAAGACTTTAAGCCTTTTAAAGATAAGTCAGACAGAGATTTAGATAAGGACAAGAATATCGATAAAGATCGTGATGTTAAGGATGACGGAAAGGACAAAGAGAGGGAAGAAGGAGAGCGCGGAGAAAGAGAACGTGACTAAGAGTCGCTAGGACACAAAATAGCCGGCAGATATACCGGCTATTTTTCATGGGGGATGGGAAAAGACGAAGTCGGAGAGGACTATAGTATTGTACTCAGTACACCAGCCATCTTCTTGTTCTTGAGTATAGGACCATATGATAAGCTTATGCTTTATACATTGTAGTTACATACTCTCTTTTGATTTTCTGTTATTAATTGCCTGCGTTATTAAAGCATTAAAGTAAAGCGCATTATTCGAGATGGAAGATACGTAATGTATCATGTCAAGCGGTGATTTTGACGTATTCTTCATAATCGTATGCAGACCTTTCTCCTTAACAAATTTGTTGGCTTCTGCGTTGTTAGCGAAGAAGTTATAAATCTGTGCGGGGGAGGAATCACCAAAATACTTTGTGATTACAAAGTCGGTGATTGCCGTCGCCCTTTTTGCACCAGTAGCGTCGTTAAAGAAATATGCGTGATACTTGTGCCGGTCTGGGGAAGATTCCCACTCATCAAGGTGATTGACTCGGCGATATTCTTCGATGGCTTCTTCAGCAGGATCGTAAGCCGGATATTCCGGATAAGCGAATTGGAGCACGGAGCGTACGTTAAAGTAATGACGGGGGCCGAATTCAACACCCATTGGCTTCAATGTCTTTTCAAGGCAAAGAGCACCGATAAGCTCCGGCGTCAGATATATCTCTGCTTGGCGCTCAGACCACCCTAAAAGCGTTTCTATCGCATAGCGCCATATTATTCCGCCCTCTCTCTGTCGGTCGTAAAGAGGGCCGTTAAAGATGTTTCTGAAGGAATATTTTTTTGTGACGCCCAAAAGTACGTTTTCGTATTCTTCAATGATTAAAGACGGATCAGTCATTTTTACCCCCATTTGAGAATCTAATTTGGTCTTACACCATATAGTATGGACGACAAAAAGTGAAAAAACCGGTTCTATGTATAAAAAGCATGGCAAATCGTATTTTTATGTTTCATACCGAAGCAAGGAACGAAAATGATTAGATTTTACGGAATGAACGCTTGACAAAACGAGACAATCCGATTATGATTCTAATATCATTTATAAAAATAATATTATTAATACTAATTCTGGAGGAAATATGATAAAGAAAGAATTTACAGAAAAGGGATGTGGCGAAATCTTCGATATGTTTACTGAGCTGCTTGAAGATGACGATGTAACGGAACTTAAGTTTGACATAAGCAAAAAGAAATGCCTTATGACGGTAAAAGGGAAAAGAGAGAATAATGAGTCTTTTCGGATAACAAAGACGCTTTGTATAAATGGAACTGAGGAGAGTGCGTCCGATCAAAAACAGAAGACTGATCCGTCGGAACGGGCCAAAGCCGTAAAAGAAATGCGAGAAAAAGGGTATAAGCAGCAGGAGATTGCCGACACTCTCGGAATTTCCCAGGCGCAAGTGTCTAATATACTGAGAGCTGAAAAGAAATAAAAGAAGAGAGGCATCCTGGGATGCCTCATAGATTTCATTGATTGATTGGGGTTTTGTCTACGGGATAACCCTCGGCAACAAGCATGTCATTTGTCTCCATAGCACCCAACTTAAGATGATAAAAAAGCCATTCGTATCGAAGATCGAGATTGTTTGCTTGGTCCTTCCCCTGTAACTTTTGATCTAAGTCATTTATTTTGGCCTTAGTATCAGCAATAGCTACCTTGCGGTTGTAGATAAATGTAGCCAGAGTGTCCAATGCATCTACTAGTGTGTCCGGCTCATGAGCAACGGAACAGTATACGTGCGGGACGTAGCCTAGTTCACGCTTTGTCGCAACTTCACGCAAGGTTAACGTGTATGTGGGGTGCTCGTCAGTGCCGCCTCCCTTTTCTTCCAATGCGTAAATTTCGGTTGAGATTTTGTTGCCCAACCGATAAAAAGGGATAGGTTGGGTTTTTATGCGTGCTTTTGGCCTTTTTTTGGCTTCGAGATCTCGAAGGATCATCGTGTCAGAGATAACGTCATATAACGCGGTTACAATAGCTACAAAACGTTCATCAAATAAAAAATTCTTGTCCATAAATTTTAAGTCCTTTCCAAGGTTTTGATATAAATATGTCTAATTTTTCTTGGCCACTTTATTTTCCGAAACGGAAAACTATTAAAATGTCCGATGATAATATGTAAAACCAAGCGAGAAATTTAAGATAAATAATTTAACAAGTCTTATAACGATAAAAATACTGGGAGTCCGTTTTCTAGAAGTCGTTAATCATATTATTAAGATTTGGGAATATTTACTGAGCATTTGATTTATATGAGGAGAGCGGTGAAGTCTAAAATATATGTATTCGCATAATATCCATTTTGCGTACATATTGACGCTGGCTAGAAATGTGTGTATAATAAAAATAGTAGATAAAACGGGAGGAGGCCAATCATGTTACTATATCATGGAAGCTCTGTTATAGTGCAGCACCCTTCGTTTAAGCATTCGCGTGAAGATATTGATTTTGGTGTCGGGTTCTATCTTACGAATGATGAACGAATGGCGAAAAAATGGGCTGCGAGTAAAAAAATGTCCATTGTAAATAAGTATGAAATTGAGATTGATAGGCTAAAAACGCATCATTTCTCTCTTGATGCTGAATGGCTTCGGTATGTGCGTGATAATCGTTTCATGCATGAAAACAGCGAGTATAACAAATATGATATTTTAATTGGACCAACAGCCGATGATAAACTGTATGATTCCTTGCGTGAGTATTTGGATGGGGCTATGACGGAAAAAGAAACAATTAGGGTAGTGAATGTTTTGGGTTATAGCGAACAGGTTGTTATGAAATCAGAATTTGCGCTTGAAAATCTTCATTTTGTTGGCGCAAAAGAACTGCAGAAAGGCGAAAAAGATTTTTATAAGGAACAGATAATTAAGGATCGTATTATTGCAGCTGAAAAAACAATTGAATTAAGGAAGATGTTCACAAAGGAAAGAGAACTACGAGAAAAAGAGGATGAACATGAACGAGACAGATAACAAAAGACTATTAACACGATATGAGCTTTCAATTGTTCGCGCATTTGCCGGGGCAGTAAAGTCAGCCTATGAGCAATATGAGTTTGATATCTGTGATTATTTTACGAAGATGTTCTCGTCAGAAGTTTTTGACGACTTTGAGGAGGAGCACTGTATATATACTCAAGGAAGTCACTGCATTGCGGGGAAAATACTTGAAAGCATTCCTGAAGATTTATTGCCAATCAAAAAAAATAAACCAAATATTGGAGACGCACCGGTTGCCTATTGGATGGGATATGTGATAATGGCATGGAAAATTCTTGAACATCGCAGAGGAAAGTATTTTAAACGTTTTAATATGATAGATTTGTATTGGGAATATGAGTCATTGCATTGTATGAGTGTAGAGCGAGCCATAAATGTAATTAAAAGGGAATGTTTGAATGATGTAGTATAAAAACGTAAAAGGATAAACATAAATATGGGGAAATACCCAAGAAGGGAAAAGTATGTTGGATTCTATTATTGCTGACATCATAAAAGAACATGGTTATTCCGATTTCTCGATCTACAGATCTGAAATTTGTCATATGCTTAAATTTCGTGGAGATAATAAATTTTTTACTGTAGCTACGGAGGAAAATTGGGTTTTACATTTTTGGGATAATGGAATGTATGCAGAAGCATTTTATATATGTGCCTTATTGGAGTATCTGGCAACAATCCTTGATGTAGATTATATTGTTCCGGAAAAAATCAAAGGGAACAAGTTAAAATACTTATTATACCCAACAGGTATTATTTTTATGGATACTATACTTCCCTCTTCAAGAGCAAAGGAGAAAGCAATACTAGAATGTCAAGACGATGAGTGCGGCAAATATTTTTTTAAATATAACATTATAGAAAAGGACATAAGAGATGTTGTCTGAATTGACAATCTGCTTTTAGACATGGGAAAGCTCGATAAAAAAGAAATGATACGGCTTAAAAACGAAAAGGAAAATAAAATATGACAGATTTCGAAAAAGCATATCGTAAGATGGAGCTCAAAGAGCAAAGCGGCATGAATTCCGATAAGGAAATGGCGGAAGCTCTTAGTGCGCTCGTGTGTGGCCCCGATGGTAGGTTTGAATATGAACCCGAAAAGTACGAAAAGGAAGCCCGTGAAGGATTTTTGAAGGTCTTTGGGATTATTCCAAAGGCAGACTACGAAGAGAATATCTCCTTGTGTCTTGAAACTCTGAACGAACTTAAGGAACAGTTAAACAATTATCTTACAACCATGGAGATGATTCCGGCTGTTAAGGCATGTGTTGAATTGGAACCGAAGTTGGCGGCGGTTTGTTATTTGCTTTTTTGGGAAATCAGTCGAGGTAGGAAATCCGTTTTTGAGGAAAACACCGGGGAAATAAACTATGCAGATCCGGGGATTCAGTTGGCAGATATTTGCGGTCGTGTTGAAACGTGGGACGATGCTGAAAAATACTATAGGCTAGTAGTGATAAACCTTACTTCTATTTGTGAAGATATAAAACTGGGGGCAAAAAAACAAGAATACAAGGATGGCACGAGCTGGACACTAATGCATATTTCTTCAATGTCGCGATTAATGGAAACATGGGGAATATAAAAAGGGTCGCATATGCAACCCTTTTTATTCATCCCCTATCCACATGCAGCGATTAAGAGCTTTAATTCCCTTGTGGTAACAAGATCCCCGTGATCGCATATTTTCAAAACCTCAAGCTTATTCATTATTCTTTCGCTACATGCACAGTCGACATAACCGTACGATTTGTGGACCGCGTATTCTGAGCGAAGCTCGCTTCTTAGGTGAAAACGATCACTGGGTGATAATTCTTTAACCTTGCCATAATGGATCATAGATTGTCCTCCTTTACTTGTATGGTCTAGCATCGGATAGTATGGACGACAGAATGAAAACGAAAAAAAAACGGAGAAAACTTATTG
>JAEEGI010026748.1_pt1 | contig 11091 bp, 9 predicted proteins | sample 8958751 | NCBI WGS metagenome assembly JAEEGI01 (sample SAMN16246545, study PRJNA631951) | gut metagenome | biome: gut microbiome; feature: rumen; material: KS-attached | host: Bos | place: Iran: Karaj | collected 2018-10 | reverse complement strand
TATGAAAACATATCATCAACAGGAAAATTATATGGAAAATTTATTGCAGGAAATATCTTATATTCATTAATAACTCCAAAAAACAATAAAGAAATAAATAAAAAAGAAATAAAAAAAGAAAACACAAAATAAACAGAAAATATTTTAGATGATATAATAAATAATGATAAAAATTATAAAAATGAAAATTATTTTTCAAATGAAAAAATAAAAAATATTTCAAAAGAATTACAAGATTCTATAATATAAAAATATAAAGAAAAATCATTAATACCAACATTATTTAGTTCAATACAAGGAACAAAAAAAAATAAAAAATTTTTTCCAAATACAAGAATATTAAATTATATTCAAAAAATGAAAAAAAAAACACCTTCAATGTGTTATTATGAACCAAAGTATGAATCAATAGATAAACATATTCCACAATATAAATTACAACCAATAAAGAAAAAAAATAAGATTGAAAATTCTAATATTAAAATAAAACAATTATTTAGAAAAAGATTATTAAAAACAAAATCAAATAATTTAGATAAATCAAATTTTATTCATGCAATGTCATTTGATAAATATTCATCCAGACCTGATATAATGACAAATAAACCTTTAGGAGATGGGTATAATAAAATTAAAATACATAAAAATATTTCAGTACCAAATTTTAAAAAAATGATTTCTAGAGAAAAAAATGTTATTAAAAGAAGAATTGACGCAATTAGAAATTATTCTCCTAATTATAGTTCAATTTATTGTGATAAAATACTTTTACCTGAAATAAATGAAGATTTAAAAAAAAAGAAAAATTTATTAAGAAAATCTTTAGTTAATTATAATATAAGTTCTGAATATCAAGTAATAACAAAACTTAATGATAATTAGATTTTGTTTTTAATAGTTATTTATAATAATGTAAATATTTTATTTATTTATTTTTTGTAATAGAATTTAATCCTAAATTATAATAATATTGAACTAGTTTAAAAATTGGGTTATTTGATTGTTCATATTTTGACCAATCAATTTTTGTATAATCTAATTGTTTATTTTTAATTTTTTCAATTATCTTAATAAACTTATTATAACATTCTTCATTACAAAAATATTCTTTTTGAAACTTATTTTTTTCTTCTTTATTTAAAATATTATTATTATAAAAATCATTCAATTTTTTAAGTGACGAATGAATCATTGAATCTTTTGATTCATTATTCATATTGTTATTTTATTATTTGATAACAATTTAAATGAAAAAAAAAAAAGAATTAAATAATTAATATATAATTTTTTGTTTATATATAATTAGTTCATAAATTTATTTCCTTTAATTTAATTTATAATTTTAAAATATAATAATTTAATGAATTTTTTTTATATAAAACTTTTGATAAGTTTTTCCTCTATTAATAGATTCATAATAAGCTTTTTCTGCTTCTTTCATTTTTTGTTCTTCTGTCTTTTGATTATTATATTTATTTAGAATATCTTGATTTTTTTTAATTAATCTTTCTTCAAAATTTCCTGATAAATTATTCTTTTTTTTAATTAAATTTGTATTATAACGAAAATCATTTTTTAATTTAATACCTTCAAAAAAAGAATTTGTTTCACTTAAATTTGTATGAAATGTTTCTAATAATTGAGATCTATTAAATTTTCTTTTATATAAATTATCAGTTGACATATTTATTATTATTGATTTTTTTTTCTTTGATGTTACTTTATCTTTTTTCATATATGATTTTATTTCTGTTCTTGTTGTTAAATTTGGATAAAATTTTTTTTTTTCTTCGTTTAAAGAATTATTATTAATTTTTAATTTTGATTTTTTTTCCATGGAATTATTTATTTTTTTTACTTTTATTTTTGTATTTATTTTCTTTTTAACTATATTATGATTATTATTTTCAATAAATTCACTGGTGTTTATTTTCTTTTTAAGATTTTCAATTAAATTTTTTTTTTTTGGGGTTTCAAGTTTCAACCGAAATGTTTTTAGACTGGAATTTTTATTTCTATTAAGAGATTTTTCTTGTTTTTTTGGAACTGAATTTGAATAAATTTTAAAATTCAAAAATTTATTATTTAATTTTGATAAAAACGATGTTATCATAATTTGACTCATTTCTTTATTTATTTGAACTAAATCATTAACAATTTTATTTTTATATTCTTCATTTCCTTGATTATTTCTTATTGTTTTAGTGATTTGATTAATGAATAATAATTGAAAATCTAAAATATAAAATAAATCATCAATATATAAACAATTTTTAAAATGTTTAGAAATATTATTTTTAATAATTGAGTTTGTTTCTTTAATAATTTTAAATTCATTAATAAAAACCTCTGAATTTATTAAATTTAAATTTTCAATTTGAGGATTATTCGAAGACATATATTTTTAAAATATATTATATAAAATAAAATATAAAATAATTTTTAAAAAATAAAACAATGTCAGATGACTTATCAAATTTACTTATTAGTCAAGAAAAAAAAAAAGAAAAGAATGAATCTCCTGTAAAATTAAATAACACAGGTGGATTTCCTGAAAGAAGAAAGAAAGAAAATAATGAAGATAATTTTAGTAAAACATTAAATAAAAATAATGAAGGCCTATTTGGTATTGGTTCAAGAAGAAATAGAAGTCCTGTGGTAAGAGAGAAAAATGTAAATAAAGAAAATACCCAAAAAAAGAAAAGAAGTGATAAAAAAATGCCAATAGTAAAGGGGGATAATTTAAGATTATCAACTTCATCTTCAAATGAGATAAATTTTAAAAATACTGAAAGTATGGTTAATCCTTTAAGAAGTAGTCAAAAAAAAGAAAAATTAAAAAATGCTTTTAATAATTTAGTTTCAAATGAAGAAAATGCAAAAATGTCAATTAATGAATTGACTGAAGAATTAAATAAAGAAAGAGAAGCTCATAAAAATGATGTAGAAGAATATAAGAAATTAATAAGGGAAAAAGAAGATGAATGTAATAGAGAAATAGAAAGAATAAAAATGGAAAATAAAGTTTATGAAGAAAGTTATTTAAAAGAAGAAAAATTTAGATTAAAAGAACAATCTTTAAATAATGAATTAGAGAAATTAAAAAATGAATTAAATATTAGAATTAATAATGAAAGAGAAAAATTAAATAAAATTCATCAAAATGAATATGATAAACAAGAAAAAATTAATAGAGAAAAATTAGAAGAATTAAAAAAAGAATATCAAAAACAAAATGACTTCTTAAAAAAACAAATAGAAAAACAAAATGAATTTAATAAATTAACTGAAAAAGTTGAAAATTCTTCTCAACAAATTAATCATTTAATTAATCAATTATCAAATGAAAAAAATGAACAAAATCAAGATAATGAAGATTATAAAAATTATTTAGAAAATCTTGAAGGAAAATTAAAAGAAATGGAAGAAAATTTAAAAAATGAAAAAAAAAGATTTTTAAAAGAAAAAGAAAATTTTGAAAAAGAACAAAATGATATAATGAAATATAATAATGAAAAAAATAATCATATTAAAGATATATTAATATCAATTGAAGATTTAAAAAAGAAAAATAGAGAAAAAGTATTTGAAGAAAAAGAGAAATATGAAAAGGAAAAAATAGATAAGATAAAAGAAAATGATTCTTTACAATTAAAATTAAATGATTTAAAATCAAAATATGAAAAAGAAAATAAAGAATTAGAATATTCAAAACAAATGTTAGAAATAGATAAACAAAATTTTGATCTTTCAAAAGAACAAATAATGACAAATTTAGATTCTCAAAAATTAGAATTAGAAAAAAGAAGAGATAAATATTATCAAGATGAAATAGAAATAAAAGGAAGATTAAAAAATTGTGATGATAAAGACTATTTTTTAAATGAACAATTTGAAATATTTGAAAGAGATAAAGCAAATATTGAAGAAGAAAAAAAACAATTTGATAATAATAATCAAGATTTATTAGTTGCTACTAAAAGATGTGATGAAAAAATTAAGTTAAATGATCAAAAACAATACGAATTAAATAAAAAAAAAGAAAATATTAATGAAATGAGAAATAAAATTGAAAATGAAAAATTATTATTAAATATTCAGTTAATGAAAATAAATGAACAAAAAAAATTAATGAATGAAAGAATACAAAATTTAGAAAATATAAAAAATCAATATTATGCATTACCACAGTTTAATGATTATAAGAATTTAGAATTTATTCCAATGAAAAATAATATGAATTCAACAAATAATTTTAAAACAAATGGAATGTCTTCAAGTAGATTTACTCAAACTAATTTAAATTATGATTTATCTTCAACAGGATTTAATCAAATGAATAATACAAATAAACAAACAATGACTCAAACTTTTAAAAATAAAAATACTAATTTGAATTATAAACCTTTTAATGCTGATGAATATTTTAATAATTTACAAAATAAAATGAAAAATATGCAAATTATAAATGGAGCTAGAGTTTCAAATGATAGTTTTCTAATGAAAGAAAAAGAATATTTAAAACAAAGTAATGAAAGTTTTATGAAAAAAACAAAAAATGAATATCAAAATATGAAAAATGATTATTTAAAAGGATTAAGTACTTCATCAAATAATAATATGATGTTAAAAAAAGAAGAAGAAGTGAATATAGATCCTTCATTGATGTTAAAAAAATAAAGAATATCATAATTTAAAATAATTAATTATCGTTAAAATTTTTTACTTAAAAAAAAATAAAAAAAATTTTTTTCATAATAACACTTTTTTTTTTAAATAATTTTTTACCATTCTGCAAAAGGATCTTCACTAGGTTTAACAGAAGGAGCTCCTTCATCGGAATCATCATAACTACTGAAATTTCCACAATCTCCACTTCCACTAACTTTAGGAACATAAGGAGCTTTAATTTTACAATTAAGAAGAGCATTCCAATCCATATTTTTAAAGAATCTATGATTTTTAATATCATTAACACCACCTTTCAAATTACCATATCTTTTAGATAAATCTTGAACCAATAAATGTTTAACTAAACTTTTTGCATTAGAATTAAATGAACTAGGAAATTTAACTTTTCCTTTTAATATTTTTTGATAAATAACCATTGGATCTTCATCATTAAAAGGATCAATTCCAGCTAACATTTCATAAAGTAAAACTCCAAAAGTCCACCAATCAACTGGTTTACCATGTCCTTTATTAAGTAAAATTTCAGGTGCTAAATATTCTGGTGTTCCACATAAAGTATAAGTTCTTCCTTCACAAATTTTTGCAAATCCAAAATCAGTTAATTTTAAATATCCTTTACTATCAATTAGAACATTTTCTGGTTTTAAATCTCTATATATTATATCTTTAGAATGTAAATATTCAAACATTGAAACAACTTGAGCAGCATAGAAACTATATTAAAAAAAATAAATTATATATAAATTTATTATAATTTTACCAAGCTTGATCAACTGGGAATTTCCCTACAGAACGAAGGTAAGTAAACAGTTCTCCTCCATTAACTAATTCAATAACAACATAAAGATATTTTTCATCTTGAGAAAAACCATCTGAACCAACCTATTAAATATTAATATATTTATATTTTTTTACTAGGAATGGATGCTTTATCATTGTTAATATTTTCACTTCATTCATGATATGATCAACTTGCTTTAATTTTATAATTTCTGCTTTCTTTAATATTTTTATTGCACAAAATTTCCCTGTTGATTTATGCTTTGATAATTTTACACGACCAAATGAACCTGCTCCCAAAGTTTGCATAAATTCATATTCTGATATTTTTACCTTGTGGGGCTTTACTTTCAAAAATGCTTCCATATTTTGATATTATTATAACTTAAATTTATTTTTTGTTGATTTTTTTTTTATATTTTTTTTTTGAGTTTAAGAAAAAAAATTATTAAATGTTCCAAATATAAAATTTAATTTTATTTTAAGATTCAAATTTTTTATATTCATGTGTCAATTTAATTATTTTGCTTAAGTTCATGAAAAAGAAAAAGTTTGAGAATTTTTTTGTATTAAATCTAATAAACATTAATTGGTCTATTTAGATATTAAATTAAGAATATAAATATAAATATAAATTAAAAATAAAAAAATATATAAAATGATTTTAAAATTATTAAATGTAATATAGGAGAAAAAGAAAAAAACGAAATTAAAAAATAATAAATGAAAAATTTTTTTTTAAAATGATTATTATATAGTAAGCTTTGATAATCAAAATAAAAATTTTAATCAATTATATTATATATTATTCAATAATCACATCAGCAACAGTGGTTAATTTATTTTTTATAACAAACACAGAAAAAAATTTATGATAGATAGTTAGTTTTATTTTAATTACATAAAATTTAAAAAATTGGATTATTTTATGAATTGATGTAAATTAAAGCAAATAAATAATCTGATTTACAGAGATGAATATTATCTTAATATTTAAATACAAACAAATAATTAATTGTTTTACAGTTAAAAATATATTTAATATAAAAATTTTTCTAATCTTTTTTAAATGAATAATATTTAAAAAAAGAAATTGGAATAAAAGAATGTTTATTATTCAAATATTCTATAAGAATATTAGTAAAATAACGAATATTTAAATTTATAATATAAATTGTTTAATATGGTGGTTTATTAACATCACTAAATCTTTTAACAGAATTAAAAATTCTTTTAAGAATACAATGTTCAGTATCAAAATGTTTATTTTGAATTCCTTCATAATGACACCCACATTCACAATCTTCTTTTGCAACCATATAAGCAATCATAAAAGCCATTTTAATATTCATATATTGGAAAGTACTCTTTGCAACATTATTTAATCTATTTAATGGATCTACAATAATTAATTCATGACTATTACTTCCAAAAGGATAAGCAAATTCTTTATCGTTTTCATTCATTTTATCATTATTAACAGGATAAGTTATTATAATAAATTTATTAAAATCAAATAATATTCCATAATATCCTAAAATATTTAAAAAAGTTTCTCCTAAAATTGTTGGTGATTCACTATTATATTTTTGATTTTCTATTTTACTTTGAATAAAAGAAACTACCATTAATATTAAACCATAAGAACTTAATCCTCCTGTATAAGGATTATTTAAATTTCCATTAGCTAATAAAGTCTTCAAAGCTAAAATTATTGGTTCTAAAACAGGATAAGTTTTCATATATGATTTAACTAATTCTACAGTTTTTAATCCAAAATGTTTATCATTTTCAACCGAGATATCAATATGAAAATTAAATTTATCATTAGAAACTAATTTAATAATAGGAACATTTGTATTTTCAATAAATTTATGTGTTTGAACCCAAGGTTTAGTAGTTAATTTAATATATAATTTATTAAGAAAAAATTCCTCTCCATGTGCAGGATCATGTGAAATTACTGTATCAATATCACTCCAAGGAAGACATAAACCAGTACAATAAGATCCATATAAATTTACTTTATAATTTGGATTCACTTCATCTACTACTAATTGTAATTCTTTTAATATATCATTTATTAATGGATTTTTATGAGATATTATTTCATGAATGTATTCTTGATAATCTGTTAAATCTTTCTGTAAATTCATTATTATATATTGTTCTGTGTAATTTATGTTTGAAAATTTTTGATGTAAAAATTCTGTCTCTAAATTATTTAATGGGTTTTGAAAATATTTTCCTAAATCATTCACTGATGATTTTAAATCATTTATTTTATTTATTTGAGTTGTTATGTTTTTCTTTTCTGTTTCTATTTCTTTTTCTTTTTCTAATATTAAATTTTTTAAAGATGATATTTTGGAAGAATTCTCTTTTAATATTCCTTCATAATTTTGAATTTTTTTCATATTCTCATTTATTTTATTTGATATTTGAGATATTTCTTCATTTAATTCATCTGAAGTTTTGTTGAGATAAATAAATAAATTGTTATTATCATTTGATGAAAGAGATAAATAAGTTTTTAATGGTTGATCTTTTAATTCAATTGGAATTATAAGATTGTTTTGTTCATTATTTTTTTTTGGTGTTTTTATTGATGAATTTTGGGTTTTCATTATTTTTACAAAAATTTGAATAAAAATAAATTGTTTATTTCTTTATTTGATTATTTATTATTCAATATTAAAAAGAAATATTATAATAATAAAAATTATATATATAAATCAGTATACATAATTTAAAAAAATGAGAAGTTCAAGAATTTTAAAAAATAGAAAGTAATATGATGGAATATATTAAAAAACTAGAAAATAAAAGTGTTTCCAGTAAAATTAATGCAAATAAATATTTAAAAGAAAATAAAAGAGAAAACGCAAAATCTCAATTAAAAAGAAAAAAATAATATGATTCTCAAATTTTAAATACTAAAAATCAAATAAAATTTTTCAAAAGACAAATTTCCGAAATTTTAAGAATTCAAAAAAAAATTCATATGTCAAAAGAAAAAATAACAGTTAATAAGGTAAAGAATTAAAAAAAGTTTAATTCTCCAAAAGTTCTAATAAGAATAAAATTTTTAATATTTCTGTTGTCCCTCAGAATGAAGATGAGTCAATACAAATTTTAATTAATCATCAATCATCTTTATTTAATACCTATATTAAAGAATATACAAAAGATAGTTTATCAAAAGAAATACAAGAGAAATTAAATCCTTTTGAATTATTAATGGAATGTATTGAAAAAAAAATGTTGAGTTAATTGAAACAAATGATAATTCATCAATTAAATTAATATTAATTCATAATTTAAATAATAAAAAATATCAACTTAAAATTCCTAGAAAAGAAGATGTTCTTGGTGATATTATATTAAATTTAGAACAGCTTCATAAAGAGCATTTATCTTCTGAAAGATTATTAACTTCTTTAACCACATTTAATGAAAATTTAACAAATGAAATTAATAATGTTAAAAATAAAATATTAATATTAAAAGAAAAAATAAGTGAAAAAGATGATAATTGTTCATTTTTTAATATTTGTGGAATAAAAATTAAAAATGAAAGTATTAATGATTATCATTTACATGATTTTCAGTTAAATTATTTTACTTCAAAAGAATGTAATTTATGTTTTAGATATTTTAATAACATTTATTCTTGTAATTATTGTAATATTCATTTTTGTCAAACATGTGAAAAAAATTTTGAAAATTGTAAAAAAATAATAAAAAGATTCATTCTGGACATCAAATGACTCTTTTAAACAATGTTTTAAAGGAAGAATGTATAGGATGTAAAAATACTTATTATCCAAGATTTTATTGTACATTTTGTAAATTTGGATTATGCATTAAATGCTTTTTTGGAGTAAAATGATTAAATATATTTATATTCATATCTTTTTAATTTATTTGTTCATTAAAATTAAGCTCCCAAAAGGCCTCCAGCAACATTTGCACCCGCGTCAGGAATATCTCCATATGATTCGTTATAAGAATGATTTTCTGCCAAAATGTCATTTTTTAAATATGGACATTTAATACAAAAAATACAATTACATTTTTTGCATTTATAATAATTTTCTTTTTCTTTTTTTTTTCCACATTTGAAACAAGTAAAAGTAGTTTGTTCACTTCCAGAACCTATAAAATTTTTTCCAGCTGGTATACCACAAGAAGGACAGCAGCAAACATTATTTTGGTTTGAATTAAAATTAGAATTAGAATCAGTTGTTACTAAGTCACAACCCATTTATATTAATAAATTAAAATCCCTATTTTTTTATTTATGAATGATTACAGAAAAACTAAATAAAAAAAATTAATAAAAATCAAATAAATAATATTTATGTACTTATTTTATTAAACTAAATGTAACTAAACACTGAAATAAATTTGAAAATTAAATAAATTTATTGAATATAAGATAAAGATTTTAATATAAAAATCTTTAATCAGATGAATAAAAATATTTAAACTCTTAAATTATAGATAAAATAATATATATTTAACATTACTAAAAATTAAAAAATAATATTCCATTAAAAAAATATTATATTCTATATTTAATATTCATCATAATTTTGTAACCTAAATAAAGCACCTTTAAATTTATTTCTATATTCATCTCCTTCTATATAATACATTCTATTAAACCCTTCAATCATTGGTAAATAATGTTCAAGACTTAAAAAATTCTCAAAAACATTTGAATATAAAATTAAAAGATTATAATCAGAACTTTTTTTTAAACATGAAAAAGGGAGAATATAATCTAAAAATGAAATTTGATATTTTTGTCCTTTACATTTACCTTGTTTTATAGTTTCTTCAAAATATTTTTGTAAAACTGGATTTCCAAAGTCAATATTTGAAATATTTAATGTTTTTTTATCTGTTTTTAAAATATTTTTTGATTCATTGAATGAACTTTTTTCTTTGAGTGAAGAATCTTTATTTCTATTTTTTACTTCATATAAATTAGGGTTTTTCAAAGTGGATGCTTTTAAATTTTTTTTTTCATTTTTCTCAAATTTATGATTCAAATTAAAAAGAGAAGAATTATTTATTTTAGAATTTATATCATATTGATGAGTAATAGATTTTTTTATACGAAAAATTTGAGATTTATTTGAATTATTATTATATTTCATTTCATAATTTTCTTTACATTTTTTAGCAATTAAATGGTTTGTTATATCTACAATTAATGTTTTATGACTAAAATATTTTGTAATAAATTGAAAAATGAGAAACAAAAATTCAATCCAACCTCCAATAATAGCACAAATATCTGAAATTTTTCTATAAACTCTTTTATATATTTTAATATAATCAAGAGAAGAAAAAGCAAATTCTAAAATACTTAAATTATTATAAAAACTATCTTCTTCATTCTTTACTTGATCAATAATTTTATCATTGAATTCATAAAAAAATGTATCTTTTGTATTAGAAAATAAAATTCCATTATCAGATTTATATATTCCTGCTCTTATATAATAATAAATTCTTTTAATTATTTGAGGAAAAATTCCTATTAATTCAACTCTAAATTTATTAGTAATAGGATTTTTATAATTATTATGATCAATTGCTTTTTCT
>JAEEGI010026743.1_pt1 | contig 11092 bp, 7 predicted proteins | sample 8958751 | NCBI WGS metagenome assembly JAEEGI01 (sample SAMN16246545, study PRJNA631951) | gut metagenome | biome: gut microbiome; feature: rumen; material: KS-attached | host: Bos | place: Iran: Karaj | collected 2018-10 | reverse complement strand
CAAGATTGTTTTCTTTCATTCTCTCCTCCAATTTTTAGGCAATAAAAAAGCATGTTGCTCGCAACATGCTCGCGCCGAGCGCGGTTGCATTTATGCAACATATACCTTACGCGCGAGTGCGCATCCATAGCGGAGCGTTTTTTGTTTAATAGGAAATTCGGAGGAATTTCCTATTAAATCAAAAAAGGCGATAAGCCAAGAATAATCCTAGCATATCGCCACCTTCACTTCAACAAATCCGCGAATTGTTCACAAATTCTACTTATTTTCTTTCCTGTGCTCTGCCTTCATTTCGTACATGCGGCGGTCCGCCATCTCGATCATATCGGAGAGGTACCCGGTCTCGGAGAAGCAGGCATGGCCGATGCTGGCCCTTACCTGGATATTTATACCGTCTATATTTCTGGGAATGACCACGGCCTTCATAAGCTTCTTTTCCAGAGTCTCTATGTCTTCCTGATCCTTGTACTGATGAAGGATAACGAACTCATCGCCGCCATAGCGGAACAGCACGCTGTTGTCGGAGGCGGTCTGGGTCAGGGCCTTGCTGACTGCCCTGAGAATGAGGTTCCCATACTCATGGCCATGGGAGTCATTTATGGATTTAAAGTTGTCAAAATCCAGCATGTATAAAACGAAATCCGTGCCCTCTTTGTAATACTGGGATTCATACTGAGCTACGATCTCTGTATATGCCCTGCGGTTTAGAAGTCCTGTGAGCTCATCGGTCTGGGATAAAACGGCGAGTCGGTCTCTTTCTGCCACAATCTCAGTCACATCTTCAAAGTAACCGATAAGACCCACGGTCTTGCCGTCCATTATGAGAGGATGCTTCGTAGCCCTGATCTGGCGGACCTTTCCTTTTACTATGCACTGTCCGGGAACCTTGTAGGACACCTCGTTGTTGTGAATTACCCGAAGCTCCTCAGCTCTGAAGGGAGCGGGATCTATATGCCAGCCCATGTCCTCATCTGTTTTGCCGATGAGTTCATCTAAGGATTTCAGGCCATAGTAGTCCAGAAACATTTTGTTCGCACCAAGAAAACGCCGGTCTGCATCTTTCCAGAAAATCCCGGCGGGGCTAAGTTCAAGTAAATTTTCAAATACTACCGAAAGCGGAATATTGTCCATGATAACGTCCTTGTAAATCCGACAAAAAAGAAACTATATTTGAAAAAAGGTTCAATTTATATTATACCAAAGGATGTATAACAAATATATTAAAATTCGATAACCTTTTATTATCAACTCGTGATATTTGCTAATTAAAATGCAATATTTTAGATAAAAATGCGGATTTAATATACTGATTTTTTCATGGTACAATTAAATAACCTATGGTAGGTGATTTTGGTATAAATATTCATGTTCGGAGGGCAAGCGATGGACAAATCATTTCCAGAAATAAAGACATTTTTCGGCTTTGGATGTATGAGACTTCCTATGAAAGGCTCGGAGGTTGATATCGAGCAGTTCAAGGAGATGACTGATTACTTCCTTGATAACGGCTTTAACTATTTTGACACAGCACACGGCTATATCGACGGCAAATCAGAAAAGGCTATCAAAGTGGCTCTGACAGACAGATACCCGAGAGATAAGTATCTTCTGACAGACAAGCTCACTGAGCCCTATTTCCACAGTCAGGAGGAGATTCGCCCCTTCTTCCAGAGTCAGCTGGATGCCTGCGGTGTGGAGTACTTCGACTTTTATCTGATGCACGCACAGAATGCAGTGAACTTTGAACACTTCAAAAAGTGCAAGGCCTATGAGACAGCCTTTGAACTGAAGAAAGAAGGCAAAATCAGACACGTGGGTCTGTCCTTCCACGACAAGGCTGAGGTTCTTGATAACATTCTTACAACTTATCCTGAGATTGAGATCGTTCAGATCCAGTTCAACTATGTGGATTATGACGATCCTTCTGTTCAGAGTAAAAAAGTTTATGATGTCTGCAGAAAGCATGGCAAGCCCATCATCGTAATGGAGCCTGTTAAGGGCGGAACCCTGGTAAAGCTTCCTGATGCTGCTCAGAAGGTTTATGAGGAGCTTGGCACAGGACTTTCCAATGCCAGCTATGCGATCCGCTTTGCGGCTCACCAGGAGGGAATCAGAATTGTTCTTTCGGGAATGAGCGACATGGCTCAGATGAAGGACAATGTTTCCTTTATGAAGTACTTCCAGCCCCTTTCAGAATTGGAGCTCTGAGCCATCGCAAAAGTAACAGCTATCTACAAGGGACTTGACATGATCCCATGTACAGCCTGCCACTACTGCGTGGAGGAGAATCACTGTCCTATGGACATCAAGATTCCGGAGCTGTTCGCATGTCTCAACACCAAGAAAATATTTAATGACTGGAACCAGAACATGTACTACGGCACCCTGACAGCCACCAGCGGCAAAGCCAGCGCCTGCATCGAATGTGGCGGCTGCGAGACTGTCTGCCCGCAGCACCTGGAGATCCGTGCACTGCTGAAGGATGTAGCGGCCGAGTTTGAGAAGTAATATACAGGGCAGCCCGAAAGACCTTGGCAAATGAAAATTTACTCGCTTCGCCTGTTCAGTGATTTAGGGCAGGCTACTACTTTATAAAACAAATAATAAAGGAGGGAATCTAGAACAATTCTGGATTCCCTCCCTTTTTTTATTAGATTTCTAAGCTACCTGCGCAGATAAGTCTTCCTGATCTGCGATCAAACAGAAGTATGTCATTGCCGGAGATGTTTATCTTCTCTTCCTGGCCGATTTTGAAAAGAGAATTTCCGAAGATCACTCCCGTCAGAAGAAATTCTCCTACTCTGAGCTTCAATGTGGATTCCATACCTGTGGGCATCGCGCCGTAAATGGTGGCATCGATCCTGCCATTTTCATCAAGGTCAATTGCCTCGGGGCGGATACCGATAACAAAGTCCTCATCGGTGATCACAGGCTCGTCTGCGATACTGTCGTCCTGCTCTTCCACTCTCTGAACGTGGTATTTGAATACCTCGTCTTTGTTACTCTTTTCCACAGCACCCTTCTTGGAAAGACGCTCTTTTTCAGCTTTGGCCTTTTCCTCGATGCTCTGATCTCTCACATGCCTCCAGGCATTCATATCCAGGGCATACTCAGGAATAAATCTCACTTTTTTATCCCCTAAGATTGTCAGGGTCAGGTTTCCATCCGGATCCTGCATTCCCTTGGCATCCACAAAGTTCATGGAAGGATTGCCAACGAAGTCCGCAACAAAGAGGTTTGAAGGGCGGTTATAAACTGTCAGAGGAGGCGCGTACTGCTGAAGCACACCGTTGCTGACAAGACAGATCTTTGTGGCCAGAGTCATGGCTTCCATCTGATCGTGGGTTACGTATACAAAGGTGGAACCGGTCTCCACATGAAGTCTCTGGAGCTCGTATCTCATCTCCAGACGAAGCTTGGCATCCAGGTTTGAAAGGGGCTCATCCATGAAAAGAACCTGTGGCTCCGGAGCCAGTGTTCTTGCGATGGCAACTCTCTGCTGCTGTCCGCCGGAGAGCTCTGCGGGATATCTGTCCATGAACATTCCGATCTTAACGATGCGGGAGCAGGCCCTAACCCTTGAGTCGATCTCCTCCTTGGTGAGCTTTCTGTTTTCCAGAATAGCTATTCCGTCTTTTGTTACTTCGAATTTGTCGTTTAAGCCTTTTCCCTCAGCTTCGTATTTCTTCTTTATCTCAGAGAGCTTATTCTCATACTCGGAGAGCTTGGTCTTGGCTGCTGCCTGAGGGTCAGATGCGGTGTGGATTCCAAGGCCAAAGAGCTCTTTTGCCGTATAAATAGAAAGACTATAGTTGTCGATGAGCTTCACATAAGCCTTGTTCTCATCCAGCTTGCCATTCTTGTCCCGGCACTCCTCGATGACCTCTTTTACCTTGTGACCGTTCTGAAGGGCTCTTATCATATCCCCGGCGCGCTTGGCAGCCACGTCCAGAACCGGCATCTCCTCGTGGATGTTCTTTAAACCAAAAGAGATATTCTCATAAACAGTCATGTTGGGCCATAGGGCGTAGTTCTGGAAAAGGAAGCCCACCCTACGCTTGTTGGCAGGCACGTTGATACCTGCGTTTGAATCAAAAACAACCTTGTCGCCGATGGTGATACGGCCCTCGGTGGGGGTCTCAAGACCTGCGATCATTCGAAGAATCGTGGTCTTTCCGCAGCCTGACGGTCCAAGAAGTGTGATAAAAGAATTGTCGGGAATATTGAGGCTCACATTATCAACGCCAAAAAATTTTCCCCAACGCTTTGTGATATTTTCCAAAATGATTTCCGGCATTTTTTACTTTCCTCCAATTCCACTGTCAAGGCTTGCGCCCGTGAGCTTGTTTACCAGTGTGTTAAATACTAATATCGTAACAATGAGGATCAGGTTGATGGCACTTGAGAATGCGTACAGGCCCATCTCATCGAAGTAGTCCAGGGTTGTTGAAAGGATAAAGCCCTGGGTGCAGAGAAGCAGGAACAGTGAAAGTTCACGAAGGCAGGTCATGAACGGAAGCAGATATCCGCTGATGATGGATGACTTCTGAATGGGAATGATGATCCTGGTCATTCTCTTTATCCATGAGGTATTCATGATCACTGCGGCTTCCTCCAGCTCGTTACTGATCTGGAGCATGGAGTTCAATGAGCTCCTGGAAGCAAAAGGTATGTATTTTACAACACCTGCGATGATCAGAAGTGTGTATGTGTTAAACAGATTGATATGCTCGTTGGAGAACAGGATAAAGAAGGCTGCTCCAACAGCGATGGAAGGCATGAGGTAAGGCAGGAATGCTACGTTGTTTACGTAGTTTGCCCACTTGTTTCTTCTCTTTTTTGCCACGGCGTAGCCGATGAGAGTTCCGATGGTACCTGCTATCAGGGCACACACAACTGCCAGGAAAAGAGTTCCGAAGAAGGCGTGCCAAATGGTCTTGTTGTAGAGGATACCGGGCTGGCCGTACATTCCGTTTTCTGTGATATTTTCGTTGGTTACCCACCACTTGGTGGTCAGGTGTGCCAGGTTGCCGGAGTACAGGAAGCTGTAGTCGCCGGGGTTAGGCAGGAAAGTCTCCAGTGCGAAAAGAAGGATGGGCCAGATGCTGGTAAAGAAAGTGATCACGATGAAGATGATTCCAACGATCCATTTTCCTGCTTTTCCGATGGAGAGCTTGGTGAGCTGACCGGATTTACCCGTTACTGTGGTGTAGTTCTTGCGGCTCTTAAGTGAGAGCTGGTTCATTCCCAGGATAAGGACGCCGAAGATCATCATGATGATGGCCAGAATACTGGCTTCGCCGGTGTACTTACTGTTCATGGAAATGTACTTGGTTGAAAGTGTTGTAAGATTCAGGTAGTGCGGTACGGGGTAGCTTCCCATGGCGCTTCCGAACACCAGAAGAATGGTGGAAAGGATAGCGGGCTTGATCATAGGGAGCGTTACCTTAAACATGATCTTCCACTTGGGAGTATCCAGGATTGTTGCGGCTTCCTCCAGGTTGGCATCCATGTTTTTGAAGATGCCGCCTATAAGAATGTAGGCAAAAGGCGCATAGTGAAGACCCAGAACCATGGCACTGGGGAACACGCCCTGGCACCACCAATGGGGGAAGTACACATGGAAAATGGCGGCCAGAAGACCGTCCGAGGTACCGGTTACCTTATTTGAATAAAACATGTGCTGCCATACAACAGCCAGAGTCCACTGGGGCATGATGTATGGGAAAATAAAGATTGAGCTTAAATACTTTTTGAACTTCATATCGGTTCTTGTTACAAGGAAAGCGAAAAGGCCTCCGAAAAGAATTGATATGAAGCAGGTAAGCACTGAAAGGATCACTGTGTTTAACAGCGGATTCCACAGATTGGTCTTTGCCAGCTTACTGGTAAAAAGGTCTGTGTAGTTGACGATGGTGTATCCGGTGGCCCTCTTGGTCAGGTGCTGATCAATGGTTCCCGGATGGATCGCGAAGGTATCTTTTACGATTGCGACGATAGGCGCGACGGTACTGAAGGTTAACACAATTCCAAACAGAAGCAATATTATATTCTGGGGTTGTGAAAACCATGTCTTAACCTTATTCCTGAAAATCGCTCCTTTGTCCGGTTTTGCGACTTGCTGCATGCTCTTCCCCTTTTCTTTTTGTGGTTAAAGGACGGTAAGATTTGGACATGAGGGACGCCAACAAATATGTGCAACGTCGCTCACGCCCAAAATCTTACCTGTTCATTTATTCCACTAATTCATTTTATTTCTCACATTTTAAGTCCGCTCTACTTATGTTACTCCCCGGGTGCATAGTGGTCGAGAACGTCGATCCAGCTGCCTACTGTGAAGGATACTTCTGAGCAGTATACAGGATCCTCGAGAACCAGCTCGCCCTCTGTTGTCCACCAGTCATAGCCGCGGTCGTTCTTTGCAGGGAACTCATCTCCGCCGCCCTGTGAGTGCTGGAAGGTAGCCTCGATCTCTGCTGCTACGTTAGGGTTAGCTGAATATCCGCCCATGTCCTTACCCCAGGCCTCAAAGCCCTTCTCTGTGCAGGTCATGTAAGCGATGAATGCGCATGCTGTCCAAGGAAGAGGGCTGTTCTTTGTAAGGAACAGGTAGTGGCAATAGCCATAGCCGCCGATTCCTGTGTAGCCGTCCTGGTAAGCTGCTACATTGATGTTGTTAACTGATACGGAAGCAGATTCCTCAACGGAACGAAGCTTTGAATAAACAAGAAGTCCTGCCTGATCTGTAGCGGAAGCATCAACAAGGGTGTTGCAGATAGGGCCGTCGTCGGTCTGCTCGTTGTAGTTGTTAACCCAGAGCTTGATCCATGCAAGAGCATAAGCGCCGTTTGCGCCAAGGCCAAGGTCGCCTGCATCTGCCTGCATAGCCTGGATAGTGGGCTCGAAATAAGCTTTCTTTGTGTCATCAAGAGCGTCATAAGCTTCCTTAAGCCATGTAGCGTACTTGTCTTCTGTGAGCATCATCAGGAAGTTCTTTCCCACGATCTCAGAGTCAACGCCCATGAAAAGAGGATGTGCGCCGTCATAAACGAAATCCCAGCAGTTGTTATAGGTTGCTGAACCTGTGTTGTTGTACATGAATACTTTGTTAAGTGTCTGAAGAGGAAGGAAGCCTGTGTAAGCATCGGCTGTGGTGCCGTTGGCTTCTGCCCACTCCTTAGGAATAAAGGTCTTTAAGATTGCAGTGTCAACCATCTTGGACTGGATCTGATTTCCGTCCTGGATAAGAGTCATGGCAAAAGTGCCTTCGCTCTTAAGGGAATCGGATGTGAGCTGCTCAAAGATCTTGTTGTTTTTGGGCTGCTGCCACTCGAATTCCATTGTGTAATTAGGATCGATGGTCTGAAGATACTCGATGAAAAGAGGAAGTGCGGACTTACCACGGCTACTGTTACCTACGCCGTAGAAGGTCTTTCCGTTGGACTCCTCGATGGCCTTGTTGGCCAGCTCTTCCATGGTCATGCCCTCTGCCTCTGCGATGATGGCATCGATACCTGTGAGCTCTGCTGCAGGCTCAGCTGCTGGTGTCTCTGCTGCTGTAGCGTCTGCGGTCTGTGTCTGTTCTGTAGCTGTAGGCTGTGCGTCTGCTGCCGGCGTTGTTGTTCCGCCGCCGTTTCCTGAGCTTCCGCAGCCTGCAAGTGATGTAACTACCATTGCAAATGTCAGAATTGTAGCTAAAACTTTCTTCTTCAATGATTTACCCTCCTTTTGAATAAAAAAAGTAACTATACAGAGCCAAACTCGGAAGTGCTTGTCTCTGTATAGTTACAGTTTATTCACAATTTGTTCATAGTTGCAGATGACTACTCTGATATTTTTTGTAGAAATCTGACTTCTTTATTCAATTTTAAAAAAATGATCATTCAAGCCCTTTGCTCTGATAGTCCGAAGGGCTCTTTCCCACCAGCTTTTTGAAGGTATTGGAAAAATATGCTATGTCCTGATAGCCCACTCTTTCTGCCACTTCGTAGACTTTGACGTTGATATCCTTCAGGTAATCCATGGCCTTTTTTATCCTGTACTTGGTCAGGTAGTTGCCGATGCTGGTGTCGGTCTCGGATTTAAAAAGCCTGCTGATATGACCCTCGGAGACGCTCATGGACTCCGCCAGCTTACCCACTGAAAAATCAGTGTCCGCAAAATGCTTCTCGATATATTCGATGGCAGTCTGAACATAGCGGTTCTGGATCTCCTGCTTTTTCTTAAGGGGGATCAGCTCCTCCTCCAGCTCTTTTGCAGAGGCGGAGTTCTCCGGATGAAGGTGAAGAAGCCTCTGTATGGCAGCCTCCAGTTCGCCGTCCTGGAAGGGCTTTAAGAGATAGTCAGAAACTCCCAGTCGCACAGCCTGTCTGGCATATTCGAACTCACTGTAGGCGGTGAGAAAAATGACTTTGGTGTCAGGAAATCTCTCCAGGAGCTTCTCGGTAAACTCTATGCCGTCCATCTGGGGCATTCTGATGTCGGAGATCACCAGGTCAGGCTGCACCTGCCCTGCCACCTCAAGGGCTTCTTTTCCGTTGGAGGCTTCCCCCACCACTTCGCAGCCGATAAGGGCCCAGTCCGTGTCCCCTTTTATGCCCAAGCGGACGTATTTTTCATCATCAACGATCATTACTTTTGTCATTGCGGTTCCTCTTCTGAATAAGGCAGGGTGACGATCATAACCGTTCCTCCCTGGGTTGGCCTGAAGGCCATGACTCCGTACTCTTTTCCGTAGTAGAGTCTGATAATTGTATTCACATTGTTAAGTCCAAGGTGTCCCTTCAAAGTCTCCACATCATCATTGTTAAGGGCCTGCATCATCTCATCGCTGATGCCCTTGCCGTCGTCCTGGACGGAGATCTTAAGAAGGTCCTTCCCATCTCTTCTGTCCCTTATGGCCGCCACGTAGATATGACCGTTCAGGGATTCGTCCATTCCATGAATGATAGCATTTTCCACTATGGGCTGCAAAATGAGCTTTGGAATAACGGCGCTCTGGAGTTCCTTTGGTACATCTATGGTGATCTGGAACTTATCGTCAAATCTTATCTTCTGGATATCGCAGTAGTTCTGCACCAGCTCCAGCTCCTTTGACAAAGGGCAAAACTGGCTCTCGGAGATACTGGTACGAAGGATTCCCGCCAGGGATGCGGACATGGTGGCCACCTCCGGCACCTGATTGGCCTTGGCAACCCACTTGATGGTATCCAGGGTGTTGTAGAGAAAGTGGGGATTGAGCTGGGCCTGCATCATCTGTATCCTGGTCTCGTTGACCTGCCTTTCGGCCTGAACCTGCTCTTCCATGGTCTCCTTCAGCTGTGTGGTCATCTTATTAAAGCCTGTGGCCAGCTGCTCAAACTCATCCTCTCTGGAGAGCTCTATCTTGGTGTCGAAATCTCCTTTTCTGAAGCGCTTCATGGCAAGGGCCAGGGTTCCGATGGGCTTTGAGAGATACCCGCTGAGCCTTGAATCCACCAGAAGGCACACGATAACGCTGATGACAACCTGTAGGAGTATGATCTGGTAACCCGCCTTGATGGCACTTTCCTCCAGGGCCGGGGGCGTTGTGTATATGGTCAGAAGCTCATAGTCCGGCAGCTCTTCGATGTAGACATTGCCTTTGAGTCCTGTGTCGTAGAGGGCTCCTCCCATGAGGTTTCCTCTTATCAGGCTAAGGGTCTTGCCGTCCTCTGCCGCACCTATCAGACAGAAGGGTCTAAAGAATTTGTTGGTGAGCATGAAGCCGTCCTTTGCATTTAACTGGCTTCCCAGCTCGCTTTCTATGGCCTCCTGTCCTATTCTTATCACCGCAAAACCGGGCTTGTTTCCATCCACTATTTTCCTGGCCAGGATCAGTGGGGCTCCACTCTCGGAGGCATTGCCCGGGTCAAGGCCGTAGGCGGTCTTTCCGTTCTTCGTATCTGCATCCTTGAGAACCGAGTACTCCAGGGGAAGGGGGTCTGACTTGTAGCCGCTTCTGGTGCTGTACATGCAGTTCTCACCCATGTACATGTCTATAGTGGAAAAGCCTCTTATATCCTTGGTCTTGTCATAAAGGGAGGCGTAAATCTCAATAGTATTCTTTCTTCCGGGAGTCAGGGAATCTGTCAGGATTTCATCGGCTTCAATGCTGTCCAGGGCTGCCTCAGAGAGGCTTATCATACTCAGGATCTTTTCCCCGATGATCCGCTCCTGCTCTCTGTCTCTTTTTTCATAGTCCTGTTTAACCCTGGCCTGGAAGCCCTGCAGGGTCAGGATTCCGCCGAAGATGACCAGCAAAAGTGTGACGGAAAGGAACACCACGAATATCTGTCTTTTAAAAGACTGTCTTATAAATCCCATGGCTCAGCCCCCTTCCCTGCCTGTGAGCTGATCCCACAGACTGAAAACTTCGGGCTCTTCCCGGGCGGATCTTTCTATGTCGAACTCGATCTGCTTGATCCTGCCGTAGCTCTTTTGCAGCTGAATATCACCTCTTACGGGTCTTCGGTAAAACTTCTCCATGGCGTAGTTCTGGGTATCGGAGCTCACCACAAAGTCGATGAAGAGCCCGGCATTATAGCTGTGTGGCGCATTTTTTACCATGGCGCAACCGTCGGGAACGGCGCTGGTGCCGTCCTGGGGATAGATCATGGATATATCGTAGCCGGTGTTCATGTATTTCTTGGCGGTCTCCTCCAGGGTTATGCCCACAAGAAAAGAGCCGTCTGAAACCTTGGGAATTATCTGGCCTGAGGAGGCCAGCACTCTGCCGTCCAGCTGCTCATAGAACCTGGGCAGAAGGCTGTCGGCGGGCTCATCAAAGAGCTGCTCCATGGTGGAGACGATGGTGTAGCTGGTGCCTGAATTCCACAGGTCGGCGAAGGCTATTTTTCCCTTCCATTTGGAGTTAAAAAGATCGGACCAGGTCCTGGGGGCGTCCTTGGTGTCCACCAGCTTGGAATTATAGATAAATACAATGGGAAGTTCGGTAAAAGGGGTATAGTAGTTACCCTCTGAGACGTAGTTGAGATCCAGCTTTTCCCTGTCCAGGGCTCTGTAGGGCAAAAAGAGGTCTTTGGAGGCCTCATAGCTTTCAATGCCGCCTCCA